>ERZ772967.2994-NODE-2994-length-10540-cov-4.524845_pt1 | contig 10540 bp, 10 predicted proteins | sample MGYA00511677_ERZ772967 | MGnify/ENA primary metagenome ERZ772967 (study PRJEB29015, sample SAMEA2737931) | human oral metagenome | biome: human oral; feature: human-associated habitat; material: dental | place: China | collected 2146 ...
TTTCAAGATAAGCTGTTAAAGCTAGCGAAAACAGAGTGGAAAGTGTAAAGAAAAATAGACGACTTTTGTATACACGTTTTCATATTTATTTTTACGAAAGACTTGTAAAGTAAGCGGTTAATTTGAAAGTAGAAAAAATGCTTTAAAAATGCTATAATATACTGCAAAGATTGAGATTGAAGTAATTCTACTTTTGTCGGGATTATATTTCTTCTACTGAGTATTTATGATGTATAAAAACGTCCCTTATTGGGCACAGGGTGTATTACTGAAGGTTGATGAGATAAAAAATATGTCGGATTATAAAATACTTTATTACTTTTTATTCTATATTTTGATTTTTGTGCTTGGCAGTATTTTAATATTAAGATTTTCACGGTTGCTGAGTTATCTGTTTTTCTCCAATGACTATCGTACAGAACATTTTGGTGAGTTTGAGCCTTTAATAAAAATTAAAAATAAAAAATTGGCTTGGATAGTGAGTTTTCTTGTGCCGATTCCTATTGTTGTTGGATTGTATTTCATAAGATTTGCAAATATCGGAGGCTTCTTTTGGTATCTTTCACTCTACACCAGACCAAAGACAGCATTTTATACTTTAGGTTCCATATATTTTGTGGAAGCTCTCCTATTTTTAGTCATCACATTGGAACAAAAATCAGCAAGAAAAATATGTAAGAGCAAAAGGAAATTGATATTCGCAACTTTATTTTATGCCATTCTTATTATCAGCTTGTTTATCGTTTTGATTAAATATATGCTCAATTTTTAGAAATAATGCATGGGGGATATTATGATATTGCCTAATCTAATTTTCGCACATAACTTTATGAAGAATGTAACTGAAACAGTTAAACCCCACAAATAAGAAATATCTGGTAAAGCTTCGTAAGAGAGTAACTTGAATAGGAGTACTGTTTTTTTCTTTTCTCAAATTTCAAAAAAATTGTCAATAAATCTAAGAAGATACTTGATAAAACGCTCTCTTGCGTAATGACAGTTTATGAGTTTTAGGAGTGAACAATGAAGGAAAATTTAAATTTCAGAGGGCAGGAGCTTTTATGTCCTGTGAAAAATTTTATGTCCGTAGCAGGTGGCAAATGGAAAGTCTCTATTTTATGTATTTTGGCTGACAACGAGCACCACAGATATGGAAACATCAAACGCAGGTTAATAAACATAACCAATGCAATGCTTTCACAGTCATTACAACAGCTTGAAGTAGATGGTTTGGTAAGCAGAATTCAGTACAACGAGATTCCCCCTCGTGTGGAATATATCCTGACGGAAAAAGGAAAAAGCATAATTCCAGTAATTGTTTCAATGGCGAAATGGAGCGTGGAAAATTCCGTTCCGTCACAGAACCGTCAAACGGAGAAAAAAATTTTTTGCAGTGACTGTAAGCAGATAAAATAAAGCAAAATCCAACTAGGAATCTACAAGTTGGATTTTGTGCTAGAAGTCAAAAGTATAGCAAATCAGTGTTTCAATGCACATCGATTTTATCGTAATTGCTCATTTATCACTTTCCTGCTCTTCATACCGAAATTCCTTCGGCATCTTCTCGTGCTTTTTTAAATGGACGGTAATTTTATATATGTATTCCTCGGCAATTTGGCTGACTTTCCTATTCCTCTTGTGAATCCATCCAAATTCGCTGTAAACAGTCGGATCCAACGGTATGTATTTAATATCCTTCCTGTCTTCACTGTTGAAGCCCTGAGCTTTGTAAACATCCAAAGTGAAGGCATCGGTCTGCCGGATTACTTCCTTTAAGTGATCGACACCGCTTATAGTGATATTCTCCTTTATTCTGTTTTTTTTCGGCAGGATATTTTCATATACGATGTCCGCTTCTTCCTGGTAGTATCCTACAAAGGGGAACTTGGTCAGATGTTCTATTTTAATCTTATCGACATTCAATCTATAAAACGGATTTTCTTTTCCTATAACCGCACAGATGACCTTCTTTGCTATTTGATGATAATCCAGACCTAATCTCTTCATATTTCTCATATGTACAGCTTTGTTCGCCAGGGGAAATCTCAGCAAACCCACTTCGGTTTCACCGGAAAACACGTGTTGAATAGTATCGGAAGAAGAGCAGTCCTGTATGTTAAACTTCGCCTTCTGTTTGTGGTATTTCTTGTAAAGCTCAATGAATATATCTTTTCCTATGATGGTGTAATTGTTGGATACGGACAAGATTTCTTCACCTTGGGTATCGGAGATCGCAGTTTTTTTCATATCTTCAATCTGTTCATAGATGTTTTTTCCCTGATTATAAACCTCGACACCTTTGGGTGTAAGGCTTACTCCCTTTGAATCTCTCTCTATAAGCTGACAGCCCAATTCCTCTTCGAATTTTTTTAGAGAAGTGCTGAGAGTAGACTGTGCCATATGCATTTTCATGGCAGCCTTGCTGATAGATCCGAAATCTATCACTTTTATAAATTGTTCCAACTGTTCTAATTTCATTTTCGATCCTCCGCTTTATTTAGATTTCGCAAGTTAATTTTTCAAATCAAGATATTTATCGATGTTTTATAAAAATCCTTTTGGTTATTTATCCGAAAAATGGCTGTATTACAACGTTTTGTCGGGGAATTATCTGCATATCAGTTTTTGTGATAGCATTATATCAATTATTACTATAACACAAAGCTGCAAAGTATTCTATACTATAGTTGAAAATAGTTTTGTTCAACTAAATACAATTCTCTTGAGGGGAATGAATACCCTAATAAGTTCCCCTCCTAAATATTAGCGAACATATATTCTCTTTATTGATAAATATTTTACATAAACTGCAAAAGGATCGACGTTTTAGCTCATCGTCGGTCCTTTTGTTTTTTGTCTTTGTAAATTTATTTCCATAATTCAGTGAAAGGATTCTTTATTTCTTTTTTTAGTTTTTCATGCGGTTTGTAAAGCCTTGTGAAAATTTGAAAACAGTTGAAAAATTCAGCTATTTCTAATCTTTCAAAGTGACTATGTATTTTTCAAGCAGTTCCACCGGTTTATAGCTCAATTTAGCCTTTCTAAGCCCCGGCAATCCCATGTCTTCTTCTCTGTTTACCAAAGTTATGTGTTCGGGCAAATGCCTGCAGTATTCCGCATTTATAGCTTGATAAATTCCTCGGTAGTCGGTATTTCCCTTTTCTATATGGACCACAGCCATATTTTCATTCATGACGCTTCCCACGCTCAGAGCTTCTATTTTTCCGTCGATGTATATGACTCCACCCTGATAGCCGCCTTCGTCCACATGCTCGAAAACATTTCTCATAGCGCGTTCTTCCATCATTAAAAGTTCCATTTCATGAGGTGGAATGTCTTTTTTCGCATTGAATTCCTTTATGAAAACCATGGCATCATCTGCCATATCCTTAGTCATTTTCTCGTATTTATAAGCATAGTGGTTATTGAAAAAGTTCAGGTGATTTTTCTTGCTGTGTAGACTTCTGCCCCTCAAATTTATGAGATCCTCTTTTCTGTAGATATAATCGTAGTTCGCCCTGTCATCCTCTACAATCAGCCTATCTCCAAAGGCATCTTCCAAATGTGTCAGAACACTTTTTGGCACCAGTCTCATGGAGAAGGGTTGCCCGTTTTCTTCAAATCTTTCCTTTGCCATCAATACGGTTTTTTTCAGTTCGTCGGTATGATAAGTTCCGTCCTCTGTCAGCGGAGCATCCATAAAGGGCAAGATTATGTCTTCTTCCAACTCTAAATGGCTGGTACCGCAGATGCATACGTATTTACCCAATTTTTCCCAGCTGAACAAATTTATATCTCTCCACATATAAAGAGAAGAGAAAGTTAACCCGGAAGTTTTATATCTGAATCCTTTCAAATATTTTTCGAGGGAATCTCTGTTTTCCAGGGTCACTTGATTTTTAAAAATATACATATACTCCTTGATTTACCTTCTTTCAAAATTCATCTATTTTATTATCTTTGAAATCTGTTTGAACTCGTCAGATCCGGCACCACCCAAGCACTCAAATAAAATCGATTCGTACGTGGCAACTTTTACACCTTCGCTAAACATTCTTTCAATAGCGACTTTTTTATCTATTTTCTCTCGGGAAGATGTGCAATCTTCGACTATGTAGACCTCATACCCTTCGTCTAAAAGGTCCATAGCCGTCTGCAGAACGCAGATATGAGTTTCCATCCCTGTCAGCACCACTCTTTTTCTTCCTGTGGATTTAAGAGCCTGCATGAACTCGGAATTTTTTACGCAACTGAAAGAAGTCTTATCTATATAGCTGAAATCTTTTATAGCAGCTTTCACGTCTTCGTCAGTCATTCCCAGTCCTTTCGTATACTGCTGTGTAACAAGTATCGGAACATCTAAGACCCCCAGAGATTTAAAGAATTTAATAGCCCTCTGTTTCATGAATTCACCGTTGTGAACGGCACTCATCAGTGAACCTTGCATATCCAAGCTGACTGCAACAATTTCTTTCTTATTGAATAATTTCTTCATTTCATTCATCTATTTCGCCTCCTCAGACAAACTTTACTTCGATTTTATATTTTAAAAAATATAGTAGTTCCGACACTTTATCTCTGCTCATAGCAATTCTACAGCAAAAGTTCATAGTTGAATATATAACTGCAAAACTTCAGTTACACCCTACGCCAGACAATCCATGGATTTTATGAACTCTGTCAACAAGTCAAAGTTCTTCACATCCGTTGCGTCGGTGAAGACCGGTGTAATAGCAATATATCCATTGTCTACTGCTTCCACATCATTATCAATCGATTCATGATCTTCCTTAGGTATTGCTCGCTGAGTGCCACCGTAAAATACTTCTATCACTTCACCTGTGCCTTCGCCTATATCTTTCGGTTCAAACCAATTCACATATTCTCTTATGCCCAGCTTTGTCACTTTAAAACCTTTGATTTTTTCCGCAGAAACATCAGGCACATTTATATTCAGGAAGAATTTCGGATTTTCAATCCAATCTCTCTTCAGTTTCAGTGCCATATTTTTTGCAATTTCAGCAGCATGTTTGAAATCCGTCGAAGCACTTCCGTCCAAAGAGACAGCCATACCCATAACTCCGTTTAAGATACCTTCTCTAGCCGCTCCGCAAGTTCCGCTGTATATTACATCTTCTCCAAGATTTCCACCGTGATTTATACCGGATACCACCAGGTCTATTTTGATTTTAAATCTATTCAGCAAAGCCAGTCCCATTTTAGTACAGTCCGCCGGATTTCCTGAAAGGCTGAATGCCATTTTTGTACCGGGAATATTCTTTTTTACGAATTTTAATTTTTTTCTCATGGTAAGGCTGTGACTCGAACCGCTTCTCTGCGAGTCAGGAGCAATCACATACACTTGACCTATTTGAGCTAAAGGCTCAATTAGAGCATTTAGCCCATCCGCATGTATTCCGTCGTCGTTTACAACTAATATGTTCATATGATCTCTTCAAATACCTTTCCTATTTTTTCATGGATTACAAGATTTGCCCTGCTGTCATAAGGGGTTTCATCTCTATTTATCAAGATGAGATTTTTCCCTTTGAAGTAGCTAATTAAGCCTGCTGCCGGGTACACCACCAGTGAAGTTCCCCCCACGATGAGAGTGTCAGCTGCGGAAATCTCGCGTATTCCGTTGGTGATTTGATAGTCGTCGAGGGCTTCTTCAAACAGCACTACATCGGGTTTTACGGTACTGCCGCATTTCTCACATTTCGGTACAGTTCCGGTGCAGTGGTCATCGTACATTATATATGCCAAATCGTATTTTGCATCACATTGCATACATGAGTTCCTGAGTATGCTTCCGTGAAGTTCATAGACGTTTTTGCTACCTGCCAACTGATGCAGCCCGTCTATATTCTGAGTTATCACTGCTGATAATTTGCCATTCTCTTCCAGTTTTGCCAAACCGAGATGGGCTTTGTTGGGCTTTGCATTGTTGTAAATTAAATTTTTCTTGTAGTAATCAAAAAATATCTCTTCATTTCGCATAAAAAAACTGTGTGACAAAATTTCTTCCGGTAAATATCCGTACTCCTGCTTGGCTTTGTATAAGCCCTGTTCCGATCTGAAATCGGGAATTCCGCTTTCCGTTGACACACCTGCACCGCCGAAGAAGACCACACGACCGTCACCCTTTAATATCTCACTTAATTTTTCAATTTGTTCCATTGTTTTCTGTTCCATAATGTATTCATTATATCACAAATTGGCTTTTAAAGCGATTATGAAAAGGGGGAGGCTTTATGTACTACGCATTTTTAACGAGATTGGTTGTGAATAATTTTTTATTTTTTAGAACATGAAAAAAGACAGATAAAATGATAAATATTCCTCTTTTCTTTTAAATTCTAATTAAAGTTTTATATTTTTAAATTTATCACGTAACGCTTTCACTGATAATTATTAAGAGTGCATTCACGAGTCCGTGAGCTATCGCCAGTGAGGTTAAAGATATCCTTACATCCCTTCTCAAGGCGGCAAGGATAAATCCGAATATGGTTGATAGAATTACAGTTGGAAGACCGAATTTTATATGGACTACAGCAAATAGTGCCGATGACAAAAAAATCCCTAAATTACCGGTTGTTGCAGCACTTATTTCCCTTAGAAGAAATCCTCTGAATGAAATTTCTTCCGTAGCACCGACTATGCAGATTTGAAAAAATAGCATGTATAAAAATTGTGGGATTCCCATATGGATTTTCATTGAGAAAACACTGAATCCTGATATGAAAATAAATACAAAAAATAAAATTACAAATATCAATATTCCGATTATTATATTTTTAATGAAATTTTTAATGGAAAATTCCGCTCTATATTGTTTGATACTCTCTCTACTGAATATATGTGTAACCCCCAGAATGGCAAAATAGCACATATACTGATATATGCGCAATCGATCCATCGGAATTGTCTTATCCAGAATAATCCTTTGACCCAGAAAAAATATTCCTATAATTGAAACTGCGTATATCAAAATTATAATCCATCGCTTTTTGTTGCTCATCGGTCAATATCCTTTCTTTCCACATTCGTTCAGTCGCATTTATTCCGTGGGACCTCATTATAACATAGCTTACCGAATATGCGTTTTTTATCAGATCATACCCTTTGCATAAATATAAAATAACAGTTCACGGAAATATTTTACGCGAACTGTTATAGAATTCATCAGTGTTTAAAAGGGGCTATAGTACTATCAAAATATTTTAAATCTAATATATGCCAGATTTTACATTTAATTTTCAGCTGTCTATATAGCACTGACGTATTCAAAAAGATTTCTTGCAGGAGTTTTTGTAAGAGCCGTAGCGAGAATTTTCGCAAGAACCACTCCAACTCCAAATTGGATGCAGTTCATTGGAATTGAACTCAATGGAACTATGAAGTTCCCTGAAATGATACTCGCATATAAGTAATATCCGGCTACCATGAAAAGCCCCGATATTATCATAGAACTCACTTCCATAATCTGTAAGCCGATCTTTGAAAATCCCTTTTTTATAGCATAGTCTATGCACAGTCCCATCACTACCGCCATCAATCCTTTTATAACCAGAGTAATCGGAGCGTATGAAGCATAGCCCGCAAATAAATCCGCCAACGCCGAACCGATACCGGCAGCAGCGGCTCCCCACTTCCAACCTAACAGAAGCACGGAGAAGAATATCATGCAATCACCTAAATGTATGTATCCGTTTGTAGCCGGAACAGGAACCCTGATTATCATGGTCATAACGACCACCAATGCCATCATGAGTCCCGTGGTGACAACTCTTTCGTTTAATGATCTTTTATTCGTCATACAAACACCTCCAACCTCAGTAACTGTTGACCTCAATATGTTTGCAATAGCAGAGTCGAAATTCTCATCATGTTGTGCGTTTGACTGCAAAGAACTTCTCACATTTGAATTTACAAAGTTTCCATTTTTGACTGCCAACTGCATTTTTCACTTGGATCACACTTTTCTATTGTTAGTATATCTCAAAAATGATATTATCTAAATATACAAAATTTAAAATTTTCATATATACACTTTGCATATAAAATCGAAGGAAAGTTATTTGAACAGGAGAAAATTTTGAAAGCTATAATTCCAAATTTAATTGAAAATTCACAGATTCCATTGTATATACAACTGTATGAACATATAAAATCCGCCATCTTATCCAAAGAAATTGCATTTGGAGAAAAATTACCTTCTCTGAGAAATCTGTCTGCAGATTTAGGAGTGAGTGTGACTACGGTCGATTTGGCGTACTCTCAGTTGATGGTAGAGGGATACATTTACAGCAAACCTCAAAGCGGTTACTATGTTGCGAATTCTTTGAATCCGCTATACGCTATGAACGATGTGGTGCCTTCCGATGTGTTTGCGACTTCTTTTGACGAAGCACAGCCACACGATGTCTTACAGCGCTTCAGCGACAGTTCGCTGAGGTTTAAAGTAGATACAAGCTGTTTTGACTTTAATAAGTGGAAGAAGTGCATAAATAAAGTCCTGACAAATTGTTCGCACATGCTGCTTTCCGAATCGGACTCACAGGGAGAATCGGCTTTGAGATATGAGATTGCCAAGTATCTGTATTCTTTCAGAGGGGTTTCATGTAGTCCCGATCAAGTGATTATTTCCGCCGGAACGCAGCAAACTTCGCAACATCTATCTAGAGTTTTGCAGGATCTCGACATATATACCGTTGCAACGGAGACACCGGGATATGCTCCCGTGACTCAAATTTTCAGGAACAACAGGTTCAGTATCTTTGAAATACCTGTATTGGATGACGGTATAGAAATTGAAAAATTACCTGTGAACATACCTTCCGCAGTTTATGTAAATCCGTCCAATCAGTTTCCGACAGGCTCGGTGATGCCCATTGGTCGCAGATACGACCTGTTGGCATGGGCGGAGAAGAATGACAGCTATATCATCGAAGATGATTATGACAGCGAACTCAGATATTTCGGCAGACCGATACCGGCTCTAAAAAGTTTGGACCATAGCAATAGAGTAATTTATCTCGGATCTTTTTCATCCACGTTATTTCCCGCCATAAAGATAAGCTATATGGTATTGCCGGAAAAACCGCTGGAAAAGTATGTAGAGAGTAAAGACTCGTATTCGCAGACGTGTTCCAAGACTGAACAATTAGCACTTTCTCTGTATATGGCTGAAGGCAAATACATGTCGGGAATAAAAAAGCTTCGCAGATTGTATTCTCAGAAATTAAATGCGGTAATCTCTCAAATGAAGAAAATAGCTGATGATTTCATTACAATCCACAACACGTATTCGGGAATAACAGTTTCATTAAAAGTCGATACTCAAAAATCAGCGGCAATACTGTCGGCGGAAGCGGAGTCGCTGGGGTTAAATGTAATTGAGAGTCCGGCAGTAAAAACAGATGATTTAAAAATCAAAGATATGATTTTTTACTATAATCAGATTCCTTTGACGGAGATTTCAGACAGCGTAAAACAGTTGACAAATCTGTGGAGAGAATAGACATTTTAAGTTGGATCACTTGAATATCCGTACAAAAAAACATCCGATTATAACCTGTCACAATTCTAAGAACAGTCATATCGGATGTTTTGTTTCGGTTCATTTAAAATTTATTCATTCTCATTTTCATAAAGCGTAGTTTAAAAATTCGTTTTCAGACGGAATTCGGCGATAGGACAATTACATCCTTTTATTTCTTCATTTCTCCCCTGGCAGAAATATAACATATACAGCACAGGAGGAGGCATGCCGATATTGCGACAACACCTTCGCTATTCAGGGTAAAACCGGGATATACAGGAAATATCGAGCCTGCTACCAGTCCCAGAATTATAAAGTACATCGCTTGTGGAAAGACGTCCAATGCGATTTTTATTCCTTTAAAGCCTATTGCCAACCCTATCAGAACTCCGATGCCGGTCAGGCATATTACGGGGAAATTGAACTTGGCAATGCTCTCCATGACTGTTGTATACGTACCGATGAGGAGCATTACAAGAGAGCCGCTTATTCCCGGAATGATCATTGCAATTGATCCTAAAATCCCGGAAAAAATCAAAATCAGTGCCATTTTGATATCTATGCTTTGAAAAGCACTGCTCTGTGCAATAAGCTCTCCCTTATTGATAAAGCTCATCACCACCATGGATAAAAATGCTACGACGCCTAATAATACGTTAAATGGCTTTATGGCACCATCAGAACTTTTACAGTGGTAAAAAATTAACGGTAGACTGCCTATGATCAAGCCTATGAAGGAGAATCCCAAAATCATCGGATGATTTTCTCTGAGAGGAATTATAACCTTGCTCAGACCGACGATACCCACGACCATTCCCAATGAGAAAACCGCTAAAAATCTCTTGTGCCGTCTCCAGTTGCTTATGCTCACGGCTTCTAAAATTTTATCGTACATATTGAGTATAACAGCCATAGTTCCGCCGCTTACTCCCGGTATGGCATTGGAAATTCCAATCAATATACCACATAAAAAATTTTTAATATCGCCCATAAATA
>ERZ772967.2996-NODE-2996-length-10540-cov-2.500429_pt1 | contig 10540 bp, 9 predicted proteins | sample MGYA00511677_ERZ772967 | MGnify/ENA primary metagenome ERZ772967 (study PRJEB29015, sample SAMEA2737931) | human oral metagenome | biome: human oral; feature: human-associated habitat; material: dental | place: China | collected 2146 ...
AAGCACCATTATTGGTTAATAACAAAAGTCCGTGAGTGTCAATATCAAGTCGTCCAACTGGAAAAACTTCTTTCTGGCGTGCACTTTCATCTAACAAATCCAAAACTGTTTGATGGTTAGCATCTTCAGTAGCTGAAATAACACCTTTCGGCTTATTTAAAAGATAATAGACAAATCTTTCATAGTCCAATACTCGCTTATTGACTGAAATTTCATCTTGATATTCATCTACTTGTACTTTCGCTGATGCGACAGCCTTCCCGTTGACCAAAACTTGTTTCTTCTTTAAAAGTTGCTTGACTTCTGTTCGTGAGCCAAGACCCATTTCTACTAAAAACTTATCTAATCGCATCTTTTTCCTCGTTTTGTTTATGAGTGACAAAAGCCGCTAAAGTTGACGTTGCCATCATGAAAACTCCTAATACACTAAAAATAAAGATTGGGGCAGAAGAAATGATTCCAATCAAAGATAAGACGAATGTTGATACCGAAGCACCGCTACTGCAACCCAAAACGACAATCGCTGTTGCACGATTTACCAAATGAGTAGGGATTTTCTCCGATACAATATGAAACACCGCTGTTAGAGATACACTATAAGCAAAGCCAGCCAAAAGAGCACTCAAACTTAAAAGCCAAATCTGACTTGACAAGCCAATCATCACTTGACTTAGACCAAAAACAATTCCCATTACTGTCAATAAGCGATTTTTCAATACGCTCACTAGACTGGCAAAACTAACACCAGCCAAAATTCCCACTAGTTGCATACAGCTAAGAATCCAGCTGGCTGTTTCAGCGTTGCCGATCTCTGCCTGTAAGACCAGACTAGGGATCCGTAAAGTGATAGCGACATTAGCACAAACAATCATACCAGCTATGAAAGCTAAAAAGATACTCAAATTTATTTGTTTTCTAGTCATTTTACGAACAGATTTGAGATGTTTATGCTTATCGGATTCATTCTTTTCATAAGGAACAAACATAAGATACAGTGCCAAAACGATGAAACCAACTGTATAAATCAAAAATGTAGTTGTCCAACCAAAACGCAAGAGTTGCCCGACCGCTAAAGTCAGCAAAGCCATCCCAACAACTTCTGCTGATCCCCGATACCCCAACATTTGCACACGCTCTCTCCCTTGAAAGCGCTCGCTAATAATGGCAATTGCTCGAGAATTCATCATACCTAGACCTAACCCAAAAACAAAGCGCGAAGCAAAAACGAGATTATAAGATTGATTGAAAAATGGGATAAGACCACAAATAGAATACAGAATTAGCCCTAGTATAATCATGAACCGCTCAGATACAAAGCGTTCCAAAACACTATTAAACATCAACAAAGACATGATCCCAATGGACGGTAAGGAGACTAATAATTCTACTTGGCTGGAAGAGTAATTCTTATAATACTGGAACATAGCCGGCAAGCTACTAGAAATTGAAAATGCCGTTGTTAAAACCAATGATAAAGCCAAAATGCTAGCTTTTTCCATGAATCTTTTCATCTTATCTTCTTTCTAAAATCACACTACCACTATCATACAGTTTTTTACGAAAAGACGCAATCTAGCGACGTATGAAAACAAAAAAGAAACCAAGACTGCGCATAAGATACAACATTGATTTCATTTTACATTTGTCATACACTCAAAGTAAAACTCACGACATAAGGCATGAGGACTATGAAGCAGAAATGCATAGTCTCCTTGAATAATTTTCTCTGTTTCCTCGCGTGTTAGAGAATCTGTTTCTTTATATAATTTTCAAATTTTCTCTTTCTTTCCAGCTTGATACTACGTTCACGGAAATTATACACTCGGATGCGGTATTTTTTGCGATTATAAGCTGCATCCTCATATGAGATAGATAACAATTCATTTCTTTCATTTAGCAACTGATTTTCTTTTTCTAACATTTCCTTCTCATCTTGGTATTTCATCTGGATAATCCCACAAATAAGAGCAACAAACATATAAGCCGCAAAGGAAATCCATCTATCTGTGTTATAGACGATTGATTGCCAATTCCTCCCAGAAAAAATAGTTGCTACAAATAATCCGATTATAGAAAGACTTCCTGCAAAAATTCCATAGATTGTTTCAAAAATAATATTAATCAAAGTAACAAAAAGCAAACAGATGTCAATCATTTTGAATTAATTAAAACCGTTCAACATTGCGCTCAATACCCCAGGCAAGAAAAAAGCAAGTAAAATCTCAGCTACCTTTTGATAAGTCTTATTCGATTTTTTACTTTCTTTAATAAAATTTTTATACAAATCGGCTAGATCATCTAAAAGTGAATAATGAATAAACCATCCATAAGTTGTCTTAAATTATCTTCATCTTGTGGAGTGGTAAAGACAAGGCTAAGGCGATTTGGAATCAATCACTATTTTACTGTTAGAGAATGCCAGCTCTTCTAACTTTTCTGCAACATGCTGAAAAGTAATTTCAAACGGATTATAAATGTTTAAAATTTCTGTTTGCTCATTCCAACTATCAAAAATTTTGCTGATCAGCTCTACTAAATCTTCTGAATTGATAAAATTCGCAATTTCATTGGGGTGCTTTTCGACATGAGCGGTTGTGCCTTTTTGAACCTTATCAAATAAACGATAGAAATAATCTTCCAGCAGTCTGGAAGAATACAAATAAGGACTACAGACTATTTTAAGAGATTGTCTGTTCACTTTATCCCAGTGTTTACAAAGGCTTTCTGCTGCTATTTCTAACTCTTGAGGATAGTTAAGCACTTCTGGACCTGTTACATAAAGAATCTCAGAATGAGATAATTCCTCGGTACAATTTAAAAAGTTTGCAGTCGTTCTGGTTCCCCTACTTAAAAAGTAATCTTATTTTTTACTAGTAATATTTTAGGTGCCCAACTACATGTCATACATATTTTTGCTAGAAACTTTAAGCAAAATAAACTAATTTTTTACTAATTTATTTGTACACACATTCTTTACATTGCTATTTACTTGTATTTCTTTCTCCTTTCTTTCTCCTCTATTTTATGTTATATTTAACGTATATCAAAACAATTTAACTTGGAATAAAAATCCAATTTGAAAACAAAGGAGAAAAGATGTCTGTTATTGAAAAATTAACAAAACCGGCTCATTCAATTGATATGAATGATATCATTCGTGAAGGGAATCCAACGCTTCGAGCAGTAGCAGAAGACGTTACTTTTCCACTTACAGATCAAGAAATTATCTTGGGTGAAAAGATGCTTCAATTTTTGAAAAATTCACAAGATCCTGTAATAGCTGAAAAAATGGGGCTTCGCGGCGGGGTTGGTCTAGCAGCTCCACAACTAGATATTTCTAAGCGAATTATTGCCGTCTTAGTTCCAAACATGCCAAACAAAGATGGCAATCCCCCTAAGGAGACCTATGCTTTACAAACAGTTATGTATAATGCTAAAGTAGTGGCACATTCTGTCCAAGATGCGGCACTTGCTGAAGGAGAAGGATGCTTATCAGTTGACCGCGAAGTTTCTGGTTATGTTGTTCGCCATGCACGTGTCACTGTTGACTATTTTGACAAAGAAGGCGAAAAACACCGCATCAAACTAAAAGGGTATAATGCTATCGTTGTGCAACACGAAATCGATCATACAAACGGTATTATGTTTTATGACCGTATCAATGAAAAAGATCCTTTCGCTATCAAAGAAGGAATGTTAGTAATCGAATAGAAAAAGTAGTGTGAGAATGATTCTCACACTACTTTTTCTATATTAACTCCCTCTCTTCCAGAAAATAGCAAGGAGAATAATGGCTCCTAATACAGATGGAATAATGGCTGTTTCTGATAAATGAGGTCCCCAATTTCCAAATAGGGCTTGACCAATCCATGCCCCAAACCAGCCTAATAAGATCTTTCCAATACAGCCCATTTTCTCTCCACGATTAGTGATTGCTGCTGCAATCAGACCAATAATAAAGCCAACAAACATACTTCCAATCATTTATTTCTCCTTCCTGATATTCTGCAACGTCAAACATCTCTTCAAATAACAAGGGGGGTTACTTTTTTGAAAGACAACCAAACTTAAAAGTACTATCGATGCAAGCATTGTCTTTAGGAAAAATTCACGTGCATGATGAAAATTTCTTTGAGTTTTTTTAGCTTCTGCTGAAATAGTTAATTGCATAACAAAACCTTTTTATTGGCAAATGTCATACAAAGAACAACCGTAATCTATAAATTTTGTAAAAAGCTTTACAAGCAGTAAAAATTTTCACTTAAACATGTATATTTTAGTCTAGTCTTTGGAAAAATACCTAGCTGTTCGTGGAAAATTAATACTATTTCGCGAATAAACCAGCGGGAATTCTCGGTTGGAAACAGCCGTATCAGTTGAAAATCCCGCATTCATCAAAAGAAGACGTCTTAAAACAAATCATCAAACAAACTTAGCTGATTATCTTCTGGCATATTGCCCAGGATGCCCATATCGTCCATTTTTTCGACTAAAGTAGCTGATAACCCACCACGTTTTCGCAACTCAGTCTTGGAGAGGAATTCTCCCTCTGCCCGCGCTTTAACCAATTGATTTGCAACGTTGTCACCCAGACCGTCCATGGCAGAAAATGGAGGAATCAACATATCTCCGTCAATCAGAAATTCTGTCGCGTCACTCTTATAAAGATCGAGTTTCCCAAATTTAAAGCCTCTCTCCAACATTTCATTAACGATTTCCAAGGTTGTATACAGGTCAATTTCTACATTGGACGCTTCATTATTTTTACGTTTTTCAGAGATTTCATTCATTTTGCGCTTAACTGAATCTAATCCGCTACTCATGACTTTAATATCAAAGGCTTTGGCACGGATAGAAAAGTAAGCACAATAGTAATAAATCGGATGATGCACTTTGAAATAAGCTACCCGTAGAGCCATCATTACGTAGGCAGCTGCATGGGCTTTAGGAAACATGTACTTGATTTTTCCACAAGATTCAATATACCATTCAGGGACATTGTTTTCTTTCATAGCGGCAATATAACCATTACGCTCTTCGTCAGAAATTTTCAACCATGCACCTTTCCGCACACGCTCCATAATGGTAAAAGCCATTTTTGGTTCTAAGCCCTTGTGCATGAGATAGACCATGATGTCGTCCCGACAACCGATAACGGTAGATAAGTCCGCAATTCCCTGCTTAATTAAATCTTGTGCATTTCCCAGCCATACGTCCGTACCATGTGACAGACCTGATAGCTGGAGCAATTCTGCAAACGTTGTTGGATGCGTCTCATCAACCATTCCCCGCACGAAATTGGTTCCAAACTCAGGAATCCCCAGCATACCAGTTGCCGTACCTATTTGCTCTTGTGTCACTCCCAGAACATCTGTTCCTGAAAAGAGTGCCATAACTTCCTTATCATCCATAGGAATATCATTAGGGTCAATACCTGATAAATCCTGCAATTTCCGAATCATAGTCGGATCATCATGACCGAGCACATCGAGTTTCAGGACATTTTCATCAATATCATGAAAATTAAAATGGGTCGTTTGCCATTCGGCAGTCAGGTCATCTGCTGGATATTGAACTGGCGTGAAATCGTAAACGTCCATGTAGTTTGGAATAACAACAATCCCACCAGGGTGCTGTCCGGTCGTTCGTTTAACACCTGATGCACCTTGCGCCAATCGCTCGACTTCTGCATCGCGATAAAATTTATTGTAATCTCGCTCATAACCTTTCACGAAACCATAGGCTGTCTTAGCTGCAACTGTACCAACAGTACCAGCCCGAAAAGCATATTCCTCCCCAAAAATGTCTCGAACATCTAAGTGGGCACTAGGCTGATCCTCTCCAGAGAAGTTCAAGTCAATATCAGGGACCTTGTCTCCGTCAAATCCAAGGAAGGTCTCGAAAGGAATATCCTGGCCATTCTTGCTCAGCTTGTGGCCGCATTTTGGACAGTCCTTATCCGGCATATCAAACCCAGAACCATAGGAGCCATCCGTGATGAACTCGCTGTATTGACATTTGCCACAGACATAGTGGGGTGACAAAGGATTGACCTCAGTAATCCCAATCATGGTCGCCACAAAACTGGAGCCAACTGAACCACGCGAACCAACTAAATAGCCTCGTTTATTAGAACGCTGTACAAGCATTTGTGAAGCCAGATAAATCACGGCAAAACCATTTCCCAAAATAGAGGATAATTCCCGTTCAATTCGATGATCTACAATATCTGGTAGTGGATTACCATAGATTTCAAAAGCCTTTGCGTAAGTCAGCTCAGCGACTTTTTCTTCAGATTTATCAATAAATGGTGTATAGAGGTCCCCTTTTACCACTTCAATTGGTTCAAAGCTTGACGCCAACTGATTGGGATTCTCAATGACCACTTGTCGAGCCAGTTCATCACCTAAAAAAGCGAATTCATCCAGCATTTCATTGGTTGTGCGGAAGTGAGCCTTAGGAAGCGGAGCCGGCTGGGCGTTTTCACCGTGACCTATGGTCCGGTTAATCATGGCACCTTGTCCCAAACTCCTAACGATAATCTCCCGATAAATTTCTTCCTCAGGCTCAATATAATGCACATCTCCCGTAGCCAGAACTGGTTTTTCTAAGCGTTCACCCACTTCAATCAAATTCTTGATGATTGTGTGCAGCTCCTCCATATCCTTAACCTGCTCTTTGGCAATCAATGGAGCATAAATCGCTGGAGGCATGATTTCGATAAAGTCGTAATATTTCGCTACTTCGACAGCTGCATCCAGACCCTGTGAAACAACCGCATCAAACACTTCTCCTTCTGAACAAGCAGTTCCTAGAATCAAGCCTTCTCGATGCGCATCCAAAACCGTTCGCGGAATCCGTGCTACACCTTCAAAATATTTAGTATTGGACAGACTGACCAATTTGAAAAGATTCTTCAGCCCTGTTTGATTTTTCACATAAATCGTAGCGTGTTTCACTCGTGCTTTTTTATAGGAATTTTCATCCACCAAATCCGTATTCAACTTATTAAGATTGGTAATTCCACGCTTTTCTGCTACATCTCTGATGAAGATAAATAGCAGTCGTCCTGTCGCTTCCGCATCGTAATTGGCCATGTGGTGATGGTCAAGCGATACTTGAAAACGCTTAGTTAGAGGCCCCAAACCATGCCGCTTGTATTCTGGATAGAGATTGCGGGCAAATTCCAGCGTGTCAATGACTGGTTGGGTAATTTTTGGCAGGCCATGACGCTCATAGTTGACATTCATAAAGCCCACGTCAAAGGTAGCATTATGGGCCACGAGGACACTGTCCTGACAAAATTCCTGAAATTCTTTCAACACTTGCTCCAGTGGCTTGGCATTGCGGACATGCTCATCTGTAATCCCGGTCAGATCCGTCGTAAAGGCCGAAAGAGGATGCCCAGGATTGATAAACTCATCAAACTCAGCGATGATATTGCCCTTGTGCATCTTGCTGGCAGCAACCTGAATCAAGTCATTGTAAACCGCCGAAAGCCCCGTCGTTTCCACGTCAAAGACAACATAGGTCGCATCGCTCAGCTCCATGTCCACTTCATTGTAGACGATGGGCACCCGGTCTTCTACAATATTGGCCTCCATACCGTAAATCAGCTGAATACCAGCTTTCTTGGCAGCCTTGTAGCCATGGGGAAAGCTCTGCACATTGCCATGGTCGGTAATGGCGACGGCCTTGTGGCCCCACTTGGCTGCTGTTGCAACGATTTCCTCGACCTCAGGTAAGGCATCCATAGTAGACATATTGGTATGGGCGTGAAACTCAACCCGCTTCTGCCCCTCAGGCATCAAGTCCTTGCGCTCATAGTGGGTAACTTCCTGCACATCCTGCACATTCATGGTCAGGTCGCGGGTGAAATTGTTCATCTCTACATTTCCGCGCACGCGTAGCCAAGCACCTTTCTTAATCATGTCAAACTTCTTAGCTTCTTCTTCGTTTTTCATCCATTTTTGCAAGGCAAAGCTAGAAGTGTAGTCTGTCATCTTGAAATTGAGCAAGACCCGGCCAGTCCGAGTAACTTTCTGCTCCAGGTCAAAGACCATTCCCTCAAAGACCAAACGGTTTTCCTCAGTCTGAACTTCAATCATCGGGGTAATTTCTGCCTTGTCTAGATTTGGCTTTGCTGCAGCCTTGCGAGTTTGAAAATCATAGGCTGGTTTTTCCTCTGGCGGCGGTGCCATCTGCTGGAGAGATTCCATGGCCTTGAGCGCATCTTCATTGGCCGCCTGAATAATCTTGTCATTCTCCTCTTGGAAATTCTCCGCTTGCTGCTGGGTCAGCTCATCGCTGTGCTGGACCTGACAGGTCAGATGAGGAAAGCCGTACTTGACCAGCTGCCGACTGAGATTGGGCAGGTGATTCTTGCGAAAATGCTCCGTGTCAATGGTCGAAGCCCCCTCAATCAGCAACTTATCCCCATCCAAATGAACCTGCAAATCCTGATACAGACTCTTAAAGCCATGGCTGGCACAAGGTCCCTCTTCAAAGGCCAGCTGGTAATAAGCCTGCAAGAGCTCATCGGTCACTTGCGGAGCTGAACAGTGGATTTCAAAGATCGCTTGATTGCCCGTCTTAGAAAACTCTTGAGCTAGGCGCTTCTGCAATTCCCGAAAAATCTCAACAGGCAGAATATTTGCAAAAGAAAAATGAAACTCCCAGACCCGACTGACCTTGTGGACCAGAACCTTCTCGATTTCTGCATTCAAAAAGGCCTCTGAATTTCTCATTTCCAGTGGCATATCCAGCTGATGCATTAAAATTTCAAACTTGTTTGACATGATATTTCCTCGTACAGTAGTGACCCTATTTTACCATAAATCAGCACTTTTTTCGACAGAAAAAGGATAGAGTAATGCTCAGCTCTCCATATCATTATCAAGACTTTTTTCTTGATCCTAAGTTATGGTATAATAGAAAAAATATTTACTTAAAGGAGTTTTAACCGTGAAGAAAATTCTACTAGCCAGCGCCTGTCTGCTGACCCTTACTGCCTGCAGTATGCCTAATCAGAACAAGCAAGAAAGCAAGCCCAAGCAAAATCAGAGTCAAAACAAGCCAAAAAAAGAAGAGAAAGTAAAAACCAAGACTTTTGCTTACAACATGCCTAACGGATACAATAATAAAATTGTCGCTTATTATCAAAAAGATAAGATTCGAGCCTTCGATTTTATGGCTACGAAACCGACTCAAGAGGACGAACAAAGTAAGAGTCCTGAAGAAATCAGCAACATTTATCAAGAAGAATTAAAAGCTGGTGACTTTTATGATAAATTCAGCAAGTTAGATGGAGTCACACTTGAAGTCAAAGTTTCAGAGGACAAGAAAACCGTTGCACAAGTTGCCCACTTTGATCTCAGCAAAGCAAAAGAAAAACAAGTCATGGCTGTTTTAGGGGAAACAACTAAAGATAACCTATTCAAAAAGCTTAAGGAAAAACCCGAAGATTTCTTTGCTTTTCTGCTATCTCAAGGATTCACAGAAGAATGAAATCTTTTCTGACTGATTTCCTTAACTTTAGAAACTATCCTGTCTTGCTAGCCAACTCCTTAGTTCGCCAGCAAGAAAAAACTTAGAAAATATTTTTTAGAGCAAGCTATTGGCTTTCACTTCTCCAATAGCATGATTTTCAAGGAGTTTTTATGCGCTTAACTAAAAAAACTGTTCTTATTGGTATCGCCTCTCTTCTTATTTTAGGCTTAGCTGCATGGGGAGTAAATGTATTTCTCGTTATGCACAACGCTCAGCAAAGTTTTGATAAAAATTTTATTCACTTTCAAGCTAAAAGTGATGACAACGAAACTTTTATTACTCAAGGCATCGGAAAAAAAGAAGCCTATAATTTATCCTACTCTCCTGCTAAGAAGACCATTGAGATAAGCAAATCGACTAAAAATGGAGATATCTATTCTTCCGATTCCATTTACGGAGCAGTAAAAATCTATGATATAAAACAAAACGCTAATCGCTACATCTTCATAACAGCTGCAAAACCAATAATCGTTGACTTCGGATTGACTTCAGTAAAGGTAACTTATGACGGAGGTAATTTTGAAACCCCATACTCTGAGCTGCATTTTGGTGAAACTTTCCCTAGTGAAGACAACTAGATAGGAAGTATTCCAGATCATCAAACTTTATTTATGAACTAACCAAGCTAATAAGCTATGGTTAGTTTTTGTTTGCAAAAAAAGCGGTTGAAACCGCTTTTTTATCTCAACACCGCTTCTGCTAGCGCTTTTTGGATGGCAATAACACTTTTATCACTTCGGAAAGTTAGGGTTTCGGCTGGTTCCTCAGCACTTGAAACCCAGATTTTCAGCTCAGCATCTAGGTCAAAGTGGCCAGCCGTTTCCACTGAAAAGCGAGAAATGGAGCGATAAGGATAAGACTTATAAGCCGTTTTCTTTCCTGTCACTCCCTGTTTATCCACCAAAATCAACCGCTTATCTGTAAAGACAATCAAGTCGCGAATGAGGCTGAATGCCAGCTCCACATTTTCTGCTGGCGTCAGAATGTTCTC
>ERZ772967.2998-NODE-2998-length-10534-cov-7.671724_pt1 | contig 10534 bp, 7 predicted proteins | sample MGYA00511677_ERZ772967 | MGnify/ENA primary metagenome ERZ772967 (study PRJEB29015, sample SAMEA2737931) | human oral metagenome | biome: human oral; feature: human-associated habitat; material: dental | place: China | collected 2146 ...
TGCATTGCTGCCCGAATCGACCTGGTCAATGAGGCGGGCCAGCACGTCGGGGCGGCTGTCGGCATCGGACTGCCCGCCCCCTTGTGTCATCGGCAGCGGCTTGGGCAGCGGGGCATTGGCCGGGGGCTGGGCCGTGTTGCCGGACGGGGACGTGGCCGGCCGGGCCGGACGGGCCTGGTTGGCCGCATCCTGCCCCGCCGCAGCACGTCCCCGGCCAGCCGCGGTGTCGGATGCTGCGGAACGGGCCGGTTGCGGGGAGGACGGCGGCACGGCGGGCGTGGCGGGGGTCTCGGGATCCTGACCCGTCCTTGCGCTCAGGTCGGGCAGGTTCACCGACGGCTGATCGCCGGGTGCACGGGGTGCCCCCTGACCGGATGCGGCGGGCTGCCCGGCAGCGCCCTCTTCCAGCATCACCACCTGGTCGGGCATGACGGAACGGGCGGCCTCGTCGGCCACCGGCGGGCGAATCCAGGGCTGGTCAGCCCGGGTGGAGTTGGCCGCAGCCTCGACCGTCATGGGCAGCGAGCGCAGGCCGGTACGTGGCTCGGATTCGAGCAGCATGGGCACGACGACGGCTGCCACCAGACACAGGGCGATCGCACCCACCAAGCGATGGCGGGCCTTCTTCTTCTCGGCCAGCGAGGCGTCGGCAGCAGAGTCGGAACCGGTGCGGGATTTCGGGCGCGACATCAATTCGAGGGGGGCGTGGCGGACAGATCCTCGCGCACGGCGGGCAAGGCAAGCGCCACCGTGAGAAACGAGCCAAAGACGATGATTCTATCATCCGGCCCCGCCTGCCTGCGCGCCAGACGTAGCCCCTCGTCGGGTGTGGTGGAACACACCACACTGCGGTCGATACCCTTTCTGCGATCGACCAGATCGTCGATGCCGGCCATGTGCAGATGATCGGCCAGCATCCGGGCGGTGGTGCCGCGGGGCCCGGGCAGATCGCAGCAGATCCAGTGGTCCACGTGATTGGCCAGATGGGCAATGACACCGTCGATGTCCTTGTCGGACAGCATGCCGAAGACTGCGTAGGTGGCCGGGTGATAGGCCATGTTGCCCAGATTGGCCACCAGATGGCCGGCGGCATGCGGGTTGTGTCCCACGTCCAGGATGATGGTTGGCTGCCCCGGCAGCACCTGGAAGCGTCCCGGCATCTCGACCAGCGACAGGCCGCGGCGGATGTCCTGGGCACTGACCGGCAGCTGGCCACGCACGGCCTGCAGCGCAGCCAGCACGCCAGAGGCGTTGAGCAGCTGGTTCATCCCACGCAGCGCCGGATAGGCCAGGCCGCTGCGCCGCGTGCCCCGCCCTGTCCAGGCCCACTGCTGGCGGTCGCCTGCATAGTTGTAGTCACGCCCCAGCAGCCACAGGTCAGCACCGATCTCCTCGGCGTGACGCACCAGGCTCTGCGGCGGCTGCGGATCGCTGCAGATGGCGGGCCTGTCCGGCCGGAAGATGTGGGCCTTTTCCAGTGCAATGGTCTCGCGATCGTTGCCCAGCCACTGCGCATGGTCAATGGCCACGCTGGTGACGATGGCGCAGTCCGCATCCACGAGGTTGACGGCATCCAGCCGCCCGCCCAGGCCGATCTCCATCACCACCGCATCCAGTGGCTCACGGGAGAAGGCCAGGAACATCACCAGCGTGGTGAACTCGAAGTACGACAGCGACACATCGCCGCGCGCCAGCTCCACCTGCTCGAAGAGCGGCAGCAGCGCCTCGTCGGACAACTCCTCACCGTCGATGCGGATGCGCTCGTTGAAGCGCAGCAGGTGCGGCGAGGTGTGCAGGCCCACCCGGTAGCCGGCCGCGCGCAGGATGGCATCCAGCATGGCACAGGTGGAACCCTTGCCGTTGGTGCCGGCCACCACGAACTTCACGCCCGGCAGCTGGATGCCCAGTCGACGATAGACCTCACCGACGCGCTCCAGCCCCAGGTCGATGGGCTTGGCGTGCCGCGTTTCCAGAAGCGTCAGCCAACCCTCCAGCGTGGTCGGCAGCGTAAAGGCAGACATCGATGGGCGTCCCTCAGGCTGCAGGCGCGGGAGCAGGCGTCGGTGCCGGCTCGGGCGGCGGCTCGATCTTGGGCTCGCGCACCACCGGCGGCTGCTTCTGCAGCAGCGCCGCCAGATCGGCCAGCGTCTGGCGCATGTCACGACGGTGCACGATCATGTCGATGGCCCCCTTCTCCAGCAGGAACTCTGCCCGCTGGAAGCCCGGCGGCAGCTTCTCGCGCACCGTCTGCTCGATCACGCGCGGACCGGCAAAGCCCACCAGCGCGTTGGGTTCGGCAATCACCACATCCCCCAGGAAGGCGAAGCTGGCCGAGACACCACCCATGGTAGGGTCGGTCAGCACCGAGAAGTACGGCAGCCGCTCGGCGCCCAGACGGCTCAGGGCCGCCGTGGTCTTGGCCATCTGCATCAGCGACAGCAGGCCTTCCTGCATCCGTGCACCGCCCGAGGCCGCGATGGAGATGAACGGGCAACGCTTCTCCAGCGCCCGTTCGACGCCACGCGCAAAGCGCTCGCCCACCACCGAGCCCATCGAGCCGCCCATGAAGTCGAACTCGAAGCAAGCTGCCACCACCGGAAGCCCCTCCAGCGTGCCCTCCATCACCACCAGCGCATCGGTCTCGCCGGACGCACTGGCCGCCTGCGACAGACGGTCGGTGTACTTGCGCGAATCCTTGAACTTCAGCGCATCGACCGGACGCACGTCCTGCCCCAGTTCCTTGCGGTTTTCCGTGTCCAGCAGACGCTCCAGGCGCAGCCGGGCGCGCAGCCGCATGTGATGCTCACATTTCGGGCAGACGTTGAGGTTCTTTTCCAGCTCGGTGGAGTAGAGAACGGCATCGCAGGCCGGGCACTTCACCCAGAGCCCCTCCGGCACCTGCTTGGCGCGGGACGTACTGTTGGAGCGCTTGAGCCCCGGCGGCAGAATCTTGTCGAACCAGCTCATGGATCGGGTTCCTTCTGAATGAGGAATCAGGAGTTTGGGACGGGCCGGACGGCACGCGACGACGCGTCCCGGCCCATCGGCGAATGGGACAGGGTCAGGCCGAAGCCCCCCGCTTCGGGTTGGCGTCGATAGCGCTGCGCACCTCGGACAGCCAGGCCTGGGCACGGGCCGGCGCACCAGCCGGATCACCGGCTTCCAGCACCTCGATCAGGCGGCTGCCGATGATGACGGCATCAGCAAACTCGGCCACGCGAGCAGCCGTGGTCGCATCCTTGATGCCGAAGCCCACGCCCACCGGCAACTGTACCGCCTCACGGATGGCCGGCAGTGCACGTGCCACGGCGTCCGTGTCGAGATTGCCTGCCCCCGTGACGCCCTTGAGCGAGACATAGTAGACGTAGCCGCTGGCCACTGCCGCCACCTTCTGGCGACGATCCGACCCGGACGTGGGCGCCAGCAGGTAGATGAGGTCGATGGCACGGCTGCGCAAGGCGGCTGCGTAGTCCCGGGCCTCTTCCGGCGGGCAATCCACCACCAGCACGCCATCCACCCCGGCCTTTGCGGCCGCTTCGGCAAAGGTCTCGATGCCCATCGCCTCGATGGGGTTGCAGTAGCCCATCAGCACGATCGGGGTCGTCGGATCCTCGCGGCGGAACTCGGCCACCAGCGCCAGCACCTTGGTCAGGCTCATGCCGGCGGCCAGCGCCCGGTCATTGGCCCGCTGGATGGTGGGGCCATCGGCCGCGGGGTCGGAGAACGGCACACCCAGCTCGATGATGTCGGCGCCGCCCGCCACCAGCGCGCGCAGCACCGCCAGCGCCTGTTCGGGCTCGGGAAAACCGGCCGTGACGTAGGGAATCAGTGCGGCGCGGCCCTGCCGCGCCTTCTCGGCAAAGACCGCGGCAATGCGCGGCGAACCGGCATGCCCCGTCGGGGCCGCCTTGGTGTCAGGTGTATTCATGCCAGATGGAACGATATGCGTGCGGATGAAAGGAAAAGGCGCCCGGAACATGCCCCTTCACGACAGAAGGCACCCCGGATCATGCCTCTCAGGCCCAGCTCTGGCCCGCGCGCTGGGCCACGGTATGCATGTCCTTGTCGCCCCGGCCCGACAGGCAGACCAGAATGATCTCGTCCTTGCTCATGGTGGGCGCGCGTCGTACCGCCTCGGCCAGCGCATGACTGGATTCCAGCGCCGGAATGATGCCCTCGATGCGGCAGCAGTCGTGGAAGGCTGCCAGCGCCTGGGCATCGTCGATGGGCACGTACTCGGCACGTCCCGAATCCTTCAGCCAGGCGTGTTCGGGGCCCACACCCGGGTAGTCCAGCCCGGCTGACACCGAATGCGTCTCGATGACCTGCCCGTCGGCATCCTGCAGCACGTAGGTGCGGTTGCCGTGCAACACACCCGGCACGCCGCACTGCAGCGAGGCCGCATGCCGGCCAGTCTCGATGCCGTCTCCGGCCGCCTCCACACCCACCAGCTTCACGGCGGCGTCAGGAATGTACGGATGGAAGATGCCGATGGCGTTGGAGCCCCCGCCCACGGCGGCAATCACCACATCCGGCTGTCGCCCGGCATAGGCCGGCATCTGCACCCGGCACTCCTGGCCGATGATGGCCTGGAAGTCGCGCACCATCATCGGGTACGGATGCGGACCGGCCACCGTGCCGATGATGTAGAAGGTGTCGTCAACGTTCGTCACCCACACCCGCATCGCCTCGTTGAGCGCGTCCTTCAGCGTCTTCGAGCCCGACTCCACCTCGACCACCTTCGCGCCCAGCAGGTTCATCCGGTAGATGTTCTGACGCTGGCGGGCGGCGTCGATCGAGCCCATGTACACCGTGCATTCCAGCCCGTAGCGCGCGGCCACCGTGGCCGTGGCCACCCCGTGCTGGCCCGCGCCCGTCTCGGCAATGATGCGCTTCTTGCCCATGCGCCGTGCCAGCAGCGCCTGACCGATGGCGTTGTTGATCTTGTGGGCCCCGGTGTGGTTGAGGTCCTCGCGCTTGAAGTAGATCTGCGCCCCGCCCAGCATCTGCGACCAGCGCCGCGCGTGATAGACCGGACTGGGCCGGCCCACGAAGTGCTCCAGCTCGTCACGGAACTCTGCCTGGAAGTCCGGATCGTGGCGGTAGCGCTCGTAGGCCTCGCGCAGCTCGGTGAGCGCGCCGATCAGCGTCTCGGAGACGAACAGGCCACCATAAGGGCCGAAATGCCCGGATGCATCCGGAAAATCATAGGCATCAGTCGTCATCACACCTTCCGATAGAAAAACCATTCAACCAGCCTGCGCCCGATCCGCATCGGCCTGCAACACGGCTGTCATGAAACGCTCCATTCTAACCGTGTCTTTCTTCCTTGGATCGTCCCCCTGAATCCCGCTGGACACATCCACCGCAAAAGGCCTCACCTGACGAATCGCCTCGCCCACCGTCTCGGGTCGCAATCCGCCAGCCAGCACCAGGCGCGGTGCATCGTCACGGGGCGCCCCGGCCTGCGGACGCCCCTCCAGCAGCGACCAGTCAAACGCATGCCCCGTGCCACCAAAACCCGGACCGGCACTGTCCAGCAGACAGCATTCCGCCTGCCCGAACAGCCCCAGTGCCTCATCCAGCGCCCGGGCATCCGCCGGCACCCGTCCCGCCTGCAGCCACGCGGCGCGCTCCTCATCCGCCACCTGCCCGCCAATGCGCAGCGCCTTCCAGTAACGGACCCCGTGCTCGCCCAAACCGGCCAGCCCCTGCGGCGTCTCGTCCCCATGAGCCTGAACCACATCCAGCCCCACCCGGCGCACGCCCTCCCGCATGGCATCCAGCGGCTCGTTCACGAACAGCCCCACCGCCCGCACCCACGACGGCAGGCGCCGCCGCAACACCGCTGCCTCATCCAGCGTCACACAGCGTGCGCTCTTCGGATAGAAGACAAACCCGACCGCATCCACCCCCAGCGCCACCGCCGTATCCACATCCTGCGGGCGCACCAGCCCACAGAATTTCACCCGCGTACGCTGCACTGTCATCCCTTTCTCCCAGGCTGTCGGCTCCCGTCCAGGCTGCCTCTGCGCCCGGATTCCTGCAGAAGTATAGGACCTGCCCTCACACCAGCTCCGCCATCGACAGCGGACGCACCGTGCAGGGCAACCCCCAGGCCTCGTCATAGCGCACCGACGCCAGATACAGCCCTCCGGCCGCAAACGTCGGCGCCCCGGCCGACCGTGAGCGCGCAGCCAGCACCTCGGCCATCCACGACACCGGGCGCCGCCCGTCCCCCACATACACCAGCGAGCCCACCAGATTGCGCACCATGTGATGCAGGAAGGCATTGGCCGTCAGCCGCATCATCACGAAAGCGCCATGGCGCTCCACTGTCCACTCCGTCAGCGTGCGCACCGGCGTGGCAGCCTGGCATTCCGAGGCCCGAAAGCTGCTGAAATCATGCGTGCCCAGCACCGTTCGGGCCGCCGCCTGCATCCGCGCCACATCCAGCGGCCGATGCGTCCAGCCGGCGCGCCCCTGCCACAGCGGTGGCGCCACGGGGCTGTCGATGAGCACATACCAGTAGGTACGTTCCCGGGCCGAGAAGCGGGCGTCGAAATCACCTTCTGACGCCAGCGGCACGGCCCAGCGCACCGCCACCGTATCCGGCAGGTGGGCATTGGCACCCCGCACCCAGGCCGTAGGTGGCCGTTGCGCCGTGGTGGAGAACTCGATGACCTGTTCCAGCGCATGCACCCCGGCATCGGTACGTCCGGCACAACGGATGTCGATGGCCTGCCCTGCCACGGCCGACAGCGCCGCTTCCACCGTGGTCTGGACCGACGGAGCCAGACCCGGCACAGGGGGCTGCTTCTGCCAGCCGCAGAAATCCCGGCCATCGTAGGACACGCCGCAGACCCAGCGATGACGCGGCACATCGCCCATCTGCCCATCGGCAGGCTGCGTTCCGGCATGGGCCTCCACCGGCAGCGTGCCATCCACCCGCCCGACCTCTGCCTGCCGGTTGCCTGTCAGATCGTCGTCCATCGTCACTCCCGAGGTGTGTCCGTCCGGTATTCTGCCCGAACGCACCATTCCCCGCGTCCAGGCCACGGAACGAGCGCCCAAAACAAAACTGCCACCGTCATCCCGAAGGATGAGGGTGGCAGTCGAGACCCCCGCCGTGCGGGGGCAGCCATCAGATCGGAAGCTGTCGATCAGAGATCGGCAAGCAGTTCGCGAGCGCGCTGCTGCTGGGCGGCGTCACCGCCGTTGATCACTTCTTCCAGCAGTTCGCGGGCACCTTCCTTGTCACCGATCTCGACGTAGGCGGAGGCCAGATCCAGCTTCGAGGCCATTTCCTGCCACTGGCTGGAAGCCGCACCACTCATCGTGATCGGACCGGAGATCGTCGACGGCGACAGATCCAGGCCAATGGCGCCCAGGCCATCACCCTCACCGCCCGACGCATGGCCCATGTCCAGCGACTCGGTGATGGTCGTGTCGATGTTCAGATCGGTGACGGTGCTCGGGCCTTCATCCAGGTCCAGCGGCGCGTCCAGATCCAGCGAGGGCAGCTCGACACCCGGCATGGCCGACAGCGGACCGGAACGGGTCGACTGGAAGGTCTGCACCGGCTTCGATTCAGCCTCGACAGCCGGCTTGTTGTAGCCGCCATCGAAGGCCAGGCCTTCATCCATCGAGGGCGACGACACGGCCGGGGCTTCCGGTTCGGCATGCTGCGGCTCGGCAGCGGCGGCCATACCGGCCACGCCGGCGGCAACTGCGGCAGCCATGCCGCCGACATCGGCAGCCGGCGAAGCCACCGGCGACGGGGCAGCCAGATCGGCCGTGCCATCACCGTACAGTGCATTGTCCGGATCCAGGGCGGCACCCATCTGCACCACCTTCGACCATTCCTCGTTCAGGCCGCCGGTCATGTCGTGCATTTCGCGCGCCATCTGGCCAAAGGCCACCGTGTCCTTGCGACCCGAGTAGATCTCCAGCAGCTTCAGGCGGATGGCCTGACGCTCGGGCTGGCGTTTCAGCGCCTCGCGCAGGATCTCCTCGGCCTGGGTCTCACGACCGTAGGCGATGTAGACCTCGGCCTCGGCGATCGGGTCAACCTCGGTCGGCGTGCTCTCGCTGATCGTGGTGATCTGCGTGCTGGCGCCGGTCATCGTGTCGACGCTCTGGCCACCGGTCGTGCCGAACAGCGAGTTGGCGCTGAATTCGTCGGCGCTGATGCTGTCGGAGAAGCCGTCATCCTCGCGGCGGCGGCGGCGCAGCATCCAGAAGCCCAGACCCGCGGCCAGGGCAGCCACGCCCAGACCCGGCAGCAGCAGGGAATTCTGCGACAGCCCCTCGATCAGGCCGCCCTGCTCCTCGCCATCGTTGACCGGCGCGGGCTTGGGCATGTCCTTGGACTTGTCGGCATCGCCGTTGGTCACGCGCTCGACCTCAGCCTTGGCATCGGCAGCAGCACGCTCGACGGCGTCCTTGTCCGCACCCTCAGCCGGTTTGGACTGATCCTGCTCGGCGGCAGCCTTCTCGGCCGCGGCTTTCTCGGCAGCAGCCTTGTCTGCGGCGGCCCTGTCAGCCGCAGCCTTGTCGGCAGCCTCTTTCTCTGCAGCGGCCTTCTCGGCAGCAGCCTTGTCAGCAGCCGCTTTCTCGGCGGCAGCCTTCTCGGCAGCGACCTTGTCGGCGGCGGCCTTGGCCTCGGCAGCCAGCTTGTCAGCCGCAGCCTTGGTCTGGGCAGCCTTCTCGGCCACAGCCTTCTCGGCAGCCGCTTTCTCGGCAGCAGCCTTGTCAGCCACCTTGCTGGCGGCGTCGCGGGCCTTGTCGGCAGCCGCCGTGGCAGCTGCAGCCACCGTGCCGCTGACCTGGGCACCGGCAACGCGGGCTTTCTCCAGCTGAGCCTGCAGGTCAGCCAGCGACTTGTCCTTCAGCTCCAGCATGCTCTTCAGGGCGCCAACGTTCTTCTCCAGCTCGGCGATGCGGCTGTTGGCTTCCTTGAGCGCGGCCTCGCGGGCCACCTGGGCTTCGGCATCACGGGCACCGACGGCGCTGCCCTGCTCGTCCTTGCCACCTTCCGAGCGGCTCAGCTCCAGGCGATCCTGGCTGCCGGCCTGACCACCGCGCTCGTCATCGACCTTCGCACTGATGGCACCGCTGGCGGTGCTGCTGCCGTTGCCCGTAGCCACTTCAGGCGTGGTGCCGGCCATGCGCTCCTTGTAGGAGCGGAAGTCGCGCGCCGCCATGCGCAGCTGGCGACCGGCCTCGGTGCTGTCGATCGCCGCAATCTCACCCTCGGACGGGATGGTCAGCGTGCGGCCCTGACGGATCAGGTTGGGGTTGTTCTGGATGAACGCCGTCGGGTTGGTACGGTAGATGGCCACGATGGTCTGATCCAGCGTGGCGCTGGCCGGACGCACGCGGGCAGCAATCATGCCCAGCGTCTCGCCCTGACCCACCGTGACGGTGCCGCCTTCGCTGCTGGCGTCACGACCACCCTGGGCCTGTGCAGCCGGCTGCTGCTTGGCCTCGGTCGGCTGGCTGGCAGCCTGCGAACGGCCCTGTGCACCGCGCTCCTGGTTGACCAGGCGGCCGGTGGCCGGATCGATGGTGCGCACGGCGTTGCTGCCGGACGCGGCCGCGCCGGTGGCAGCGGCTGCCGTGGCGGCGCCAGCCACAGGTGCATTGCCCGAACGGTTGGCCTGGTTGGCATTCTGCTGGGTCGGAGGATCCAGCAGGAAGGTGTATTCACGGCTGAACGTGCCCGACGCCCAGCTCAGCTCGACCACCAGATCCACGAACGGATCGTTGATGGGCCGGCTGGAAGTGACCTTGATGAAGTAGCGGCCGCCCCGGTTCTCGACGTCCATGCGCACGCCGGACAGCGCTTCCTTGTACTGCAGACCCACACGGCTGAAAGCCTCGGGCGAGGCGATCCGTGCCTTGAGCGATTCGGCCTCGTCAGGACTGACGGAGGTGACTTCCACCTCGGCGCGCAGCGGCTGTCCCAATGCGGACTGGACGGTCAGGCGGCCGAGACCGGCAGCCTCGGCGGACGTGACGCCACCCCCGGACAGGATCGCCAGGGCGACGGCAACCGCAGTCGCCATCTGGCTGCGCCCGGAGCCACCAGACGTCATCGAATGCAATTTACTGCGGGGCTGTTCAGACAAGGTACCACCTCTTACAGGAACTGGAACGAAACAAACTCTTTGGATGACCCGGCGGGAATCTGCCCGCCGGGAAACGGGCCAGGGAAACTTCAGTCAACTCTCAAGCGGTCATCACGCAGCCAGCGGGCGCTCCAGCACGATCCTCAGCATCCGGCGCAGCGGTTCGGCAGCCCCCCACAGCAGCTGGTCGCCGACCGTGAAGGCACTGAGGTAGCCCTTGCCGAGCGAGAGCTTGCGCAGGCGACCGATCGGCACGTCCAGCTTGCCGGTGACGGCTGCCGGCGTGAGTTCGGCCAGCGACGCCTCACGATCATTGGGCACGACACGCACCCAGTCGTTGGCACCTGCCAGCATCTCTTCGATGGCCGGCAGCGGCAGATCCTCGCGCAGCTTGATGGTCA
>ERZ772967.3000-NODE-3000-length-10531-cov-4.893375_pt1 | contig 10531 bp, 11 predicted proteins | sample MGYA00511677_ERZ772967 | MGnify/ENA primary metagenome ERZ772967 (study PRJEB29015, sample SAMEA2737931) | human oral metagenome | biome: human oral; feature: human-associated habitat; material: dental | place: China | collected 2146 ...
CCAAAGAACAGGTGGCACAAGCTATTGCAGAGTTTTTAATGACACCGATCGTACGCAGTACCGATGACAGCATCATCATTACTGATACGCTTGAGCTGTCGAAGCAGACTGCGTACTTTAAAAAGATGCAGGAAATTGAACAAGCCCGTAAGCAAGCCCGTGCCAATGAACCGACCTATCGCGGAAAACCGATCCGGTAATACGATGGGCATCTTCTAAAAACCGAGGATTAAGATGAAAGCTCTTCCGTATGCGGCTTTTTTGATTTTGACCGCCGTATTGCCTTTAGCGGCAGCAGACTCTTCTACACCGGCGGCGGCACAATCCGGCAAGGCAGCTCAAATGTCTGCAGAACATCAGGCAGCAGCCCCTACCCCAAAAAACAACCAACAGGATAAGACTGCATTACCGGCCGAATATCGTAGTATTCGATTAGGCATGGACATCGGCGCGGTAAAAGACGCGCTCAAACAAGATGCCGTTTTCGGGTACCGCGGCGAACGCGATGTTTCGCTGCTGCTGACGGAAAACAGAAGTCTTATCGAATCGGCAGGCTCTTACTTTATCAGCCGGTCGTGGTTTCAGTTTTATAAGGATAATCTCTACACGATGATCTTTAAACTGAATACCGATACGGTCGATTACTATTCGGTCTATTCCAAGTTCTGTGAAAAATACGGCGAGCCTACCTCTATCAACCCGCAGCGTGCTGTTTGGGAGGACGAACATACCAGAGTTGTTATCGAACGTCCGCTCATTGTAAAATATATCGATTTAACGGTATTCAAGGAATTGATTTCGCAAAGCACTACCGAAAAGGCCGCTGCCGAAACCAACCGTCAGAACTTTATCGACGGGTTTTAGGCATGGGAATACGGAGATATTCTAAAAGCCGGCTGCTTTCGGGCTATTTTCCCCTCTCATAGGAAAAATCACCATGTATTTTTATTCCATACAAAACAGTTTCAAATACACGGCCATTGTCTTATACTTTTGTTTCTTCGCAGCAACGGTTCTGTCGTGCACAAACGCGGAAAAACCGAAAACTTTAATCACTATCTCCATCGAGTCGAAAAAAACGGGAGCCGATATTCCAATCAATGTGGAAACCGCGGTAACCGCCCAAGAACAGCAGCGCGGCTTTATGAACCGAAAAGAGATACCGGACGGTACCGGTATGCTCTTTATCTACAAACGCGATGAAAAATTACGCTTTTGGATGAAGGACACTCCGCATCCGCTCTCCATTGCCTTTATAGATTCTGCAGGCCGCATCCGTGAAATCCACGATATGCAGCCGTTCAGCTTGGACATTACCGCCAGCACTTATTCGGTACGCTATGCCCTTGAAGTAGCGCAAGGGTATTTTGAGCGGGCAGATATTTGCACCGGAGATATGCTCGGCACGGAAAGCCTTGAGCGCCTAAAAGCGGCAGCGGAGTAAATCTCCTGATACGGTACCCGCGTAGATTCATCTTCTTATAACGTTTCTGCTCCGGCGCAATATAACACGCATACAGTTTTAACACGGTTTAACGCTGCTTGCTTTTTAAGCCTCTTTTCCCTATAGTAACAACGCTATGAATATCCTTGAAAAATTTTATAATGATGCGCGACGGCGAACGGAAAAATTACCTGCGCCTGCATTCCGGCAGGAGTTGTGTGAATTTTTCGTCCAAACAATCCGCAGTTACGATAAAAATATGCTCCCGTTAGCGGAGGATACCGCTGAATATTGGCTCAGGACACATCTCCAAGACACAAAAGAAGAAGCGGTTACTTGGTTTTATACCGTCTTTTCGCTTTTTGACGGCAGCTTCGGCAACGATATGAATTTTTCCGATGAAGACTGGAAAGAATTGCATACCATTATTTCGACGGCAGCGGAATCACTCGACATGCACACTGTAAGCGCCATTATGGGCATTATGGTTGAGCGGCATAAACTCTTCGGTGATTTCTAAAAACGAAAGAGTTTTCGAAGATACCATCAAATAGGAATAGTGCTATGATACGGGATTTTTGCTGTACAGAATATGAACACTGTATCACCTGTCCCAAACGCTGCGGAATAAATAGGAACGCCGGAGAGCGAGGCTTTTGCGGAGAAACGGCAGAGCTGCGCATCGCATGGGCAGGCTTACACTTCGGAGAAGAGCCGCCGATAAGCGGTGCGGGCGGTTCGGGAACAATATTCCTTACCGGCTGTAATCTCCGCTGCGTTTTTTGCCAGAACTTTCAAATTTCCCAAGAAGGTATGGGGCGCGCCGTAACGGAGCAGGAATTTATTGAAATATGTCTGACCCTGCAGAAAGCAGGGGCGGAAAACATCAACATCGTTACGGGCAGCCATGCGATCCCTGCTTTGGGTGCAGGACTCCGAGCCGCAAAGCAGCACGGTTTAACAATCCCTATCGTATGGAACTCTTCTGCGTATGAAACGGTCGAAGCGCTCGAATCGATTGCGGATATTGTCGACGGCTGGCTGCCGGACATGAAAACGCTCAATACCGAAACCTCCCGCCGCGTTTTTGCAGTTCCGGATTATCCCGAACAAGCGTGCGCCGCAATCGAGGCAATGGCACGGCTTTCGCCCCTCAACCTTACCCTGCCCGATGAGCGGTATCCGTTCGGTAAAATGCTGTCAGGTGTTATTGTGCGACACCTCGCGCTGCCGGGAAAATTAGAGGATTCACAAGCGGTACTTGGTTGGTTCGCACAAAAATTAAAAAAAAAAGCGTTGCTTTCACTAATGACTCAGTACACCCCCATTACAGCGAATCCGAAAGCGCGACGCATCGACGCTTTTTCCAACCGCCTACTCGACGAATCCGAAGACCTCAAACTGCGTACCCTTCTTGAAGACTTAAACATCGACGACGGTTTTTATCAAGAATTGGTAAGCGACTTGGATTGGCTCCCCGACTTTAACCGTGTGCAAACCTTTTCTTCCACACTGTCAAAACCTCTCTGGCATTGGAAAACGGGCGCCTCTTGAAAGACCTGCGTTTAACCGTATACAATAGGGCATCTCTAAACAATCGGATTGGATAATGACGGAAGAAAAACCGGAAGCATCGGCGGCATTTTCGCGGACGCGAGCAGATCACGCAATAGAAATACTGGAAGATTATACGGAGGCTATCGCCCAAATCACTAAAGAAAACGGGAAATGTCGCGTTATGGATCTTGCACGATATTTCGGTGTAAGCCATGTGTCCGTCATTCAGGTGCTGCAACGCCTCAAAACCAATCATTTTATTGAAAGCGGAAACCATAAACCGATATACCTCACCGAAACAGGCCGTACATTAGCACGCGAGTGTGCCGCCCGGCATGAAGTCGTGCTTCAATTTTTACTGAAACTCGGCGTAAGCGAAAAAAACGCCCTACTCGATTCAGAAGGGTTGGAACACCATATCAGCACCGAGACACTGGAATGTATGAAGAAGTTTATAGAAAACCTCTAAAAATCGAGATGCTATCGGTAGCATTCAAATTATAGTGATAGTCTTGACAAACAACCGTAGCCTGTACTACATTTACAGCAGAAAATATGTAGGCTTGACTACATATTTTTAAGCGTTTTATGTAGTATATACTACTAAAAATAGAAATTTTCTTCCGGAACAATCCTTCCAAAGGGGGTCTGTATGAAAAATCGTACACAATGGACAATAATTATACTCACAATGATAGTGAGTGTTATCGGCATTGCCGGTATTACCGGTTGCACAAAAAAAGACGCGGCTGCGACCACACGTAGAGCGGATGCTGCGCGCCCGAAACGGGTCGTAACGACCTTTACTATTTTGCAGGATATGGCGCAGAATATTGCAGGCGATAAGCTTCTCGTTGAATCGATTACCAAGCCGGGAGCGGAAATTCACGAGTATGAGCCGACTCCCCTCGATATTGTGAAGGCGCAGTCTGCGGATTTGGTACTGCGCAATGGTTTTGGCCTTGAGCGCTGGTTTGAAAAATTTATGAGCAATGTAAAAGACGTGCCAAGCGCTACGCTCAGCGATGGGATTGAGCCGATGGGTATTGGGGAAGGACCGTACAACGGGATGCCTAACCCGCATTCGTGGATGTCGCCGAAAAATGCGCTCATCTATGTGGAAAATATCAGAAAAGCCTTTGTGAGTTTAGACCCTGCGAATGTGGAAACCTATAATGCTAATGCAGCTGCGTACAGTGAAAGTATCAAAAAGATCGACACCTTCCTCACTGAAAAGCTTTCCGAAATCCCCGAATCGCAGCGCTGGCTGGTAACCTGCGAAGGGGCTTTTTCGTATCTTATCCGCGACTGCAATATGAAAGAATTGTACCTGTGGCCGGTTAATGCCGACGAGGAAGGCAGCCCACAGCAAATTCAAAAGGTGGTAGATACCATCCGGCTGCATCATATTCCCGTTGCCTTTTCCGAAAGTACCATCAGCAATAAACCTCAGCTGCAAGTCTGTAAGGAGACAGGTGCCTATTACGGCGGAGTTTTATATGTCGACTCTTTGACGTATGAAGACGGAGATGCCCCGACCTACTTGAAAATGCTGGAATACAATGCGAATGCAATCGTGAAGGGATTCCAGGATAGTCTTTCACGGTAAGCCGCAAAGATTTGGATAAGCGGTGATGGCGGATGTACGGAAATATGTCCGCCGCGGCATCAGGCTAACCAACACCCCCATCGCTGCATGTGAGATACCCCTCCGCATGAATAAATAATAAGAAAGGATTATGGACGGTAAGTCGTATGGAGTTTAGGCTATGGAGAAAACAATAGAATATCCCGTTGAACTTACAGTAAAGGATGTCAGTGTTGCGTACAATAATGGACATGTAGCCTTGCACAATGCTTCGTTTTCCCTGCAAAAGGGGACGATTACCGCATTGGTCGGGGTAAACGGCAGCGGAAAGTCCACGCTTTTTAAGACAATCATGGGCTTTATTAAACCGATGAGCGGATATGTAACAATCTGCGGAAAACCGATTGGTATGGCACAAAAACAGCACTTACTTGCATACGTGCCGCAGTCTGAAGATGTAGACTGGTCGTTTCCGGTTAGTGTGTGGGATGTGGTGATGATGGGGCGGTACGGCTATATGAATTTTCTCCGTATTCCGAGCAAAGCGGATAAGGAAAAAGCAGCGCGCAGCTTAGAACGGGTACAGATGCTCGATTTTAAAGATCGTCAGATCGGCGAACTTTCAGGCGGACAAAAAAAACGGGTATTTCTGGCGCGGGCGCTTGCGCAGCAGGGAAAAATCATATTGCTCGATGAGCCGTTTACCGGAGTCGATGTTAAAACGGAAACAGCGATTATCGAGCTGCTGCGTGAGCTGAAAAACGAAGGGCATCTGATCTTTGTTTCCACACACGATTTAGGTTCCATCCCGGAGTTTTGCGACCATGTTGTAATCATCAATCGGACAGTGATTGCCTCCGGCGCGACGGAAACCACCTTCACCGCCGAAAACCTTATCAAAGCATTTGGCGGAGCGCTGCGGAGTATTAAGATTGATCATACCGACAACATGTTGAGCAGTGTACATCCGTGCACACTGCTCAACAACGAGTTTGCTAACTCAAACTCGCTTCTGCGTGGAACCACCGCCATCCGTGGCGGTTCTGAAATACCATTTGCCGTTAGCCTTTTGAAATAGACGGCGCAGATACGAGGCGCGAGCACAAATTAACCGCAGGCGTATCTTTGATACGTTGAGGATTTTCAATAGCGGCACGGATGCCGCTGGTTATATCAGAAGCGATGTTTCAGCACTAGCTGAAACTCGCTGCCAACAGTGTACAAGGACGTACACTGTTGGTAAGGCAACGAAGTAGATGCCCCGTATATTTCAAAAGGTTAAAAGTCCTTCCATTTTGTGCTGTTTTACAGTATATTCATGTTTTATCGTTTTTAGATAGGAGAAATTAATTAGATAGGAGAAATATATGAAAAAACCATTAGTACCGATTACCTTGCTCTGCGGATACTTAGGCGCGGGCAAAACAACCTTGATGAATATGATCCTTGCGAACCAAAAGGGTTACAAGGTGGCGGTGATTGTCAACGATATCGGTGAAATCAACGTCGATGCAAGTTTGATAGAGAAGGACGCCAATATCACGGATAAAAGCAGCCTTGTGCCGCTTACCAACGGCTGTATCTGCTGTACGCTTAAAACCGACCTTGTGATGCAGATTGAAAACCTCATCGCGTCGGGAAAGTTCGACTATCTGCTGATTGAATCGAGCGGCGTATGCGAGCCGATGCCGATTGCGCAGGCTATTGAAACAATCGAAAACGGATACTTGGATAATGTCGTCAGCGTTGTCGATGCGAAGCGGCTGGTGGATGAGTTTTCCGAGGGGGCACAGCTGCTAAAAAAAGATATGGGAGAAGAAGATATCGAATCGCTCCTCGTCCAGCAGATTGAGTTTTGCTCCACGCTCATTATCAATAAAAAAGATTTGGTAACGGAAGATCAGATGAAAAAGGTGCGGGCGGTTGTTACTAAGCTCCAGCCCCATGTGAAGGTGATAGAGACGACACGGTGTCAGGTACCGTTAGAGGATTTGCTTGCGACAAAGCGGTTTGACTTTGAAAAAGTCTTTGAAAGTGCGGGCTGGGTTGCCGAACTGGAAAAACGTGCGGAAGAATATGACGATGAAGAGTGCGATCATGACCATGAGCACTGCGAGCACGATCATCATGACGACCATGAGCACTGTGATCACGATCATGACGAGCATGAACACCATGAGCATTGTGAACATGAGCATGGCGGAGAGCATGGGCATCACCACCATCATCATCACGAACATAAACATGAAGGCGCGGATGAGGATGAGTACGGTATCGGCTCTTTTGTGTACTACCGCCGTCGTCCGTTTAATAGAGGAAAGCTTGAAAAATACGCAGGGGTATGGCCGCGTAATATTATCCGCTCCAAGGGCGTCATCTGGTTTAGCGATGAACAGGATATGGCATACGTCTTTGAAACCTCCGGTCGGCAAATTCAAGCGGGGGCTTCCGGCAGATGGCTCGCAACGGTTTCTAAGCGCGAGCAGGAAAAAGTCCTCGCCCGAGAACCTCGGATGAGGGAAGAATGGGACGAAAAAGTCGGCGACCGGATGATTAAGCTCTGCATTATCGGGCAAAAGCTGGATAAAAAGAAGATTTGTGCAGACTTGGATGCCCTGCTCGATTAACAAAATGCTGCCCCAAACCCTTTTTAATAGATTATACCTGTTCGACAACGCAGTTATCGAACAGGTCTATTTTGTAAGGTGAGATAAATGGAAGAAGTAAAGGTAAGATCTATCGGCCCGGCTGAAAACAAGATGGGCGTTATGCCGATTATGAAGCTCATCCTCAATATGTCGCTGCCGATGATGTTTTCGATGCTCATTATGGCGTTGTACAATATCGTCGACAGTATCTTTGTGGCAAAAATCAGTGAGGATGCGTTGACAGCCGTATCGCTTGCCTTTCCCATCCAAAATCTGATGATTTCCTTTGCCGTAGGGACGGGGGTCGGCGTCAATGCGCTGCTGTCCAAACGGCTCGGTCAGCGGAATCAAGAGGATGTCAATAAAACCGCGATGAACGCCGTGTTTTTGGCGGCCTGTAACTTTATCGTTTTTTTTATTGCTGGGATTGTACTGGTACACCCGTACCTTGCTTCGCAGGGAGTAGACGCCGGAATTGTTACCTACGGAGAAGCGTATTTGGATATTGTGCTCCGTATGTCGTTTGCGCTCTTTTTCGGTATTACGTTCGACCGGCTGCTCCAATCGACGGGACTGACGTTGTATACAATGTACTCGCAGCTTTCCGGCGCTATTTTCAATGTTATATTCGACCCGCTGCTGATATTCGGGATTGGGCCGTTTCCTAAAATGGGTATCCGGGGCGCGGCGCTTGCAACCGTATTGGGGCAGATTCTCGGCCTTTGTGTTTCGGTTTTCTTTAACGTAACAAAAAACCGTGAAATTCAGTTTAAGCTTAAAAACCTGCTTCCCGAACTGCGCATCGTTGCGGAAATTTATAAGGTCGGTGTGCCCTCTATCCTTCTCAGCTCGATAACATCGATTACCACCTACTTTCTCAACATCATCTTGAGCGCTTTTTCGAGCACTGCGATTGCGGTGTACGGCGTGTATTTTAAGCTGAACAGTTTTATCTTTATGCCGGTGTTCGGGTTGAATAACGGCATGGTTCCGATTATCGCGTACAATTACGGGGCGCGGAACAGAAAGCGGATTACGGCGACGATACGGAACGGCCTTTTCCTCGCGATGGGGATTATGCTCTTCGGGATGGCGCTTTTTGAACTATTCCCAGCACAGCTGTTAGGACTGTTCGATGCTTCTCCTGCGATGCTCGCAATCGGTGTTCCTGCAATCCGCATCATTGCATGCAGCTTTCTCGGCGCGGCGCTCGGCATCACCTTTTCTTCGGTGTTTCAAGCCTTCGGCAGCGCAGTCTACAGCATGATTGCGACATTTGTGCGTCAAATCGTCGCGCTTCTCCCCGCAGCGTATTTGCTTTCGCTTTCGGGCAATGTTAACGCTATATGGTGGTCGTACCTCATTGCGGAAGTTGTCTCGATTATCGCATGCATCTTTTTTATGCACCGTATTTACAAAGAAAAGATCGAGCCGCTGTCGGCATAAGTATGGAACCACTCCATCTAAGTCAAGAGTCCTATCCCAAAAACATATTCATCAGCTATCCATTTTTTGTCGTGTAGCTGATGGTAATGACGCCGTCCTCGACATCGGCTTTCCGTACGGTATACGTAAGTTGATGCCCCTCTGCCGGAACGATTGTATTTCCTATTTTCCATGCCTGCACGGGAGTGTCGGCGGAAAGTCCTATCGCAGTCAGCCGCAGCTGAGTGTTTTCTTGAATTGACGAACCGCTCGTAAGATCATTCCATGTTCCCGCTTGTTCCGCTTCAACCTTTAGTTTTACAGCATCGAAGTTAAGCGTTAGATTGGCTATATCCCGCAGTGTATAACTGACTGCAATGGTATTGTTTTCGGCATGAGAAAGCTCCGCAGTTTGTTCAAATGTAAGACCTTTACCGGACAAAACCGTCTTACCGAAGTTCCATTCATCAACGAGCTTATTGGGGGGGATGTTTTTTGCTTGTATTTTTGACAGGGAAAATGTTAGTTTTTGTTACACAATCGGCGCAATTACTTGCAAATTCAATTCTTCAATTTGGTTAAAACCTTTATCAGCAGTAATAAGGGGCAAGTTATTTACGATGGCAGAGGCGGCCATTAAGCAAATAAATCAATGCATTTGTATCTGCGAGAAAGTCAATTCCATTCATTTCTTATTTCCTGTTGGAGTACAAGAGCATCCTTATTGAACTTCACAGAACCGAAATATTTTGATAAATTTTTATTTTTCTCAGTTCTAGAGTTAAGATTGTATCGATACAAAACAAACTGTATATAATTTTCTATATCGACGAGGCATTCTTGAGGAACAGTTTTTATTTGCTCTACCATAGCGTCATAAGACATAAATGCACCCTCTCTTTAAATTAAGATAGATTGATTATATCACAAAATCTCTTATTTTTCTATGCTGATGTCCGTGATTCCCGCATGGAAATCAAATTTTTGTCTAATCAGTATAATAGGTGCTAACACGATTTCAAGAAGTTTTTCTTTTTGAACTTTCTAAACATTTATTATTGACGGTATCCGCGGCGGAAATTTGTCCGGCGGCTGCTGCCTTCTTTAAAATAGACTGGAGCCTACCGGTATGTTCAACATGGATAAAAAACTGTCTTACGCGGATTTAACCGCAGCGTTGGAGTCGGGGGCAGACCTTAACGGCATGAATTTTGCAGGGCTAACCTTGAGCGGTGTTGATTTTTCCGGGAAAAGGCTTACCGGCTGTTCGTTTGCTCATGTTTGTTTTACCGGCTGCTCTTTTATCGGCACACGCATCCGGATGTCTTTTTTTGACTTTGCCCGTTTTGTGCATTGTATATTCGATAAAGCCGATATTCAGTTTTCCTGCTTTGCGGGAAGCTCTTTTGACAATACCGTTTTTACCGATGCCGAACTGCTCATCAATAATTTTACCGGGATTACAACACACGGATGCGCTTTTAAGGCTTCGGATTTATACGCTTCCCGTTTTATCCGGTGCTCGTTACATCAGACACCATTTGAAAACTGCAATATAAAAAAAACGGATTTTATAAAAAACACATATAATGACGTATCGTTTAAATCTTCCAATACGCGTGTCGCTCATTTTGATACTGAGGAATTTATAAAATGAAAATATATCCTCATTATTCGCACGAAGGTTTTGTCAACAGCTATCTTGTCGGAAACACGGAAATCAATTTTTGAGTGAAGGTATTAAAGAAGAAGAAAAAAAGCTTGACGATTGCAATAGACGGAAAAGAAATCCGCTCGACAGGGAAAATGAAGAGGTATGACAGTCCATTACACATTGTCAGCGCGCAGATAGGCGAACTAGGGCTCACT
>ERZ772967.3003-NODE-3003-length-10528-cov-3.324835_pt1 | contig 10528 bp, 11 predicted proteins | sample MGYA00511677_ERZ772967 | MGnify/ENA primary metagenome ERZ772967 (study PRJEB29015, sample SAMEA2737931) | human oral metagenome | biome: human oral; feature: human-associated habitat; material: dental | place: China | collected 2146 ...
TCGGACATAATATATATAAACGCAAAGATCCGCCCCCTTACAAGAACAAGACCAAGAACAAGACCAAGATCGATGCCAACATCGATATCGATATCGACTTTTTCGCACCGTATTTTACGCACAACGCACAAAAGAAGATCGGTAAAAACGGTATACGGGAAAAAGACGGCATTGCCGCGTCCTTCAAGCTATACTATCCGACTAATGATAAACTACGCACTAATGTTGCCGTTACTGCAGCAGAACAGGCAAAAGCCTTAGGTATCGATATCAAACTGATAGGAAGCAACTGGGATGAGATGATTACAAAATCGCATAGCGACTCCCTTTTGTATGCAGGCGGACGACATCACGCACAACAGTTTTACGAATCGCACCATCCGAGCACGGCGGGACACGGCTGGACGAATATCACATTTTACAATAATCCTACCGTTACTTCTTATCTGGAAAAAGCAATGACCGCATCAAGTGTTGAAGAAGCAAATAAATATTGGAAACTTGCACAATGGGACGGCACTACCGGAGCAAGTACTTTAGGAGATTTACCGTTTTGCTGGCTTATTCGGTTTAACCACACCTATTTAGGTGATAAACACATCAATGTCGGAAAGCAGCCGGTTCATAGCCACGGCCATGACTGGTCGCTGTTACACAATATTTACGAATGGACATGGGATGAAAACGCCGAATAAGCGGCTCAATACAAAAGTGCAGTTTATTGCAGGAAAGCTCGTGCGCGGGCTTTCTCTGCTGATTGGGTTATCGGTATTTGCATTCATATTAGTACGAACCTCACCGGTTGATCCCGTGCTGGCAAGCGTTAATTACGATATGTCGCTTACCGAACAGCAATACCAAGCGATTGCGGAGTATTGGGGGTTAAACGAACCGCCGGTAACGCAATATTTTGTATGGCTTAAAAATATGCTGACCGGCAATATGGGTACTTCACGGATTTACCGTAAACCGGTAGCGCAGATTATACAGGCGCGGGCGGGAGCTTCGTTTGCGCTTATGGGGATATCGTGGCTGCTTTCGGGCATTATCGGTTTTTTGCTTGGTAGGGCCGCGGCATTTAAACGCGGAACACTGCTTGACAGAAGTATTAAATGGCTTGCGTATCTGCAAGCCTCGATACCCGCCTTTTGGATCGGGCTTATTTTTTTACTGATATTTGCAGTTAAGCTTAATTGGTTTCCGATCGGTATTTCTGTGCCGATAGGCGTTGCTCGAGAAAGCGTAACGCTTGCCGAACGGCTCTATCATCTTATTTTGCCGGTATTGACGTTAAGTGTGCTCGGCATTGCAAATGTAACGCTGCATACACGCGAAAAAATGATCGATGTGCTTTCAAGCGAATATGTTGTGTTTGCCCGCGCCCGCGGCGAAACCGATTTTCAGATTTTTAAATATCATGCGGTGCGGAATGCTGCGATGCCGGCTGTTACCATTCATTTTTCGTATTTCGGAGAACTGTTCGGCGGATCGGTGCTGGCAGAACAGGTGTTCTCGTATCCGGGGTTGGGCTTAACGCTTACGGAGGCTGGAATGAAAAGCGATATCCCGCTTTTGCTCGGTATTGTGATGATCGGAGCTGTTTTTGTGTTTGCTGGGAATCTTACTGCCGACATTCTCAATGCAGCACTTAATCCACGCCTTAAAGAGGAGCATGGCAATGGTTGAGCTGCATTCAAGGCAGCGTTTAATGCGGTCTATTACCGTTTCGTCGCTGTTGATCGTTACAATTTTGATTGCAAGTTTTATGCTTGCAAATACAAATTTGGTGTCCGATTACTCGGCCAAAAACCTTCCGCCGTCCGCTGCTCATCTTTTCGGTACGGACTGGCTTGGCAGGGATATGCTGACGCGTACCGTAAAGGGTTTGCGTTTTTCGATGATAATCGGGCTGCTCGGTTCAGCTATCGGTGTGCTTGTTGCCGTGGCGCTGGGGATTATTGCTGCAGTAGGCGGAAAAAAAGCGGACGCGGTTATCTTGTGGCTCATCGATATGTTTATCGGAATGCCGCATCTCGTTTTTCTAATTCTCATTTCTTTTGCTGCCGGAAGAGGCGCAAAAGGTATTATTATCGGTGTTGCGTTGACGCATTGGCCGACTCTTGCCCGTTTGGTCAGAAATGAAGTTAAGGCGATACAAAATTTTGAGTATATTAAGATATCGGAAAGTTTTGGAAAAAGTCGCTGTTTTATCGTAAAGAATCACTTGCTTCCGGCTATTCTTCCGCAAATAATGGTAGGCTTTCTTTTGCTCTTTCCTCATGCCATCTTACATGAAGCATCTATGACTTTTTTGGGTTTCGGGCTTTCAGCAGAGAAACCGTCCGTCGGCATCATTTTATCCGAAGCGGTAAAGCATATATCGCTGGGACATTGGTGGCTCGCAGTGTTTCCCGGAGCACTGCTTGCTATCTTGGTAAAAAGTTTCGATTCCATCGGGGAGTCGCTTAGGTTCTTCATTGCACCGCAGTGAGGTTGCGCCTTCCCCCATGCAGCGGCACGGGCGAAGGCGGATAATCCTTCTCTCCGATTATATAACGCAGATAAGAGGCTTTGAAGGCATGACGGAAAAGCCTCTTGAAAATAATCGGCAGAGGAGAGAAGATTGGAGCCGGAGACCGGTTTTTGTGCGCAAATGGAAAAGACAGAGCGCACAAAAAGCCGCCCAAAAAAGACCAACAATCGGAGATAATGATGAAAAATGCTGTTTTAACGGCGCGTAATCTTTCAATTTCTTTTACGCAGTATACAAACGGGTTTCACACCAGATATATTACACCGGTACATTCTCTGAATGTCAGTATTGCGGAAGGAGAAATTCTTGCGGTCATCGGCGCAAGCGGTTCAGGAAAAAGCTTACTGGCTCATGCGATCTTAGGGATATTGCCGCAAAATGCGTCCGTTTCGGGTGAAATATATTACAAAGATGTCCTTTTAACGCCGGAAACGGTGCGGCAATTCCGCGGAAAGGAAATTGCTTTTATTCCGCAGTCGGTTACGTATCTTGATCCGCTGATGAAAACGCAGCAGCAAATCAGGATAGGGTTACCCAAAAAAGAAGCAGCGCATCTTCAAAGAGAACTTTTTAAGCAATACGGTTTAGCGGAAGAGGCGGGTAATCTTTATCCGTTTCAGCTTTCAGGCGGTATGCTTAGACGTATTCTGTTTGCTACAAGCGTACGGGCGGGTATTAAGCTTATTATTGCCGATGAGCCGACACCGGGTATTCACCCCGAAGCGCTTGAATCTGTTTTGCAGCAACTGCGCCGGTTTGCCGATGAAGGAATAGCGGTTATGTTAATTACGCACGATATTATGTCCGCCGTTAAAATTGCAGACTACGTTACTATCTTTAATGAAGGCGAAAATATAGAAACTGCGTCGGCCTCCGCCTTTTCAGGCAACGGAGCAGCGCTTAAAACCGATTATGCAAAGCGCTTGTGGCGCGCCTTACCTCAAAATGACTTTATTCAGGCGGTATAGTATGGCTTTGGAATGTAAAAATCTCGGCTTCTTTTATGAGAAACATACATGGATATTCAGGAATATCGATATAACCGTAGAAAAAGGGTCGGCTTTTGGTATTGCCGGTCGGAGCGGCTGCGGAAAAACGAGCCTGTCAAAGGTCTTGGCAAATCACGCACAGCCGAGCGAAGGAGAAGTCCGTATCGACGGGATAAATGCAAAGCAGATACGAGCAGGCGGCAAGCGGCTCTTTTGGCCGGTGCAACTTATCTACCAGCACCCCGAAAAAGCCGTTAATCCTCAATGGAACATAGAAAAGATACTGACGGAATGCTATAAACCTTCACCTGAACTTTTGGAACGCTTCGGTGTAAAGACGGAATGGTTTAAGCGCTTTCCCATCGAATTGTCAGGCGGAGAGCTGCAGCGGTGCTTAATTGTCCGAGCGTTGCACCCCGAAGTCCGCTACCTTATTGCCGACGAAATGACTACCATGCTCGATGCTGTAACGCAAGCTCTTATTTGGAAAGAGCTTTTAGCCGTTATAAAGCAGCGGAATATCGGACTTATTATCATAAGCCATGAACAGGCACTTATCGAAAAACTCTGTTCAGATGCGCTTTACATGACATAAATCGATTATATTTAAAAGCTAACCGAATTTTTTGCAGAATCCCTGTTGTATTTCTGTTGATTATATTTATAAATAATGAAATAATACATACTAAGGTATGCATAAGTATGGAGATTTATATGGCAAATGCAACATTAGTACAGTTAAAAGTCGATAGAGAAATTAAAGAGGATGTTTCAAGAATATATGAAAATTTGGGCTTGGATTTACCGACTGCAATAAGGATTTTTTTCAAGAAAAGTATTGCTGTGGGAGGCTTGCCGTTTGAATTACGAGAAGAAAATAACAGATGGCAACTATATGATCAAGTTCGAAAAAGTATTCAAGAAAATAATGTTCCGGAAATGTCGCTGGAAGAAATAAATGCAGAAATTGCCGAAACCGGAAAGCGGGCATTTCACGAATGAAAAAATATGTTGTTGTTATTATTTTATCCTTATGTAGCAATCCTTGTGTTCAAGTGCATTTCGCAGGTGGAAATAGACCTGTGTCAATGTGATGAAAATGGTTAGAGCGTTTCGTCCGGTAATTATGTACTATACAACCCGAAAGCACGCAGAGCTTGTTTCGCTTTACGAGGTTGTTGATTCAAGAATTGAGTTCGTCTTGTGATTTTAATAAGGGTATGGTATATTTAAAAGGGAATGAAATATGACAGCCTTTGAAAAACTTTCAAACAATGGCATCTATTTGACTCATAAAAATTTGGAATATATAATTTCTAAGTATAATATTAAAGAAATATCTGTATTTGGCTCTTCAATACGAAATGATTTTACAAATGAAAGCGATGTCGATTTCCTTATAGAGTTTAGAAATTCTGAGAAAATATCACTTTTTGATATACTGGATATACAAGACTATCTTCAAAATATTACAAAAAGAAATATTGATATTGTAGAACCTGCCGGTTTAGTAAATCCTTATAGAAAAGAAGCAATAATGAATTCTAAGGAACCTCTTTATGTTGGATAATGAGCGTGATAAAAGTTATATTTACGATATATTAAAGTATTCACAAGAAGTAATTGATATTATAAAAGACGAAAATCATAATAGTTTTGTAAATAACCGTATAAAACGATTGGCAATTGAACGATTAATACAAATAATCGGAGAAGCAGCTAATCATCTCTCCAGCGATTTTATGCAAGAGAACCAAGATATCCCGTGGGCAAAAATTATCGGATTAAGAAATAAAATTGTCCATGATTATGGAGAAATCTTAACGGATCGAATTTGGCTTATTGCCTCAGAATCAATACCTGAGTTAATGTATCAAATAAAATCGAAAAACTTCCTCTAACCTCTGCTGAACGTCCATAAATGAGAAAAGCATTGCATTTCATAGGAATGGCTTTGTTGAATACGGAAGGTTGAAACATTGCTGGAAGAAATTCGCCAGAGATATTGGAATAGTGTATATGTATAAAGAGATATTCGGTTAGATTTAACGTGATGCAATGCGACCGCTAGACCAGATTGAAAAACTTAGATAGACTGATAGAATATATTTTAACCGGCACCTCTATAAGCTGCATTTCTTAGAGGTTGCCCTTAGATTCACGCGCGATCACCGTTCCCGTAGGAGTTTTCATGAAAAATTTATGTAAAAGTATTTTAAAAAAGACCGTATGTATATACTTTATAATCAGTACGCTTTCCTGTCTAAGCGCACAGGGAGCAAAACCTCGTACACAGCCGGATCGGCAAGAAAGTAAAAAACAAGCAACGAATGCCGATGCTGCGAAGCCGACTGAAGAAAGCTCTCCGCGAATCGTATTCGGGCAACAATTAAGCGCATTGTTAAGCGAGCAAAAATGGGATGAAGCTATCGCCCTTTTTGACACTCTATCCGAAGAAGATAGAAATTCTCTTCCCATACAAAATTTAAAGGCAGCCGTACTCGTTTCAACCGGACGGATAAACGATGCGGAAACAACGGCAAAAGCATTGGAAAAACAATATCCCAATGACCTCAATGTTCTGTATTCAATGACAATGATTGCTCAAGCAAAAAACGATAAAAAAATGCGGAAAACGTATTTAAAAAAGATATTAAAACTCGATCCCGATAATGTACAGGCATTACTGGAAGAAGGCATCGATTTTTACAATCAAGGAAGCTATAAAGAAGCGGGAGAAACATTCGGCAAAATTTTAAAAAAACATCCCGATGACATTCAGGCATTAATTTGGTGCGGTAAGGTGTATTATCTGGATAACAAGATGCCGGAGGCGGAGAAATGCTACCGCGCAGCGTTGAACTATCAGCCGAAAAACAGCCTCGCCATCGCCGAATTGGCGCGGATAAAATCGGAAACAAACCGCATGGCTGAAGCTATCGCGGATATACAAAAAGCGATCGACTTGGAACCCGATGCCGCTCCGCATTGGACGGATCTCGGCTCTTATAATCTGCAAATAGGCAGGAGAGAAGAAGCTCGTGCGGCTTTTAACCGCGCAATCGAACTTGTCCCCGATTCATATTTTGTTCATATTTATCTTGCAGGATTGAATGATGATCTCGGCAACAAAGAAGATGCGATAAAGCATTACAAAAAGGTAACGGAACTGTATCCTCAATATTATTTTGCGTATGAAGGACTCGGTATTTTATTGTTTGAAAAGAAAGATTGGGAAGGCGCCCGCCGAGCCTTTGTAAACGCCCTGCGTTATGCCCCAACAAATATCTATTATGCGTTATCCGCAACGGTATGCAGCTATAAACTGAATAAAAAGGCTGAGGCGAAAGACTTTATGTCAAAATATCTTAAAACGATAGACCGCACAAAACGCGAAACCGATTACTATCTTTGCCGTCTTTTTGTCGACTTTGCAGGCGATAGCGATGTTAATAACCGCATTACAAAAGAAAAGGACGAAACGGAGAGGTTACGCAAGTTCTTTTATTTAGCCGAATTCTACCGGCTTGCAGGAAAAGGACATCTTGCCGAAAAGTTCCTGCTCGAAATTAAGACCACACCAAGCCCCACTTTTTTTGAATACCGGCTTGCAATAAGCGAGTTTGCTGCGAATACGGATACCACGGCAAAAAAATAGGACAGATCCAATGAATCAAACGTTGAAACGTATTACCTTAAATGATAAAGAAATCATCCTGCTTGGAACAGCTCATATTTCTAAAGAAAGCATTGACGATGTAGAACAATGTATTCACGATGAGCAGCCCGACTGTGTTTGCGTAGAATTGGATGAACAGCGGTATAAGGCGCTTACCGATGAAAAGCAGTGGCAGGAGTTCGATATTATCGAGGTGCTCAAAAGCGGAAAAGGCTTTTTACTGCTTGCTAATTTGGTACTTGCCGCTTTTCAGAAAAGGATCGGCGCCGATGTGGGCGTTAAGCCCGGAGACGAAATGAAGGCAGCCATCACCGCCGCGAAAGAACTTTCTATTAAAACGGAGCTTGTAGACAGACCTATTCACATTACCCTGAAACGGGCATGGGCAAAGAACAATCTGTGGGGGAAGTCGAAGCTTTTGGCAACGCTGCTGAGCAGCGCCTTTTCTACCGAAAAACTGAGCGCGGATGAGATTGAAGCGCTGAAAGACAAAAGCGAGATGGATAGCATGATGGCGGAAATGGCGGAATACTTACCTCAGGTAAAAGAAGCCCTAATCGACGAGAGAGACCGTTATTTGGCGACAAAGATATGGAACGCGGCGGGGAAGAAAACCGTTGCGGTTTTAGGCGCGGGACATCTTGAAGGTACCGCAGCCTATCTTGAAAAACTGCAAAGCGGAACAGCGCCGAACGATGTAACCGATATTGCCGATGTGCCGCCTAAAAGCGGTTTGGCAAAAATTTCCGGCTGGATACTTCCGGCGCTGATTGTGTTGCTTATTGCTGCAGGGTTTGTGAAAGGCGGCGTTGCGGCGTCAAGCGCCTTATTAGTTCGCTGGCTGCTCTGGAACGGAAGCCTCGCCGCATTCGGAACGCTGCTTGCGCTCGGCCATCCGTTAAGCATCATCACCGGCTTTTTAGGCGCCCCGCTCGCAACGCTGAATCCGTTTATCGGCGTCGGTTTGTTTACCGGCATCGTTCAAGCATGGGTACGGAAACCGCAGGTCGCCGACATGGAACATCTGACCACCGACGTAACGAGCATCAAAGGCTGGTATAAAAATAAAATAGCGCACATCCTGCTGATCTTCTTTTTATCCAGCCTCGGCGGTGCAATCGGAAACTTTATCGCAGTACCTGCGCTGGTCAGCGGCTTGCTGTAAGAAAACGTAAGACCGAAGGGAACAGTGGGAACGATGCAAAGCGTGCAGACAGCAATTCAACGCAGGCTCTTATCGATGCAGGATGTGCAATACAAGGATTTTAACTCAAAGCTTATTCCATCTGTAGACCCGAAGCTCATGATCGGCATACGGACGCCGCTTTTAAGAAAATTTGCCAAAGAGCTTTTTAAGACGGAACCGGAACAGACCGCCGCCTTTATGCACGACCTTCCGCACCGGTATTTTGAAGAAAACAACCTGCACGCATTCCTTATCGAAAACATCAAAGATTTTAATGAGGCAATGGATGAAACGGAACGGTTTTTACCGTTTATCGATAACTGGGCAACCTGCGATTCGTTTTCACCCTCGATTTTCAAAAAATATCCCGATACGGATACGGTATATCAAAAAATTTTGACATGGATTCAATCCTCTCATACCTATACCGTCCGTTATGCAATCGGATTATTGCTGTCCAATTACCTTGACGAACGCTTTAAACCGGAAATGCTTGAGCTTGTCTCCGCTGTAAAATCGGAAGAGTATTACATCAACATGATGATTGCATGGTATTTCAGCTTTGCGCTGATTAAACAGTATGACGCCGCGATCCCCTATATCAAAAAGCAAACGCTTGCGCCCTTTACCCACAACAAAACCATTCAAAAAGCGGTAGAAAGCTATCGGATTCCCGCTGAAATAAAAGACTATCTACGGACGCTTAAAGTATAAATCGGTGGTTGAATTAATGTTTAGAGGGTTCAAATACAATCATTTAGAATAGCCGTTAAAGAAGTAGGTCGGTTCGGTTTCTTGTTTATAAGGCTCAATCCTTTCGGATCTTAACCGGCTAAGCGTATTAGAAAGTTTTTCTTTGTAGTCGTTTCTCGTGATTATTTCTTTCGAATACTTTTGTCCGTAGTCTGATATTTCCAGTATTTTGTTTAAAAGCCATTTATCTGCTGTTTCGGCGTCGAGAAGGTTTTTGTCTACCTTTTTGCCGTTTCCCAAAAGAATGATACATAAATCTTGAGCAAATCTTCCTGTGCTCAAACAAATCGGTTTTAATATCGACTGCTTTCCCGTGTCTTTTTGTATCTCAGTAAAAAAGACCGCGTATTCAAAATCGGCAATATCTTTTATTGCTCGTATAATAGGCCGTTTAGGAGAAGGTTCCTGCGAGGCTTCGGCTTCTTCTTCAAAAAGTTTAAAATAATCGGCATCCTTGCATTCGCGTAGTTTTTTATTAAAGGTTTCTATTGCATTATCCAACACGCCTTTTTGAATGAAGCGGATAAAATCGACATATTCATTAAACCCGACTGATGCCGCATTCAACTTTCCATATCTTTTAAGAGAACGGAAACACCAGCCGACGCTCCAGACCGGATAATTCTCATTCAGAAAAAAAGCAATCATCCGCGAAAAATGCGCGTCAAGTTTTGTCATATCGTTCTTGGCGGTTGCCATTTCATTTTTGATATAACCGTCGGTTTTTTCTTTTATAACGGCATCGGCATGTTCTTTAAACTTGTTTTCTACGGCAGTTTTTACTTCCGATTGCAATAAGAATTTCGGCAATACGATTGAGCCTCCTACAAGAAGCGTCAAAGCAGATAAGACAATCGAAAAATCAAGACGTTCCAATATTTCTGACAGACTTTTCTTTATTTCTTCATCTTTAACTTGACAAAAGCTCAATGCAACAACACCTAAAACGCAAACGACCAATAAGGCCATTACTACGAATAAAATATTAAAAAGTACATAATGGCATTTTTCATGTAAGCCTAATGTCGACTGCTCTTTTTTTTTTGCTTTTTTTCCGGCCGCTTCTTTTTTCTCTCTTTTCCTTTCCTCTTTTTTCCGTTTACTGCTTTCTTGTTTTCGCCGCTTCTCCCTTGCTTTTTGTCTTTTTTTATACAATTTATTACCATCGGTATTCATCGCCGTCTGAATGACGCCCCATTTGCCGTCCGTTTTATACTGCGGATCTTTATTCTGCGCAAAGGCTTCAAAGACCGGATCTATACCGATTATAAGGTCGGATTTTAATACACGCGGCGCGATAACCGGAATAAGCGAGCCGTCGGCTTTCCGTAAAAGGGAGCGGTCTTTTAAACGGTCGGTATGCTCCCACCGGCAATCTTTTACCAAAC
>ERZ772967.3006-NODE-3006-length-10523-cov-4.167367_pt1 | contig 10523 bp, 5 predicted proteins | sample MGYA00511677_ERZ772967 | MGnify/ENA primary metagenome ERZ772967 (study PRJEB29015, sample SAMEA2737931) | human oral metagenome | biome: human oral; feature: human-associated habitat; material: dental | place: China | collected 2146 ...
TCTGTCGTTTATTTTACCCAACGCATACAGGGGATTACAGAAATCCGCATTGATTGCCTTTTCAAGCCAATAGATATTCTCAAGCGTATCATCGGGATACTGCTGATAATGAATATGATAGAGCTTATAATACTGCTCTTTATACGTTACAAAGTATGCAGGCAGTATCGCCGTTTGGACGAACGAGAAAAAAAGTAATACTGCGGGTAAGCAACAATGCCTTTTCATCTTTCATACTATCGGCAGATTGCAGACATTACTCCATATCTTTTTGTGAATTTCCGTTATGGTTCGTGCGGCGTCGATACGGATAATCCGCATATCCGGTTCCGTTTCCGTATAATATTGAAAAATCGACTGATATTCTGCTGCAACTTTTTGCTGAAACGTCTCTTTTTCGTATATTTCACGCGGGATATTGCGTTTTTCAATCCGTTCCATCGCAGTTTTTGCCGACAGGTCAAAGAAAAAAAGGTATTCGGGGAGCGGAAACGGCGCATTGATTGCCCGTGCCAGCTCTTTTCCGGCAGCCAAACCTTGATAGGCAAGGCTGGAAAAAAGATACCGGTCGGAAAAAACCGCCTTCCCCGCTTTGAGCTGCGCTAAAATACCTTCTTTCCCGTATATATGTTCGCAGCGATCCGCTCCGAAAAGGTACGCAATCGTCTTTGCATCGAATCCTACTGCGCCTGAAAGCGCTTCGCGGATTAACTTCCCGATGGAGCCGCCGGTAGGTTCACAAGTAAACAGTACGGCATCTTGCCGCCCGCGGGAAGCAAATGCTTCCTGTAACAACCTCAGCTGACTCGTCGTCCCCGTCCCGTCAAGCCCCTCAAACACCACAAAATTTTTCAAAATCATCTATAGTTCTTCCTTATTCTTAGCAGGCAGATAAACGCATCAGACAAATAAATCAAATACCGCAAAATAAATGAGAGTATGATGTTCGAAAATAATCTTTCCGTTAGCCTTTTGGAAATATGGGAGGCAGATACGAGGCATGAACAAAAATTACCCGCAGGCGTGCTTTTGCACGTCGAGGACTAATTTTTGTGAAATAACGAAGTAGATGCCCCCATATTTTCAAAAGGAAAGGTTGAACGGCCTCAGTATTCTGCGGGGATATTTAAAGAAGTCTGATGCGTTTACCTTCCTTTTGCATGAAATTTAAACAAAATTTCATGCAGTTTATTTTAGCAAGAGGGTAATCGTACCAGAGAGATAAATCAAAAACGCAGAATAATTGAGGCGGTGAGACCATTTGAACTGCGAAGTAGTTCAACTCTGGTCGAGCAGCCTCAATTATTCTGCGGGGATATTTAATAAAGTATCTGGTACGATTACCCGACACCCTTATCTATCATAACAATTTCTTTTTTGATATAATAGCCCCCTAATGAAACCTGCCGCGCGAACTAAAGTAGAGTTTTTGTTATTTTTATGTATACTTATCCTCTCTTTTGCGGCGCTTCGTCCTCTGATGCAAACGCTGGAAAAAAAGTTGACGGCAGTGCGTTCGGCACTTTTGACGGAACTGGAACAAACATATAATATACGGCTGTCCTACGAATCGCTTTCTCCTTCGATATTGCGGTCGATTTCATTGCGGAATGTAAAAGTTTATGACGCTGAGCACAGTGCGGAAATTGCTTCCTTTGAAGACTTTTCCGTTCAATACCGTTTTTGGACGCTTCTATTCGGTAATACGGCGGAATTTATCGATTCCGTGAATATCGCAAACGGGTTTATCGATATAGACTTGGTTGAAAATAAAACGCTTGCCGAAAAGCTCAATACTCTCCTGCAATCTTCAAATAGTACGTCTAGTACATCGGTTTCGGCAAGCACCGAACAGAAGTTTGCATTTTTCTCTTCTCAGCTGCTGAACGTTCATATTAAAAATATCCGTTTGAGATTTAGAAATGCCGTACATGATATCAATGCACGGATAACGGACGGATATCTCGGTATCGATGCGGAGGCAATCACGGTCAGCCTGAGCAGTACCGCGTCTTACCGGAATACCGATTATACGGCTGTCGGTTACACTGAAACAGCCTTTACTATTGAAGGAAAGTTCAATAAACACTTAACAGCCGGTTCGGCAGTTGCCGATTTTTCTCATATTTCTACCGATCGATTCGGTATATCCCATCTCAAATTATTTGCGGATTACCGTGATAAAATTTTTACCTTTAATACTATGCAAGGTTTTCAGCCTATCGATGTTACCGCAAGGTGGAATGTTGAAACAAACGATATAAACGGAAGATTCAGCTGTGAAAACTTTGCGCCGTTGCAGTCTGTAACGCTATATGATGCTCCCAAAAGCATGGCGCAATTTACTTCATTAACAATGTCCGGCGATTTTCAGTTCATGCTTTCGGGACAGCATCTTCGATGGGATACTAATATAAGCTTTTCCTTGCCGCCGCTGACTTTTTCTTCATATCGGCTTGCAGCTTCTCAGCTGCGCCTTGTGGCGGAGGGAACCGATACCGGAATTGACGTTTCACAGCTTTCGTTGTCGGGGAAAGATGTGGATGTTTTTTCAAAATTTGCTTTTGATTTCGACACAAGGCTTCCTACCGGGAGGGTTGCCGTAAAACGGTTTAAACTTCCGTCCGGCGCTTTAGTAGCTGCCGATTTTCAATTTTCTAAAAAAGGAAATTCTTTCTTCTGCCGCATACCACTGTTTACCGCCGGTGAGGGAGTCCTTCGTAATATCAATGTAACTCTGAGTCCTTCCGTTCAAAAGATTGATTATGCATTCTCTGCAGAAGACGAGTACGGACGGTACAGTTTTGACGGCTCCTATATTTATAACGAAAGAGGCAATGCTTCCAATTCGTCTCATTTTTTAGAGCTGCATGGAGCATTTGATGCTGTCAGTATCGGTACAGTCTGCAGCTTTATTCAAGCGGCGGTTCCCGAAGCGAATATACCGTCGGCAGCAGTTGAATCGCTTCAATGTACGACCGAGTTTTATATTTCGAGTGATTTGCGCAGTTTCTCTTATAACTGTATCAGGTTTGTTTTAGTTTCAAATACGGTGGATGACCTTTATGCACTGCTATCGGTAAAGGGGAATCAAGCATCTTTTTCGGTAACCGATATCGAGTTTTCCTATAGAAAGATGTCCGTCCGCGGTAATATTAATGCCGATTTCGAGCGTTTAAACGACATCATCTTTACCGGTGCTTTAGTTATTAATTCGATCGGGTATCAGATACAAGGTGTTTTTTCTCAGAATGTCTTCAATATTTACGGAGACTACGGCCTTGCAATTACTGCGCTTTATGAAAAAGATACGGGATTTCAAGGAACGATTAAAACCGATGAGATACCGCTGCCTTTTCTGCCGTTCTTTCTAACCCTCGATTCGGAGTTTCAATACCGTAATCGCAAGGATTGGCTCTATACAATTGAAAACGGATATGTCAGCTATGCGACACCCGCATCATTAGGCCGGACAACGGTAGGACTTGATTTTCGCGGAAAAGCGGATCCATTGGGATTGTTTTTGTCTGAAGTAAAGTTCGGTAATGAGGAAGCGCTCACCGGTATGCTGACAATAACGGCGCCTGCAACCGATGATGACGGCGAAACGGATTATAGTGTTGAGATGAAACTTGTTTCTCCCGACAATACGGAACAGCTTGATCTTGCGGCAGCGTTTAACCTTTCCGGCCAAAGTATCCATGCCGACGGATCGCTTAAGCTCGATAATATTTCACTGGCGCGCTTTTTATACACGCAGGGAAAGACACACATTGTGTCGGCCGATGCTGTCTTTTCAATCTCCCCTGATTTTTTTTCATTCCGGTTTGATGTGCCGCAGCTTTCGATGTTCGTACGGGGGCAAGATTTAAATACTTCCGGTTCTCTTACGATAGAAAATGAAAAAGCGGAATTGAATATTGCGCAACTGGAGTGGGGGACGCACAAAGCGTCCGACGTAGCAGGGGTGTTTTCATTAGCAGAGATGACGGGACGGCTTGATGCCGATTATGCCGGAGAAACCGCAAAAAAACAGATGAAAGCTCATATCCGCACCGCTTATACCGGTGTGCAGCCTGATGAAAAGACTAAAAGTACGTTGTTTTCCCGGCTTAAAAGCGTAACGGAGCGTTTTACAATTACAACCTCCTTGAGTAATTGGCAGTTCGGCAATTCGAACGGAAAAGACGCCGTACCGTTTTCCGTTATCCGGGACACGGGGGTTACGGCGTTTTATGCCGGAAAGAATGACGATATAACCGGATTTATCTTAGACGACGGCGTAGTTTCGCTGCAGTTGGCGGAATCGCTGCCGCTTAAGTTGAATTTGGACGGTACGGTAAAAAAAGATGCGTTAAACATACAGGTTTCCGATATTCGTGCTGATGTAAAAAAGATATGGGATATAACCGGCTTGAATTATGTGCTCTTTTACGGCGGAACACTTACCGGCGATTTAGCTATAAGCGGAAAACCGATGGAACCCGAATTTAACGGAAAGCTGGTCGGCCGGAATATAACCGTTAATTCTCCTAATTATGCCCCGGAAATATATGGCCCCGTTACGCTTGATATTATTGCGGACGGTACGGGACTGGAGATCCCGTACACCGTACTGAAGGGGCCGTCTACTGATATTTGGGCGCGGTGCACTGCAGAGTTTTCGGGCTGGATACCGAATGATATTTCCGTTCAGTGCGGAACACTCGGTACCAAAAAGGGCGTATTTAAAACCGATAATCCCTTATTTCAAGCGAACGGTTTTGCCGGCTGTACCGTTGAAATCAAGGTAACACCTACGCTTGTCGGTGTGTACGGTTCTGCACTATTTGATTCGGGATATTTCGTAGTTAAGTTTAACGATCTGGATAAATTCAGTGCAAAATATTCTAAAATCGCCAATATAGCATTTGATATGAAGCTCGATTTACAGTTGGGACATAAGGCGGAATTCCGCTGGCCTACTGCGGATTTTCCTATCTTACGGGCGCTCGTTCCTACCGAAATACCGCTCTCGCTCGTCGTCGATGCGGGAACCGGTAATTTTACGGTAGCCGGTGATGTAAAGATGCGCGGCGGCGAGGTATTCTATATTAAACGGAACTTCTATATTCGTGAAGGAAGTATCAGTTTTGCCGGCATTACAAAGGAAATAGAACCGTTAGTAACATTAAGAGCGGAAATCCGCGACCGCGATACCAGCTCAGGTGAACCGTTGCGGCTTATTTTGACGGCAAAGGATCAGCCGTTGTTCAGTTTTAATCCGACACTCAATTCGGATCCGCCTCGTTCTACCAATGAGATTATGCAGTTATTGGGACAAGTGGCCATCGGTGATACGGGAAAGGATAATGTATGGCAGAATTTGCTGGTTACCAGTTCCGATATTCTGGCACAGGTAGGTTTTTTAAAAAAGGCGGAAAACAGAGTGAGAGATTTTTTAAAACTGGACGCTTTTTCCTTCCGTACGTTGTTGCTGCAAAATGCTATTTTCGGCAATCTATTCAGTAAAAACCGGAATACTGTTTTAACAATGAGTAACTATCTTGACAATACAAGTGTTTATATAGGGAAATATTTCGGTTCGGCTATTTATGCGGATGCGCTGCTGCATTTAAGTCACTATGATTCAAAATCAGTTAAAAACGGCGGCTCGCAGCGTCCTGTTTATAATGATCTTTTATTTCAGCCTGAAATCGGTTTGGAGATGGCAACTCCCTTCTTTTTGCTTCGTTGGTCGGTCGCCCCTACAAAACCGGATACTTTATTTGTAGGAGATGCGGCATTGACTTTTTCATGGAAATACTCATATTAAACTCAATACCCTAAAGGATAGTATTATCCCGTAGTTTGGAAGAAATGCCGCGTGGTAGTGCTATTCCAATCATATAATTACTGTAAATGCGATAGAGGAGTTTTTAATGTTAAAAAAAATGGTAGCCGTAACGGTGTTCATGCTATCCGTCTGCTTTTTATGGGCACAAGCTCCCGATAATTGGTATGAAAATAAACCGATAGCAAGTATCGTTTTTCAGGGGTTAAACAGCGTATCAAAAACCGAAATGAACGGTATTTTTGATTCGTTTAAAGGCAAGCCTTTTTCCGATGCAACGTATTCGGAAATCCTGCAAAAATTATATGCACTCGATTATTTTTCCAATATTGTGCCGAAGGCCGTTCCTGCAGACAGCGATTATCAGTATGTAAGGCTCGAATTTGAGGTAACGGAAAAACCCGTCATAACGCTGATAAAGATAACCGGAAATCGTCAAATTTCGCGCGGCGATCTTTTATCGAAAATAGTATTGAAAAAAGGTGACATTTATAATGAAATAAAAAAGAATACCGACGAACAAACCATTAAAAACTACTATATAGAAAAAGGTTATGCGTCGGCCGTTGTAAGTTCAAGCGTCTCCGACAGCCCTCAAGGAGGTGTTACCCTTGAATTTACCATCACGGAAGGGAAGCAAACGATTGTTTCGGCGGTTTCTTTCCAAGGCAATACCGCTGTGGGCGAAAAGGCTTTAAAAGGAACCCTCGTTACCAAACCGGCAAAATTCCTCGTAAAAGGGATTTTTAAAGAAAGAGCACTTGAAGAAGATAAGGCGGCTATTCAGCGATTTTACGGAGAACGCGGTTACATCGACGCTCATGTTGAAAATATTGTTCGGGATACGGACTCGGAATCCGATCCGCAAAAAAATATCGTAAAGCTGACGTATGTTATTATGGAAGGCGAACAATATACTTACAACGGAGTCTCTTTTGAAGGAAATAAGATTTTTTCTACCGAAGATTTGAGTGCAAAAATACGGCTGACGCCGGGCGCTATTTTGAATATGACAAAGTTTGAGCAGGGCTTCCAAGCAATCGCCGATATGTATTTTGAAAACGGCTATACTTCAAATTATATTGCGAAAGCAATGCAGCGCGATTCGGCAACGAAGAAAGTGTCATTTGTGATCACTATTGTTGAGCGGAGCAGAAGTCATATCGAAAATATCATTATTCGCGGTAATAAGCGGACAAAAGATTACGTTATACGCCGTGAGCTTTTATTCGAACCGGGTGATGTATTTTCAAAATCCAAGTTTACCAATAGTTTGCGCAACTTATTTAATCTTCGTTATTTTTCGACTGTCGTGCCGGATGTACAGCCCGGATCCGAACAAGACCTGATCGATGTCATTCTCAATGTAGAAGAACAGTCGACAGCCAGTATTCAATTCGGCGTTACGTTTTCGGGTGTTTCCGATGCGGACAGTTTCCCGCTTTCGCTGTTTGTACAGTGGCAGGAACGGAATCTTGCGGGACGCGGGAACGAATTGTCGGTTAGTGCAACGGCTGCAACCGATAAACAGACAGTCCAACTCGGATATGCCGAAAACTGGTTCCTCGGTTATCCTGTGACGCTTGGATTTGATCTGTCGCTTACGCATAAATCGTTGTTTGATTATCAGGATATGGTATTCCCTTACGGCCCGTTCGAAAGCCAGGAAGAATTTGAAAAAAATCAAGAGTTGGCAAATGCATACCGGATGCGTTATCATCGGTTTGAAACGACATTCGGCGTGCATACCGGCTACCGATGGTATCCCAATTACTGCACAATTACGCTGCGCGGAGGGGTTAATTTTTCGTTGGTAAAGAATTTCTATGATACGGCGCTGTACCGTGCGTTGGATCCGACGGTGCGGCAGCAGCAGGCTTTCTGGCGGCTTAGCAACTCATTATGGACGCGTATTTCATTTGACGGACGCGATCTTACCTACGACCCGTCAAAAGGTTGGTTCTTGAGTCAACAGGTTTCTTTTTTCGGTATTATTCCTAAAGTGGAAGACGAGTATTTTGTCCGTTTTGAAACAAAATCGGAGGCATATTTTACGCTGCTTGACTATCCCGTTTCGGAAATTTGGAACTTAAAATTTGTGTTGGCTTTCTATACCGGCTTCTCGTTTCAGTTGCCGATGCCGAACAGCCGTATTAGTGATACCAGCAGGCTTGCGATTGATGGGATGTTTACCGGCCGCGGATGGATGTCACTCGGTTCTGCAGGGAAAGGAAATGTGCTGCTTAATCACTGGATAGAGTTCCGATGGCCGTTAGCGCACGGTATCCTTTCTTTTGACTTTTTCGCCGATGCGGCCGCCGTCAAAAAAGATATGGCTGATTTAAAGACTTTCAAGATCGACGATTACTATTTCAGCTTCGGCCCGGGATTACGTTTTGTTATTCCTCAATTCCCGTTACGCTTGATGTTTGCCAATACCTTTAAAGCAGAGAATGGAAAATTGGTGTGGGGAAACGGTAAAAAGGCCGACTGGCGATTTGTATTGTCGTTTAACGTACCTAATTTATAGACAGGAGAGAAATGGATGAAAAAATATACTTTTATATTGATTTGCCTTTTAGCAGGCGCCGTTGCTGCATCGGCTCAGCAGATAACTCGCTTTGCAGTTGTCGATACTTCTCGCATTTATGCTACCTTTTTGAGGGATTCCCGTTCCGTTCGCGACTATCAGGCAAAACAGACAAAATATCAGACCGAAACGCAGCGGATGTCCGATGAAATTATCGCGCTTCGCCAGCGGAAAGTGGATGCGGAGGCAATCGGAAAAACCGACGCCGTGCAAAAATATCAAGCGGAAATTGACGCAAAGACAAGCTTTTTGCTTGAGTATTCCAAGGCATGTAACGATGAACTGGCCATGCTGCGAAAAAGTCTTGTGAGCGACGATGTATTTTATGCTCGTCTCTATGCTGCAATTAAAAAAATCGCGGAGAGTCAGGGGTATACAATGGTCCTGAATTTACAGCAAGGTGAAGCTATCATTTGGTATAGCCCAACCGTCGATATTACGGAAACCGTTATCCGAGAACTCAGCTCCAACTAATATGGCAAAACCGGCGTCTATCACCCCGATGATGCAGCAATATCTCTCGATAAAGGCACAGTATAAGGATGCTGTGCTCTTTTTTCGCTTAGGCGATTTTTATGAGATGTTCAATGATGATGCGATCGAGGTGAGTAAACTGCTGAATTTAACGCTGACACAGCGGACGGGAAGCCCGATGTGCGGTATTCCGTATCATGCCTCGCGTATTTATATTGCACGGCTGCTGCGTGCCGGGAAAAAAATTGCGATTTGCGAGCAGGTTTCGGATGTTGTTCCCGGCGAACTGACCGAACGAAAAATTGTAGAAGTGATTACTCCCGGTACCGCTACGGGGGAAGATTTCCTTGAGCAAGGGCAAAACAATTACCTTGCGGCAGTCTACTGTACGCCGAAAGAGATTACCTGCGGAACCGTTACGGATTTGTTTATCGGTTTTGCCTACCTTGACGTCAGTACGGGAGAGTTTTTTGCAACTTCTTTTCCTCGATCGGATTTTGCCGAGCAATTTAAAAAAGAGCTTGGCCGTATACAGCCGCGGGAAATCCTTATTCAAATATCGCTTGCCGATTCGGTGCCTGTCTTAAAGGCCTTGTGCGAAGAATATCCGCAGATGCTGCAAAATCTCTATCCCGATTGGCATTTTTCCGCCGCTTCCGCCGAAAAGCGGCTCTGTGCGTGCTTCGGCACCGAAAACCTTAAACCGTTTGCGTTAACCGCCGCTTCCCCCGAATTACCGCCGGCAGGATTGCTGCTGCAGTATTTGGATCAAACCACGGGAGCCGCATTGCCTCATATTACGGGTATTAAAATATACCGCGACTCCGATTTTGTGATGATGGACGATGCCACCCGTAAAAATCTTGAACTGCTGCAAAACCTGCATGACAATACGGATGCTTTTACCCTGTTTGAAACTGTCAATTATACGAAAACGGCGATGGGAACGCGCCTGTTGCGCCAATGGCTCTACCATCCGCTTCGCACCGCCGAGGAAATAAACGCACGGCTTGATAAAACCGCACTGCTTTTCCGTAATGAAAAGGCGTTGGCGGCTGTTCGGGACACGCTTTCTTCAATATTGGATATTCACCGGCTTACCGGCAGAGTTGCCATGCGGCGTGCCCATGGAAAAGATCTTTTAGGAATTAAGCAGAGCTTGAAGGCTTGTATCGAACTTGCACGGTTCAGCAAAACCGGCGGCCTCTTTTTTTTGCAGCTGCCGCAAGCATTGAACGATGACATGGAACAGCTCTATACGCTTTTGGATAACAGTATCGCCGAGGATTGCCCGATTGTCTTTACCGAAGGCGGATTGATTAAACCGAGATGGTCGGAAAAACTGGACGAGCTGCGCGATACGCGGGATAACGCCAATCAGCTTTTGGAAAATTATTTGGAAAAAGAGCGGAAAATATCGGGCATTAAAAATTTAAAAATCAAGTACAACCGGTTAAGCGGCTATTTTCTTGAGGTAACTCACGGGAGTCTTAAAACGGCGGAAATTCCCAAACATTTTGTCAGACGGCGCTCGTTGACAACTGCCGACCGCTTTACAACGGAGACTTTAAGCAAACTTGAAGCAAAATTATTACGGGTATGCGGCGCAGCGGCAAGAGCGGCCTG
>ERZ772967.3008-NODE-3008-length-10522-cov-5.868444_pt1 | contig 10522 bp, 11 predicted proteins | sample MGYA00511677_ERZ772967 | MGnify/ENA primary metagenome ERZ772967 (study PRJEB29015, sample SAMEA2737931) | human oral metagenome | biome: human oral; feature: human-associated habitat; material: dental | place: China | collected 2146 ...
TTGATGATCCCCGTGCCTGCCGTGCCCGCCTCCGTAATGCCGAGGTGCAGAGGATAGTCGACTCGCTCGCTCATGAGACGGTACGCCGCAAGCGTCAGCGGCACATCGTGCGCCTTGAGCGAGATCTTCATATCGTAAAAATCCAGCTCCTCAAGCACACGCACATGCTCCATCGCAGACTCTACAAGAGCCTCCGCCGTGACACCGCCGTACTTCATGAGCAGTTTGTGGTCAAGCGAGCCGGCATTGACACCGATGCGGATGGGAATCCCCCCCGTGCGTGCCGCCGCAACCACCTTCTTCACGCGCTCCGTCCCGCCGATGTTGCCGGGATTGATGCGCAGCGCGGCAACGCCCTGCTTCATCGCTTCAAGCGCGAGTTTGTAGTCAAAGTGGATGTCGGCGACAAGCGGCGTCTTGACCTGCCGCACAATATTGCCGAGGTTCTTCGCCGCCGCCATATCGGGTACGGCAACGCGCACAATATCGCAGCCCGCCGCAGCCAGTTCACGGATCTGCTGAACGGTCGCCTCCGTGTCCGTCGTCTTCGTATTGCACATGGACTGCACGGAGATCGGAGCACCTCCCCCAATGGGGATCGTTCCAATGTGAATTTTCCGTGTGCTGCGTCGTTCATAGTTTGCCATAGCGCGGTTCAGCCTCCTGCAAAGATGCGCATTACATCATTCTTCATCGCGAGCAGCATAAGCAGTACGATGAGTCCTACACCTGCATTCTGAATATAGTGCATGACCTTCGGGCTGAGCGGCTTACCACGCACTGCCTCGACACAGAGCGTGAGGAAATGCCCGCCATCAAGAGCGGGAACGGGCAGGAGGTTAATGATCGCGAGGTTGAGGCTGAGCAGTGCCGCAAAGTTCAGCAGCGGTACAATGCCCATCTCCGCAACCTCACCCGCCATCTGCGCGACCCCGATGGGACCTGCAAGCTCCGAACCCGAGAGTTCGAGAATAATGCGATAGAGTGCATCCAACATCATCATGACGATCATCGTCGTCCGCTCGAATGCCATGCTAATCGACTGGAAAAAGCCGGGGTATGTACTCTCGTAGGCGTTCACGATGCCGATGACACCTCGATCATGCGCCGCATCGTAATGCGGTGTCACACTGACCGTCAGCTCCTGCCCTGCCCGATCAACCTGCATAGTCATCGGAACGGTTCCATGATTCGTACGGATGACATCCACCATCTCCTGCCACGTTTTGATAGGGTGACCATCAATGGCAAGAATGCGGTCATTCGCCATAAGCCCCGCCTGTGCCGCAGGATTATCTGCAAGTACCGTGCCAAGGACAGGTGCGGGATTTGGCGTCTGTACGCCGGCAAAGAAGAAGATGCCAAAAAAGAGTACGACAGGCAGGATAAAATTCATCGCCGAACCCGCGAGAATCACAATCATACGTGAGAGAATTGGCTTACGGCAGTAGCCGCGATCTCCTGCGTCATTGTCGTCCGCATTCATCCCCGCAATATCGTTGAAGCCGCCAAGCGGTACTATGCGGATCGAATAAACTGTTTCGCCATAACGAAAGCTGACGAGGCGCGGTCCGAACCCGATCGCAAATTCGTCTACACGCATCCCCGTCAGCTTCGCCGTAATAAAATGCCCGAGTTCATGTACAAAGACAAGCAGTCCAAAGACAAACACCGTGGCAAGTATTTTTTCTAACATCCGGTCTCCTTTTATCGAAGCACAAAGTACATCGTATAGTAGTAGACGAGCGGTGCCGTGAAGAGAACACTGTCAAAGCGATCCCATACGCCGCCATGACCCGGGATAATCGCTCCCGAATCCTTGATCCCCGTATGACGCTTCATCAGCGACTCCACGAGATCGCCAAACGTCCCCAGAATGGCCATCGCCGCGCCAAGTGCCGCCATTTGTGTGAGCGGCATCTGAAGGAGATATCCGAGACCCGTCACGGCGGCTACCGTGCCGAGGAGCCCCCCTAGAAATCCCTCCATCGTCTTGTTGGGGCTGATCGCTGGAGCGAGCTTATGAGAGCCAAAGGCGCGCCCTGCAAAGTAAGCAAAGCTGTCACTTGCCCACGTCCCGATGAACATGACCCAGACCATTGCCGTCCCGAGATCAAATGTCTCGACCGGCGTGACGTAGCTTCCCACGGAAAGATAGCGCAGCATGATGAGATGGGCAAACGGCAGACCGATGTAGCAAATTCCGGCAACCGAAACGCATACATCTGGCACGGACACATCACCGCGCAGAATCACCGAGGTGAGCAGCGCAAGTACAACAGATGCCATGAGTGCAAAGAGGATCACATCCAACCGCCCCAAATAGCCACCGTAGAGCATGCCGCCGATGCCGAGAAGCCCCGTAAAAAGTGCGGGGTTCCCACCGCGGCGTGAAAAGGCACGTGTGAACTCAAACCACGCGAGTACGGCGAGCACGGCCGCGCCGATAGCGAACGCCGTTCCTCCCCGTTGAATCACATAAGCAGCAAGCGCAATACCGATCGTTCCGGAAATAATACGTGTAATCAAATCCAGCCTCCCGTTTATTCCTGAGCATCCAGCCCGCCAAAGCGGCGGCTGCGCCCTGCAAAATCCTCAATGGCGCGCGACAGTTCCTCCGGCGTAAAATCCGGCCAATGCGTCTCCGTGAAGTACAGCTCCGCATACGCCGACTGCCAGAGGAGGAAATTGCTGAGGCGAAGGTCTCCGCTCGTACGGATAAAGAGATCGACAGGCGGATCCCCCGCCGTATCAAGTGCATTGGAAAAGAATGTCTCGTCGATTTCCTCGGGCGTGATCTCCCCTGCCGCCGCACGCTGCGCAATGGAGCGGACGGCGCGCAGGATCTCATCCTGACTGCCATAGTTCGCTGCAAGATTAAAGCGCATCCCCGTATTATGTCCCGTGCGCTCCTCCGTATCCTCCATCCGTCGAAGGAAACGATCCGTAAAGCGATCACGGCGTCCCAGAAACCGCATACGCACATTTTGTGCATGGATCTCCGCGATCTCCTTCGCCAGAAAGGAATCGAAGAGATTGAGCAGAAAGTCAACCTCACGGTGCGGACGCTTCCAATTCTCCGTAGAAAACGCATAGACCGTCAGTACCTCGACCCCCATGTTCGAGGCAGCCCGTACAATGCGTTTCAGCGTGCGTGCCCCCGCCTCGTGCCCCGCTGAGCGAGAGCGTCCTTGTGCCTTCGCCCAGCGCCCATTTCCATCCATAACAATAGCAATATGGCGGGGCATGCGTTCGCGGTCTACCGCTAAATTGGAAAGAAGATCATCCCCATCGGGGGCTGGCGTACTTTTCCCGCCGCCGAATATCTTTTTCCACATACTGAACCTTTCCCTTTCCCCTACCGGATTTCGATTTTACCAAAACACCCTTCCGACATTATATGCCGGAAGGGGCTGTAACTACTCAGCGAAAGCATCTTCCCAAGCGGCTACGGAAGCACTGCGCGCCGGTGCCGCCGTCAGTGTGAGCACAGGAACGCCCTCTCTCTCACGCACACGGATCACATAGGGAGATGCAGGATCCACTGCAAAAAAATCCCGTGGAGAATGCGTTTCAAGCAATTCATAGGATCTCTCGTCCGCCTCTATCTGCGGACGCACCTTTGCCCACGGCCACGCCAAACGGAGATCTGCCATCAGATCTCCATGACCTCTTTTTCCTTCGCCGCACGCATCTCTTCCATCTGCTTGACGAATTTATCCACAAGCTTCTGCACGGAATCCTGTCCGCGCTTGGACTCGTCCTCGTTGATCTCCTTGTCCTTCTCAAGCTTTTTGATCGCCTCATTCGCATCGCGGCGAATGTTGCGCAGTGCAACCTTTGCCTCCTCCGTCTTCTTACCGACCGTCTTGATGAGTTCCTTGCGGCGCTCCTGTGTCGGCTGCGGAATCGCGAGGCGAATCACCGTACCGTCTGAGTTAGGCGAGAGCCCGAGATCGGACTTCGAGATCGCAATCTCGATCTCATGCAGGATGGACTTCTCCCACGGCGTAATGACAATCATGTGCGGCTCGGGAACCGTCACCTTCGCGAGCTGGTTGACTGAAGTCGGCGTGCCGTAGTACGGTACCATCACCTTGTCCAGCAAATTCGGCGTTGCACGTCCCGCGCGCAGAGATGAGAACTCCCGACGGAGTGCTTCAATCGCCTTGTTCATATTTTCCTCATGCTTCGAGAGAATTTCCTTTATCATACAGCTTCGCCTCCTACGGTCGTTCCAATCGGCTCTCCAAACGATGCGCGCGCAATATTTTCATGCGTGTCGATATTAAACACCACAATGGGAATCTTGTTTTCCATACACAGGCTCGTCGCCGTCGCATCCATGACCGCAAGCCCCTTCTTAAGAATATCGATATAGGTTAGCGTCTCAAAACGCTTCGCAGCAGGGTTCTTGTTTGGATCGGAATCATAGATGCCGTCCGTCCCCTTCTTCGCCATAAGAATCACATCCGCCTCGATCTCGGCAGCACGCAGCGCCGCAGTCGTATCCGTCGAGAAATATGGATTGCCCGTACCCGCACCAAAGATCACAACGCGCCCTTTCTCCATGTGGCGAATCGCACGGCGACGAATGTACGGCTCCGCGACCTGTCGCATCTCGATGGCACTCTGTACGCGCGTATCGACATCCTGCTTTTCGAGCGCATCCTGAAGTGCGAGTGCATTCATCACCGTCGCCATCATGCCCATGTAATCCGCAGTTGTACGATCCATCCCCTTCGCGCTGCCCGCAAGCCCGCGCCATATATTGCCGCCCCCGACAACAATCGCAACATCAATGCCGTGATCCCGCACCTTCTTGATCTGCGCGGCAATCTCCTCGACAACATCGGGATTGATACCAAAGCCCTGATCTCCTGCCAGAGCCTCCCCGCTGAGTTTCAAAACGACACGGCGATATTTCGCTTCCACGATGACTCCTCCTGTCTGTTCTTTGCGCCATTATAGCATACTTCGTTAAAAAAATCCTGTGTCTGTCTGCAAAAAAGGGGCGCCGTGCAAAGCAAAATCCGCTTCACACAACTGCCCCTTCACTTCATGCTCTTACTGCATCTGTGCAGCAACCTCCGCAGCGAAATCTTCCTGCTTCTTCTCGATGCCCTCGCCAAGCTGGAAACGCGTAAACGCCTTGACCTGGACATCGCCCAGCACAGCAGAAACCTTCTGATCGGGATCCTTCACGAACTTCTGCTCAAGGAGGCATACCTCCTCGTAGAACTTGTTGATGCGTCCCTCAACCATCTTCTCGATGATCTTTTCCGGCTTGCCCTCCTCAAGAGCCTGCTTGCGGAGTACTTCCTTCTCATGCTCAATGTCATCCGCCGTCACACCGGAACGATCAATCGCAATCGGCGATGCCGCTGCAATCTGCATCGCGATGTCCTTGCCCAGCTGTTCATCACCGCCCGAAAGCTCCACGAGCACGCCGATCTTGCCGCCCATGTGGATATACGCTGCAACGCGGCCAGCGCTCTCATAGCGTGCAAAACGGCGCAGCGAAATCTTCTCTCCGATCGTCGCCGTTGCCTCAGTGATGAGAGATGCAACATCCTTGCCATCAAGCGTGCTTGCATTCAGCGCGTCCAGATCTGCGGGATTCGTTTCCGCAATGTGCTTGGCAACCTTCGCGCTCAGTTCACGGAACTGCTCATTGCCCGCTGCAAAGTCCGTCTCACAGTTGATCTCGACAACGGCACCGACCTTTGCATCCGCCGTGAGATATGCCGTCACAGCGCCCTCAGCCGCGATGCGTCCAGCCTTCTTCTCCGCCTTTGCAATCCCCTTCTCGCGCAGGTAGTCGATTGCCTTCTGCATATCGCCATCGGTCTCCGCGAGTGCCTTCTTGCAGTCCATCATTCCCGCGCCTGTGCGCTCACGCAGTTCCTTCACCATTGCAGCACTAATTGCCATTGTAGTTCCTCCCAAATATTACATAAAAAGGGGTAAGGGATAACAGTCCCTTACCCCATGTTTGTTTCCTTACTCTGCCGCAGCCGTCTCCGGTGCGCCGCCCTGGTTGCCCTCAAGCACAGCATCCGCCATGCAGCCCGTAAGAAGCTTCACCGCACGGATCGCATCGTCGTTGCCCGGGATCACATAGTCGATCTCATCCGGGTCACAGTTCGTATCGACAATTGCAACGATGGGGATATTCAGCTTGCGTGCCTCGGCGACTGCAATGCGCTCCTTGCGCGGGTCAACCACAAAGAGTGCCCCCGGCAGACGGTTCATATCCTTGATGCCGCCCAGATAGCGCTCAAGCTTCTCCTTCTCGTGGCGAAGCCCCTGCACCTCTTTCTTCGTCAGCACCTCGAACGTACCGTTCTCCTCCATCTCCTCAAGCGTCTTGAGGCGGTGAACACGGCGCTGAATCGTCTGGAAATTCGTCATCATGCCGCCAAGCCAGCGCTCATTGACATAGAACATATTCGCACGCAGAGCCTCCTCACGGATTGCCTCCTGCGCCTGCTTCTTCGTACCGATGAAGAGAACCGACTTGCCTTCCTGCGCAACGCTGCGGAGGAAGTTGTACGCCTCGTCCACCTTGCGCACCGTCTTCTGCAAATCGATAATGTAGATACCGTTGCGTTCCGTGAAAATGTAACGTGCCATCTTCGGGTTCCAGCGGCGCGTCTGATGTCCGAAATGGACACCTGCCTCCAGAAGCTGTTTCATAGAAATTACTGCCATTTGAGTGTACCTCCTGTTGTTCTTCCGCGCCCCTCATCCGCTGCACCACCGCGCACAGCACGGCACAGAGCAGCTATCGGGCACGCGTGATTTTTAAGGAATCGCTGATAAAATGAAGTCTGTCAGATTGGTGCAGATTTTTTGTCCTGTCAAGGAGACAAACCGGACACATAGCAAAGGCTATGTGGAGGATTTGTCAACGATGGCAGGGCGAAAAAGATGTGCCAAGATGGCGGTACTGAATTCATCAGTGCTTCCTAAACACTGCGGGATATTATAGCATAAGACGTTCCGTAAAACAACGTCCTCTCAAAAAATTTTACAAAAAAAGAGAGCCATACGGCTCCCCACTTCTCAAATGCAATATTGACGGACTTCGCTTGATCGGTAGTTCCCTAAGAAATCCTCAATGCGGACGCGCAGGCATCTCCGTCACATCCACACCCTTCGGCGCATAGAGAATGATCGTACTGGACACCACACGCGCCGTACCATGCAGGACATAGCACGCACCGTTTAGGAAGTCGCAGACGCGACGGCGATCCGCCTCATTCAGGCAATCGAAATTAACCGTCACGGCAATTCCCTGCTTGAGCTGTGTCACAGCAACACCCACATCATCATAGCGACGCGGGCGATGAATGCGAACCTTGAGTTCGGACACCTTCGTCGTATGCACCGTGAGGGGCGTCCCGCCATCCCCCGTAGAGGGCGTACGCGCAGAGGAGGACGCTCCGTATGTAGCGGTCGAAAAGGATACCGTGCCACCATTGGCAACCCGACGCTGTTCTACAGAGGCTGTGCGCTGCGTCTCCGCCTTTGCAGTCTGTTCGCGCTGCTCCTCCTCGTACTCCTCATCATCCGCAATCGGGATAAATGAGTCCACTACACGTGAAGTCATATTTTTCATGCGTGAAATCAACGAGGTTGCACCCATTTCCCTCTTCCTTCCTGGCTATATCATACGCAAAATATAGCGACAATTTCTCATTTTGTTAACGGTGCCATACTAGCACATTTCCTTCAGAAATGCAAGGTAATCAACATGAAACAAAAACTTCCCGACCACCATGGGTCTTTTTTCCTGTTTTATTTCCTTGCATTCTTTGCCGCACGGCCACGTGCCGTGCGATCAAGAATTGCCTTGCGCAGACGAATGTTCTCCGGCGTCACCTCGACCAGCTCATCATCATTGATGTACTCAAGCGCCTGCTCAAGACTCAGAATGCGCGGCGGTGTAAGGCGAATCGCCTCATCCGAGGCAGACGTACGCATATTCGTAACGTTCTTCTTCTTGCATGGATTGATGTCCATGTCAATATCACGCGTATTCTCGCCGACAATCATGCCCTCATAGACCTGCTGCCCCGGCGAGATGAACATCGTTCCACGATCCTGCAAAGAGAAGATGCCATAGCCTGTCGTCTCCCCCTGCTCAAACGCCACAAGCGACCCGCGCGAACGCCCACTCATATCGCCCTTGTACGGTACGTATCCATGAAAGACATGGTTCATGATACCGTTGCCCTTCGTATTCGTCAGCAGCTCGGAGCGGAAACCAATCAGCCCACGTGCAGGAATGAAGAACTCCATGCGAATATAGCCCGACATCTCCGTCATATTCGACAGCTCCGCCTTGCGTGTGCCGAGTGCCTCCATGACCGCGCCCATGTACTCCTGCGGCACCTCGACCGTCAGATTCTCCATTGGTTCGCATTTCTGCCCATTGATCATCTTGTAGACAACCTCTGGTTTGCCGACCTGCAGCTCGTACCCTTCACGGCGCATCTGCTCAATCAGGATCGAGAGGTGCAGCTCACCGCGTCCCGAAACCTTGAACACATCCGCCGAGTCTGTCTCCTCAACACGCATCGCAACATTCGTCTCAATCTCCTTGAAAAGGCGATCGCGAATATGACGTGACGTGACGAACTGCCCCTCACGTCCCGCAAAAGGGCTCGTGTTGACACCGAACGTCATCGACAACGTCGGCTCGTCAATATTGATCGTCGGCAGCGCCTCGGGATTCTCGGCATCCGCCACCGTATAGCCGATGCTCACATCACCGAGCCCCGTCAGTGCGACGATTTCCCCCATACCGGCCTCGTCGATCTCAACGCGTTTTAGCCCCTGATAGACATAGACCTTGCCGATCTTCGCCTTCGTCTCATGATCGCCACTGATGACAACGACGGACTGATTTGGACGAACCGAACCGCGAATAATGCGTCCAATCGCGACACGTCCGACATAGTCATCCGCCTCAAGCGTCGTCACCATCATCTGCAGGGGACCATCCGCATCCCCCTGCGGTGCGGGAATCTCCTTCACAATCGTCTGCATCAGCGGTTCCAGATTGTCACTCTCGTCCTCCATCTTGAACTTTGCAACACCGTCACGCGCTGTCGCATAGATCACAGGAAAGTCAAGCTGATCGTCGTCCGCATCGAGTTCCATAAAGAGTTCGAGGACCTCATCATAGACATCATCCACGCGCTGATCCGGGCGGTCAATCTTGTTGATAACAACGATCGGCTTGAGCTTCTGCTCAAGCGCCTTGCGCAGCACATACTTCGTCTGCGGCATCGGTCCCTCAAACGCATCGACAAGGAGAAGCACGCCATCCACCATATTGAGGACGCGCTCTACCTCACCGCCAAAGTCTGCATGGCCCGGTGTATCTACAATATTGATCTTAATATCATCGTAGAGAATTGCCGTGTTCTTCGAGAGAATCGTAATGCCGCGCTCTCGCTCAATATCCCCCGAGTCCATCACGCGCTCGCTCACCTGCTCGTTCGAGCGGAACACATGACTCTGCCGCAGCATCGCATCCACCAACGTTGTCTTGCCGTGATCAACGTGTGCAATGATCGCAATATTGCGCAGCTTTTCATTCGTCGCCATAGAATATATATGCCTCCCCATAGTTTTCCGTGCATAAAGATAGCTTGTCTATCTTATTATAGGAACGGAGCTTTGTCAACATTTTTATGAGCTGATGCTATTATTTGGAGAAAGAAAAAGCCCTCACTGCGTGAGGACTCCTGATTGCAGTATTACTTTCCCTTGTTCTGGGCTTCCACCGAGCGCTGCCAGTTCTTGTAGAACTGCTCGGAGAGCGCCGAGAACGTCGCAACCGTATTTCCGTCCGATTTGTTTGCACGCACCTCATAGGTGTAAAGCAATTCGTTCGTCCCGGAGCGGAAAACATCGAAGAAGAACGTCGTACGGCTGTTGTTCGCAACCGTCAAAATAATGTAGGCATCCGCATAGGAGGCAACATGTTCCTTGAAAATCTTTGCAGCCTCACGACGTGGGAGTGCCTTGAGATCAATACTGTCATCCTTTTTAATCCCGCTTGCCACCACATCATAACTCACAATATTGGCGTGCGTGATCCGACTGGCATCCGAAACCACCTGCGTCAGAACCTCAAGCGAGGGAGCCGTATCCTCCACCTGCATATAGAGAGGAGCACCAATCGCAAGACGATTGACATTCGTGATGACAGCACCTTCCGGCAATGTAACCTTGTCAGAGTAGGCGGACGCCCCTGCCTGCATACCAAACAGCGTAAGACACAAAACAAGCGCCATCTGGACGAATCTCTTCATAAACATATCTCCTCCTTAACCGCATGGCAAAATATCATTTGTTTTGCCTTTTTGTCATTCTACACTATAACATGATATTTGACAAGAAAAAGTAAATGAGAGAACAAAAAACCGTATCAAAAACGATACGGTCAAACTCAATGGCAGGGGCAGTAAGACTTGAACTCACAACCTACGGTTTTGGAGACCGT
>ERZ772967.3010-NODE-3010-length-10519-cov-6.716743_pt1 | contig 10519 bp, 10 predicted proteins | sample MGYA00511677_ERZ772967 | MGnify/ENA primary metagenome ERZ772967 (study PRJEB29015, sample SAMEA2737931) | human oral metagenome | biome: human oral; feature: human-associated habitat; material: dental | place: China | collected 2146 ...
CCGTGCCTGTCCCCCGGCGCCGTCGCCCCCGCGCGGCACGTCCCGCGACACCCCGGCGCCGTCGGGCAGGTCGCCGGACCCCCTGCCCGCGGGCTCTCCCTTCCTCTCGGGTTCCCCGCCACCGTCGCCCGTCACCTCCCCGTGCCGGGGGTAGGGTGCCGTCCCCGGCACGCCGCGTCGCCCGGCCACCTCTGCCGCGGGCCCGTCCCTCGCCCCGGGCCCGGCGACGACCCGCACCCTCCCCTCGGGGGGAGTCGCCTCCCTCCTGGGCCCCGGGCCCCGGTGCCCTCGCCGTCCCGGCGCGAGCCCGCCGGCCCGCTCGCTGGGCCTCTCGCGGCTCTTGGGGTAGCCAAGGGCCCCCGTCGTCCCTGCCGGGCCCCTGCCGTGCCCGGGGTGGTGCCCGGCGGCTCGCCGCCCCGTCTCGGCGGCGTGCCTCGGGCTCGTGGCAAACCTGCCTGCGGGCACCTCGCCGGTCCCCTCGTGCCCGTCCCGCCATGCCCGCGGCGCGGACCTCGTCGGGTACCCGAGCCCGGCGATGGCGCCGGCATGGCCATGGTCGAACTCGGCGAGGGTCCCTGTCGCGAGCCCTCTCCTCTCCTGGCCGTGCATGTGGTCTTCCTCCCAGTTCCGTCTTGATCCAAGATTCCCACCGCAGTCCCGACTACGTTCGTTTACATAATCATCGACAAGCGGATAGCTTCCGTCATCCACCCCAATGCCTTTCAAATGTAGGAAATTAATATTTTTTGCATAAAAATATACGTAATCATGATTCTTGGAGACAGTGGTGCCGTAATCTTTTCCCGACCGCTTTGTAACACGCGGGAGAGAGGCCACAAAGCACCCCGCCCCGAATACCTCGTCGCAGATCTTCCGCAGGTTGGCGGACTCGTTGTCGTCGATGGAGCTGAAGATGGCCCCGTCGCTGGAAAGCAGGTCTCTCAACAGCAGCAGTCTCGGGTAGATCATCGAGCGCCAGTCGGAATGGAGGCGGCCGTTGGAGGTGGTGTTCTCCACCAGCCGGCCACCCTCCTCATCGTAGTCGGCCCGGGTACGCGCGAAGTCGTCGTCGTAGAGGAGGTCGTGGCCCGTGTTGTAGGACGGGTCGATGTAGATGAGCTTGACCTTGCCGGCGTAGGTGGAACGCAGGAGCTTGAGGGCGTCCAAATTGTCTCCCTTGATGTAGAGGTTGCCGGTCGTGTCCCAGCCCACGGACCTCCCGGGCTCGGGCCGCATGGTCTGGTCAATGGGTGTGTAGGCCTCGGCCTTTGCCTGGCGCTTGCCCGGCCAGGTGAACTGGTAGCGCTCACGCTGTCCCTCGGCCACGTCGCCCACAAGCTCGCGCAGGGCGTCGGCATCGATGGCCGCGTGCACGATGCCGTCCTCACCGGCCACCTCGATCACCACGGAAGGGAACAACTCTGCCAGCTTCTCCGCGTTCTCACGCGCAATGTCAGGGGTAGTGGTGCTCATCTTCTCGGTCATTTACTCGCCTTCCTTTTCCAGCAGGGCCTTCAGGTCGTCGATGTCGGGCAGGGCCTCCTGCAGGTCGTGCGGGATGTCCTCCGGCGTCAAGTAGGTGGCCACTCCCATGGGGCTCGTGTAGCTCTGTATCACCAGGTTCACGAAGGCCTTGTTCATGTCCTTGCAGAGCACGATGCCAATGGATGGGTTCTCGTGCTCCTTCTTCTCGAACTTGTCCAGCACGGCCAGGTAGCCCGAGAGCTGGCCCAGGTAGGCCGTCTTGAAGGGCCCGCACTTAAGCTCCACGGCCACCAGGCAGTTGAGATCGCGGCTGAAGAACAGAAGGTCAATGTACTGGTCCTCGCCGAAGGCGTCCAGGTGGTACTGGTTTCCCACGAACGTGAAGCCCCGCCCGAAGGCCATGATGAAGTTCTTCACGTCCTGGATCATGGTCTGCTCCGCCACACGCTCGTCCACGTCCGCCAGGTCGCGCACGCCCAGCTCCTCGGTGTTCATGTAGTCGAGCAGGTACTCGTCCTTGAAGGTCTCGATGACACGCAAAGCCCGCTGGGAGCTGGGCATGGTGGCCAGGAAGTTGTTGGGCATCTGCCCCTGGTGGTGGTAGTCGTCGCGCTTGATGGCGCGGCGCAGGTCCTCCACGCGGTAGTGCTCGCGGGCGCAGCATCGTATGTAGAAGAACCGCTCGTCGCGGTCCTTGACTTTCTCGAGTATCGTGCGGTGCTGGGTAAAGCCAATGCCTAGGAAGTCCTTCGCAGGGAAATCCGGCACTTTCTGCACTTGCAAGTGCAGAAAGTCATCACTCGGCAATTCTGCACTCGCGAGTGCAGAATCCGACGCCCCGCCTATGACGGGCGCCCAAACCTCGTAGAAAGTCTTCATGTAGTAGAGGTTGCGCTCGGAGAATCCACGTAGACCCGGAAGCTCCCGCTGGAGCTGCCCGCTTACGGCCTTGAGTGCTCCCTCGCCCCACCTGCCGCTCTCCACCCGTTCGGAAACAAACCCGCCGACGCTGTAGTAGAGACCCAGTTGCAGGGCATTTGCGCGTTTGGCCGCCTGGTACTGGCTTTGAAGTATGGCCTGCTTGATGGCCTGCACATCGTCGTTGTATTCGATGTAGTCGCCCACGGTTGGTCACGCTCCTCCCTGAGCTTCTCAAGCTCCTGTTGCTTCCGCTTCAGTTCCGCGAAGAGCTCGTTCCTGCGATTGATCTGCCTGGCCTTGCGGCACCTGGCGTCCAGGTCGGAGATCTCCGCCTCCAGGGCCGCCCGGCACTTGGCGCGAACGAGCCTGCCGTCGATGTCACGCCCGTCCGTGTCCCCGAAGGCCACCTGGGCGCAGATGGAGTCCCATGCCTCGTCGAGGGACTCACCCGTGAGGGTGAGCGCGTCGATGCTGTCGGAGGCTTGCAGGCCCCGCCGGACCACGTAGGTCCTCCCGTTGGGCTCGCAGCGGAACACGAGCCTGTGGGGGTTGGCTGCCGCTATGGCCCCGATCGCCCCCGTGGGCTCTGCGTCCCCCTTCAGGTCCAGCCGCACCACCATGATCTCGTGGACGGCCTCCCCGTCCGCGAGGCCCAGGGTCGCGGTCTTGATGGAATTGGCCACCGTGATCGCCCCGATGTCGTCCACGAACGACCGTCTGGTCTTGGCGTCCAGCGTGAGGTGTCGATAGAAGGCCTCCTTGGGCAGGCGCCGTCCCACCTCAGTCGTGCTCGGCAGGCCTAGCATTCGGACCTCACCACCAAAAAGCAGATCAGCTCGAAGTCGTCGAGCCCCCGGGATGTCGTTCTCAAGGAAGCCGGTCGTCCCGCCCCCGAAGAAGCTGTTCACGTCCGACTCCTCCTTAGCGCCCACGATGGAGGCGTCGGTGACGTCAGCGAGCTCGCCGGAGCCCCAGGCCTGGTCAAAGTTGCCGAGGAAGCTGCGGGCCGCCTCGCCCTCCATGGGGGCGATGATGATCTGCCTACCGGGGTCGGTCTCCACGCTCAGCTCGGTCGTCGTGAACCCGTTGAAGGGCAGGTAGGCCACGGGCTCACCCTCGGGCTTGTCCACCACGAGGAAGTTGTTGCCCAGCCCGTCCTCCACGCCGAAGGACTTGAAGCGGGCCCTCCTGCGTATCCAGCGTGCGCACTCCGAGGCCACGGACTTCTGCGTGAGCTCGTTGCGCAGCCTGATCTCCAACCGCGTGCCGTAGAGCCCCTGCTCGCGCGAGAGGCACGGAATGTAGAACTCGCGCACTTGCTTCTTGGTGCGCCCCCTCGTGAATGCCTGCGAGGTGAAGATGAACCGGAACTCGTCGAGTCCGTCGAGCTAGTCCTTCAGCTCCTGGTAGGCATACATCGAGAAGACCTCGGCGGCCACGGAAACGCGGTCGCCCGCCTCGATGGTGGTCACCAGATCGTCCTTCACGATATTGGCCCGGCTGTCGAAGAAGGGAGGGTGGGTGACAGTGCCCATGCCTACCTCGCCTCAGAGAGCCTCTCGATGAGGCACATCTTCACGTAGGCGGTAAGGCTCACGCCCTTGAGGGCAGCAGCCTCCTTGGCCGAGTCGCGAAGCGTCCGGGGGATCCGCATGGTCAGGGGCACGTTTTCGGATCCTGTGGGGAAGGCCTGTATCTCGGTCTGCGTGGCCCCCAATTCGAGCAGGTCGGAGTACTTCATGGGCCACCCTTCGTCCAGAGTGCGCTGTGCAGTACATATGCAGGTGATTCTAGCAGAGTGGCCTGCCGCTCGTGATGCGACAGCGGGTTACGAGCAAAGTTGATGCAGCAAGGGAGGAGAGAAGTCTTTGGGAATTTAGGGCTGAAGTGGGTACGTCGCTGGTGGGAACGCTCTCGGTATCTGACGGCTTCACGCTCTTCGTGGAGGCCATCAAGAAATACGAGTCAGCGATCGACGACGCCCTTGCCATCGCCGCCAAGATTAAGGCGGCCCGTGACGCCGGGGAGTTCGATGGGAAAGACGACACCGGCGACGCAATTGGTCCGCAGGGCGCAATGGGAGCGCAGGGGCCTGCCGGGACCGACGGCAGGGACAGAGTAAGCGTCACGCACTCCTGGGCCGGCACCGTGCTCACAGTGCTGGCAGGGGCTCGGGGGCTGGGGCTCGAGGCTCCCGCGAAGGTGGGCGTCGCGTCCTGCCGGAGGGACGTCCTGGGACTCAGGTCATAGTGCTGCATCTGGCAGCGTCTCGGGATGAGCTGGCCTGGTTCCACCCCCGGATTGGCGAGATGCGCAGCATCTACGCCGACTCGAGGGTGCTTACGGCTAGGTTGCGATTGTTTGCCAATTCCGTTATCATAAACATGCCAATCCCGTTAACATGAATGTGCCAATGCCGTTAACCATGCAGGTGATAGCCGTGTTGAACCGAGAATACATACCACGCATTTCGGATGCCGAGCTCCGTGAGCGACTCGAGGTCCGCGGGGCGGTTCTCATTGAAGGGCCCAAGTGGTGCGGCAAGACGACAACCGCCGAGCGGATTGCCCGGAGCGTACTCTACATGCAAAACCCCGCGACCCGCTCGCAGAACATCCGGCTCGCGGAGATCTCGCCCCAGACGCTGCTTGCGGGGGAAGCCCCACGCCTCATAGACGAATGGCAGCTTGCCCCGCAGCTTTGGGACGCCGTGCGCTTCGAGGTGGACACGCGGGGGTCGACGGGGCAGTTCGTGCTCACGGGATCGGCCGTCCCGGCCGACCTTCCCGAAGACTCGCACACGGGCACCGGCCGGATTGGCCGCATGCACATGAGAACGATGTCCTCCCTCGAATCGGGCGATTCCTCGGGAGCGGTCTCCCTCGGCAGCCTCTTCTCGGGCGAGCCGATGCCCGTGGCGCCCTCTGACAAGCAGCTCGACGACGTCGCCTTCCTAGTATGCCGCGGGGGGTGGCCCCAGAGCATCGGCATGACGGAGCGACAGGCGCTCAGACAGGCCCGCGACTACCTCGACGAGGTGTGCGAATCCGACATCTCCAGGGTCGACGGCGTCGAGCGAGACGCCGCAGCGGCCAGGGCCATCCTCCGCTCGTACGGCAGGATGGTCGCATCGCAGGGAAAGATAACCCAAATGCTCGAGGACGTCCGCGGCATGGGATTCGCGATGAGCGAGAGCAGCCTGAGGAACTATATCGCCGCCCTGCGCAAGATTTTCGTGTTGGAGGACCTCTCGGCGTGGAATCCGAACCTCCGGTCGAAAACCGCCATCCGCTCGGCCCCGACCCGCCACTTCTCCGACCCCTCCATTGCCGCGGCCGCCCTCCGCCTGGGGCCGGCCGACCTCGTCGCCGACCTTAAGACCTTCGGGCTCGCCTTCGAGAGCATGTGCATTCGCGACTTGCGGGTGTATTCGGCGGCGCTGGACGGGGACGTCTACCACTACCGCGACCGCTCGGGCCTTGAGGCGGACGCTGTGGTACACCTGCGCGATGGCAAGTACGCCCTCGTCGAGGTGAAGCTCGGCGGAGAGACCCTGATCGAGGAGGGAGCGAAAAGCCTCACCGCCCTTCGCGATAGAGTCGATGCCGAGAGGACGGGCGAGCCCGCCTTCCTCATGGTGCTCACCGCCGTAGGCGAATACAGCTACCCGCGCGAAGACGGGGTCCTCGTATGCCCGATCGGCTGCCTGGGAGTATAAAGCGGGTCCGTACTCATCACCTCGAAAATGCCCGATTTCGGGGCGATGCGAGCACCATCCTCCCGAATTCCCCCATCGGGACAGGCTGCAAACGCAGCAGGAGCGGCTTTTGAGAACGCGCTTTACCTGTTTATCGCCTTGTTTCACGGAATCGCGACGCAGTGTTGCCCTTCGGGTTGCATACACGAGGGGCAACGTTTTTCGAACTGAGGGTCGTAAGTTTTTACGCCCGACGAGTAGCCATAATTTGTCAGGCTCGGCATCAGATAAATGATTATTTGCTTGAGATGTGTGCAGCTCGCTATGATCAGGCACAGAGAGAGGCGCATCGGGCGGCAGAGTGCGTGCTAACGGACCTGATCCTGACGCAGCTCGCGTCGCGATTCGTATCGCGACTCGCGGTGCAACAGTGTACACAAATGTCCCGAAACGGCGTCGAGAGGCCATTTCCACCGATCTGTGTACACTGTTGCGTCGTCGCCCTGGCGGTGAGGCCCACGCCGCCGGGGCGGTGACGCAACCATCCACACGAACTCACGAAGACTCAGTTTTTGGCGGTAAAATGTCGGTCGAACAAAAACCCGACCTGTTTTCACAGGTCAGGGCTTATTTTTTGGTCGCGGGGGGCGGATTTGAACCACTGACCTCCGGGTTATGAGCGAGTCGGAGGCCGTTTCACTGCAAATCCTGCCAATCCACAGCACAGCCGATATGCGTCTGACCTGTGGTTTTTCTAATCTCCCGCTTCTCCAAAATCTACAACTTCCATGTCGCCATCTTCGGTTTGGTGGTCATTTGGTGGTCACTTTGGTGGTCAAAATGGTGGTCACAAATGGCTATAGAAAACTCGTCAGGAGGAGACATGGACACCAGGTACGCCAGCAGGTCGCTCAGACGCAGACGCAACACCGACCGGCGGGAGTGCGGCCTCTCGACCACCGACCCCGTAACCGGCGAGGTGGTCAGGACCTACCACACCCTCGTCGCCAAGACTCAAGGGCGGGCGGAGCGCGCACGCGACGCCCTCATCGTGTAGCTCGAGCTCCTGGGAGGGGCGTCGTCTCCCAGCGTCTCCCTGCGCGACTTCATGGCCTCGTTCATGCGCCACGAGAAGGACTCCGGCACCATCGGGTCCTCCACGGTGCGGGGCCACCGCGCCGAGACGCGCATCATCTGCCGCCACCTCGGCAGCGTGAAGCTCGCCGAGCTCTCCATACCGGGCGCGTCCTCCTGGATGCGCGACGTGGGCGCCGACGGATGCGCTGCCCGAGAGTCGCTCGAAGGCGCTCCGCCTCCCCAAGCAGGCGATCGGGTGGGCTGCGGCGCAGGGCCTTTTCATCAAGAACCCCTGCGACCACCGCGAGCCGCTCAGGCACGCGAGGACGCCCGTCAACGCCCCCTCGCGCGACGAGCGCGCGCGGGCGCTGCGCCTCGCCATGGAGGCGGAGCCCCGGCCCCTGGGCCTCGCGGCGGGGATCGCGCTCGCCACGGGCATGGGGCGCGGCGAGGCCTGCGCCCCCGGGTGGTCGGACCCCTCGGACGGCGGCACCATAACCGTGAGCCGCGCCCCTGGAGACGGCGACGGGGGCTCCCACGTGAAGGGGCCCAGGACGGGAAGCCCCGCCAAGACGATCCCTTCACCAAGCACCTGGACACGATGCTCTCCGCCAAACGCCGCGACGCGGAGCGCGCGGCGACCCCTGCACACCGGGAACGCGGGGGGAGGGGGGCCGCCCCGCAACCCAACCCGGCTCGGCGAGGACCTCTCGGCCCTCCGCAGGGTGGGCGGCCTTAGCTGCGCGCTCCACGACCCCAGGCGCGCCCTCGCCACGATGATGATGGCGGGCGGGTGCGACGTGAGGACCATGGCGAGCTGCCTGGGGCACGCGAGCGCATCGATGGCCCCGGACATCCACGCCGGCGTCGACCCAGAGGCCGAGCGGGCAGCCGTGGACAAGGCGGCGGACTCCCTCGACGCGGACCTCGACCCGCTCTACGGCTTCCCCAGCCCCACCGCGGCACCGAGCGCAGCTGCCGACGGCCTCACCCTCTCGGTGGGGCAGCTCAGGGCAATGTTCGCCGCCGCAGAGGGGAAGGGGACTTCCCATGGGCGCCCTTAGGCTCGTCTGGCGCCTCGTGCGCTGGCTCTTCCGCGCCGTCTCGCGGTGGATGTGAGCGCGCGCTTGATAGAATTGCATCAACGGTTCGAGGAGAAAGAATACGGACATGCCCGACAAGGGACCCACCAAGAACGAGACGGCAATCGCCCTCTCAAGCGACGCACAAATCAGGGACATGATCTACACCGCGCGGGGCAGGCAGGTCATGCTCGACAGCGACCTCGCCGAGCTGTACGAGGTCGAGACGAAGGCGCTCAATCGCGCTGCCAAGCGCAACGAGAACCGCTTCCCCGAGGACTTCCGCTTCCGGCTCACAAGAGAGGAGCTGGACAATCTAAGGTGCCAGATTGGCACCTTAGCAGGTCAGGGCACCGATTCTTCAGTCGGCCGCACGTACCTCCCCCATGTGTACACCGAACAAGGCGTAGCGATGCTCTCAGGCGTACTCCGCAGCAAAGTAGCAGTCGATACGAGCGTCCGCATCATGCGTGCATTCGTAGAAATGCGCCACTTCATCGCCGATAACGCTCATCTGCTCGAACAAATCAGGGCCATCGACCGCAGGCAGGTTGAGCTCCAGGCGGAGATAGGACATCGCATAAGCGACCTCGAGCACTCCACCGACGAGCGCTTCGAGCGCGTCTTCGACTACATGGGAACCCATGAGGCGCCGAACCAGAAGGTCTTCTTCGAGGGGCAGATCTACGACGCGTTCGAGCTCCTGGTCTCGCTCGTGCAAGGGGCCCAGCGCGAGATCATCCTGATCGACGGCTACGTCGATGTGGGAACCCTCAACATCCTCGCGAAGAAGGAGCCGGGTGTTTCCATCACCGTGTGGACGCACCCCAAGACCAGCCTCACCGCGCGTGATGTGGCGACCTTCAACGCGCAGTACCCGACGCTCGAGGTCAGGCACACGACCTCGTTCCACGACCGCTTCCTCATCCTGGACGGCACCGAGGGCTACCTGGTGGGAGCGTCGCTGAAGGACGCGGGCAAGAAGAGCTTTGCCATTGCCAGACTTGAGGATTCTTCCGTCATAGGCTCGATTGTCGCCGCGCTTGGCGAGTAGGTGAATAGAACACTCAGCATTTTTGAGGTCACGGCTGTGTTAACCCTATTCTGATACGGTTACCTCTTTTGACCTACGTCGGTGCACGAAGCCTGCCGCTCCGACGACCCGATCGAGCTGCTCGCCAAGCTGCCCCCCATGTTCTCCGTATTGGTTGACGTGGGAATAGAGTGTTGCCACGCCGTGTCAGAATAGGGTTAACACAGCCTGCAGTCACAAACTGTGACCTCAAAGCGCTTGAACCTCAAACCCAACCGAGCATTCGACAAATGCAATAGACCGTAGTCAGTAAACCCGCCTGGCCTCTGCTTTCGAGCATGCACACTGGCGGGTCTTCTTTATGCGATGCTCCGCCAGGACACCCTGCCCCGAGTCCGAAGGCCAAGAACAGCCGCATGGGCCTACCTCCAAGTTGAGACGATCAACGTGGTACGGAGCAACCCTCTCAACCCACCACCAGGCACAATGCCATGGCAGACACTGGAACCTCCACACGCCATAGCGGGGCACGCCACGACGTCTCGAAGCACCCCGGGCACCTCACGGGCATGGACACCGCGCGTCATGTGTCATCCACGCAAGCGCGCTGTCGCCCGGCGAAGCCGTCAGCAGCCGGCCAGCGTAACAGCACCTCCACCACACGCCCCAGCGCACAGGCACGCAACACCTCGCAGCAGCCTCTTCGCCGCATTCCCACGGGCAGCCTCCGCGAGCACGTCCCCACCCCGTCTCGCCTTGGGAGCGAAGACCCGCCCACGGACGCTTCCGCGCAAGGGCCGCGAAAACTTTCCCGAACGCCGCAGGCGCCCTTCGGGAAACTCGAGCGCATCCGCGTTTCGCTTGTGCCCCTTGCACGCTCGCTTGCCCGCAGGCTCCATCCGCCCCGCAAGGCGCCAAGGGGGCGGGCCCAGACACGAGGAGGCATCAAACCATGGGAAAGAGCGTCGACGGGAGGCCGCACGAGGCGGCACAGGGGCATCGAGGTTCCTGGAGGAGGGCTGGGCGCACGGCTCGGACAGCATCGACTTCACCGCCATGAACAACGAGGAGCTCGTCTTCGTGGACACCGCCACCAAGTGCGGCGGCCACGGCATGCCCAAGGAGGAGCCCGACCAGGAGCGCTTCGAGCGCATCGCGGCGGCATACCTCCTGCATTCCCGACTTTTGTATGACGTGAACTGACTGCCTCCACATCATGTGGGT
>ERZ772967.3020-NODE-3020-length-10489-cov-2.933870_pt1 | contig 10489 bp, 8 predicted proteins | sample MGYA00511677_ERZ772967 | MGnify/ENA primary metagenome ERZ772967 (study PRJEB29015, sample SAMEA2737931) | human oral metagenome | biome: human oral; feature: human-associated habitat; material: dental | place: China | collected 2146 ...
TTGATCCCTGCGGAATCTCTACCACCACATTAACAACGCCGCCGTCAACATCGCCTGGCGCGAGTATTTGATTAAAATCTGCCATTATACCTCCTTCATGGTTAGCTATGTATCTAGTGTACCAGCTTTTAGCATAGAGTAGTATACTAGACGAATGAACGCGTTACACTCACCGAAATTATTGCCTGCAGTCAATTATGCGCGCGATGTGGCGAAAAAAATTGCCAAAGCTCGCTACCGCGTCGCAATGGTTGCAACGACATTCCGAGCCAACGATGAACGGTCGCGAGCAATCGTCGACGAACTCGTACGCGCCGCCGAACGCGGCGTTGACGTCTGTATTTGCGCCGACACCTTTACCTACATCGAACCAAAAGAATTTATTTTGCGCGCGCCGAAGCGCCAGCCGGCACGCGCCATGCAGGCGCTAAAATTAGAACGGCGCATCAAAAAAGCCGGCGGATCATTCCACTGGCTCGGGCGCAAAGCAAATACGCTCTTTGCCGGACGAACGCACAGCAAGTGGACAGTCATCGACGATATCGCTTACGTCGGCGGCGGCGTTAATATGGACGACGAAAGTTTTTCAAACGTCGATTATATGTTTCGCTTTTCCGACCAAGCGCTTGCCGATAGGCTCATACAGGAACAACAGCACATCTACCGCGCCGATCGCGGCGGCGGTGCGGCGCGCAACCACTCAGCGCCCGTGTCGAAAACCACGACAATTTTGTTTGACAACGGATTACCGACAAATTCACTCATATACAAACGGGCGCGCGCCCTTGCAAAACAAGCAGAGCACGTTGCACTTGTATCGCAATATTGCCCGACAGGCGCGCTCAACCGCACGTTAAAACGAAAACAAGCGGTCCTTTATTTTAATCACTGGCGCACTGCTTCATCGCTCAATAAACTGCTCATTCGCCTCGGTATGATGACGGCGAGGCAAAAAACACTATATAATCATGATTGTTATCTGCATGCAAAATTTTTAATCGCAACAATGCCGAACGGCAGCAAAGCTGCGATTACCGGATCGCATAATTTTATGTACGGGTCGGGGCTAGTTGGTACGCGCGAAGTTGCCCTTGAAACCTACGACCCGCACTTGATACGGCAGCTTGAAACATTCCGCCGCCGATACGTCGAATAGCCCCGCAATGATATAATAGGAAACGTTATGCTTGTCATTGGACATCGCGGCGCGGGCGGCTTAGCGCCTGAGAATACGCTGCCGGCGTTTCGCGCTGGCTACGAAGCTGGCGCCGATATGCTTGAACTTGACGTGCGTTTGACCGCTGATCATCGGCTTGTTGTTATCCATGACGCCCTGCTGCTACGCACGCATTATGTCGCAGATAGCGTCGCGTCACTGACGTACAGAAAACTACAGGAATTAACGCATGATAATCCTGTACCGCTACTTGAAGATGTGCTACGCGAGTTCTTTGGAAAAATCTTGCTTAATATTGAAATCAAAAGTCGCCACACAGGCGACGCGCTCGTGCGGCTGCTTCGACGGCATTTCATCACTTGCGCCGATGATTGGGATTTGGTACTAATTTCATCATTCAAAGCACGCGAGCTCATGCGCGTTCGCCGACGGTCGAAACGCGCTAATCTTGCGCTTTTGCATCATCAAAATCCGTTTGCATTTATCGCGTATCACCACTATCTTAAGCTAACGGCAGTTGGATTCCACCGCTTGTATTTACATCGGCTTGCACTTGAAGTTGCGCGGCGCGCTGGCATTTTTATTTACGCATATACTGTTGATCGTCCGAGTGCAATCCACCGCCTAGAGCATCATGGTGTGCAAGCAATTGTTACTAATTACCCCGACAAGTGTATCGCGTACATAAATGCGCACGCCGAAACACGCGATTAGCTACCCCTAACCTATATCCAGCCGCACAGACATAGCAGATACAAAACTTATTATTTACGGTCTAAATATTCGCGAATGCTCAGTGCCGCTGTCGCGCCCTCGCCAACCGCGCTCGCGACTTGCATCGTCGCGCCGCTGCGCACATCACCGCTTGCAAACACGCCCGGTACATTCGTCGCCAAGTGTTCGTCGGTTTTGATAAGCCCGCGCGCGTCAAGCTCAACACCGCTGCCCGCCAAAAATTGCGTATTCGGCTTTAGCCCGATGAATACAAATACGCCGTCAGCTGAAAACTCAACCGACTTGCCGTCGCACTGCGCCCGAACCGCTCGTACTGTGCCATTCTCTGCAACGATTTCTTGCGGTACTGTTTTCACATGCACTGTCACCTTGCCGTCGTCAATATATGGCTGCAACTCATCTTGCAACACTTTGCTTGCTTTTACCGTACTGCGCACCAGCAAATCAATATGGCTCGCAAATCGCGTCAAAAAAATCGCTTCTTGTACGCCGGAATTACCGCCGCCGACAACCGCCAAGCGCTTGCCTTTGTAAAACGCGCCGTCGCACGTCGCACAATAATGCACGCCGCGCCCGTACAATTCCTTCTCGCCCGGAATACCAAGTTTATTATAATCACTGCCCGTCGCAATCAGCACAGCGCGCGCCACCACGTCCTTCTCGTCAACCGTCACAATGTTCACGCCACTTTCATGCCGCAATGCCGATACATCGCCGTATTCAATTTTCGCGCCGAAACGCTCCGCCTGCTTTTGCAATTGTTCCGCTAGCTGCATACCGGCAATGCCATCAGGAAAACCCGGGTAATTATCAACTTGATCGGTAATAGCTGCCAACCCGCCGACGACACCTTTTTCGTACAGCACCGTATCAATCGCTTCGCGCGTTGTGTAAATTGCTGCTGCGAGCGCGCTCGGTCCAGCACCGACCATTACGACTGGAATAATATCATGTTTCATTTGCACCCCTTATTGATTTCCATACATTTTCATATACGCTTCCATCAGTTTTGATGAGTCCGGCTGAGGAATAGTCGGCGGCTGCGGAATCGCCATGACGACAAATTTCAGCGGCATATTTGCAGGAATTGTCTGCTTGCCGTTTTTGTCTTTTTGCCCCGCTTCACCATACGCTTTGTCAGACGGGATACTCAGCAAACGCACACCGCCGATTTTCATACCTTTCAGACCCTCTTTCCAGCCGGCTATTAACCCAGCTTTGTCAAGCCCACTTGCCACTCCAGTTGGCTCTTTTAATTTACCGCCATCAATGCTCTGATCAAACACATTACCATTTGCATCCCAGCCAATGTAATACGCTGCAAATTTTGTCGAACCATCAATCACCGCACCATCGCCTTCAGCTAAATCCTCCGTTTTCAGCTCTTTGACGCTATTCACATCGTACGTGCCCGTCTGTGCACTGTATTTCTTAAATGCATCGTAATATTTTGCTGACAACTCATCTGCCTGAGCTTGCACTTTCGTCTTATATGCTTTTAATTGCGTCTGGTATTCATTATTAACTTTTTCATAGTCAGATTGTATTCGTTGCTGATTTTGCATTGACAAAACCATCACCGCAAACGACCCAAGCGTGCCGACTACTGTCACGATCAAAATCGTCATGATTCCCCAACGTTGCACTTTTGATGTTGCCATATTCCCCTCTCGTTATAATCAGCCTATAGTATAGCAAATTCTTTCTGCACACGCTAGATGATCCTGGTAGTAAAAACAAAAAATCATAAGCAACTTTTCGCGTGCAGCTTGCTATAATGAACGGTATGGATTCATTTATTCAACTGATTCGCCGTTCGTTCGACAGAATCATTACCGCGCAAGGTTCGGGAAAAATCGCAGACTTCGAAAAGCTTGATAATACGCTAACACCAAATATGCGTGCGCTGCGCCTCGTCATGACGATGGCAGACCAATTGTCATCAATGGGTATGCCGGCGCATAGCGTCACGAATTTAGCGCTCAACATCACTGATGTTTATTGCCAGCAGAAAGTCCATATTGATATCAGCTACACGCAAATTTTCGTCTCGCAAGACCGCGGCGTCGACCGCGAACCGCTCACTCTAATCCGCACAATCACGCCGCGTGAAACGAACTACCAGCTCATGCAGCAATTGCAAGACCTGAGCGCAAAAATTGCCAACCACACGCTCACGCTTGACGATGCCGAAAAGTCTCTCGACAAAATATTATCGCGCGTACGCCGTTATCCGCGCTGGGTCATCTATATCGCGAGCGGCGGAATCAGCGCCGGCTCAGCGATTCTCTACTCAGCAACCTGGCCGCTTGTCTTAATTGCATTTTTCGTCGGCGCCGTTACAGCATGGCTGCTCGGAAGGCTCGGGCGGTTGGCTTTACCGCCGTTTTTCACGCAAGTCGTCGCATCGCTATTTATTACGCTATTCGCTTCCGCGCTTATGTGGTTCGTTAGCCATGGCTATGTCGACTTCATGGGAAGCGTCAACCCGACACTCATCACGGTCGGCGGAATCGTCTTGCTTGTTGCCGGTATGGCGATTGTCGGCGCCTTTCAAGACGCAATCGACGAATATTACGTTACCGCCGGCGCACGGCTATTGCGCGTCGCCATGATGACGACCGGCATCGTCGCCGGCGTTGGTATCGGCTTATACGCTAGCCGGAAACTCGGCATTTCGTTCATTCCAACGCCCGACCGCTTAACATTCGCAAGCGCGAGTTATCAATATCTAGGCGCTGTCATTATTTCGGCATCGTTTGCGCTTGGCAACCATACGCGGCTCGGCGGCATTATTTTGACCGGCGCGACCGGATTGCTCGGCTATTACACCTTTTTAGCAAGCAGCAGCGCGGGGCTTTCATCAATTCCTGCCAACGCGCTTGCTGGCATTACGATTGGATTTATCGCCACGCTTGTGTCGCGCGTTTGGCACATGCCAAGCCTTGCGATCGTCAATGCTAGCATCGTGCCGCTCGTGCCGGGGCTAATTCTGTACAACGGGCTAATGGGGTTAATCGCACCGGAGAATGCGCCCGGCGGAGACGATTTGCTGCTGCGTGCTATTCTTATTTCCGTCGCTATTGCCGCAGGCGCGTCGTTTGGTGTGCTTGTCGGGCGCCCGACGCGCCGCAGCTTTGTTCTAATTCGCAACAGCTTGCCGCAATGGCCATTGCGCAGCGAAGATCGAGAGTAGTATTTTATCTTATATTTATTACACGCACTCCGCGCCAAGTTTTGCGAGCGCCATCGTCGCCACACGGTCGACAATCGGTTTCGCGTCCGCGTCCGTTAGCGTGCGCTCATAGTGCGTCATGCGCAACCGGAATGTCGTCGTCTTTATTGAGCGGTCATTCGCCGGCTGAAAAATCGCGCGCGGTTCAATCGTCACGATAATATCGCCTGCCGATTCGTCAACTGCCGCTTGCACCACATGGTAAAGCTCAGCATACGATACATCGCGCGGCGCCCGCAGCGACACGTCGCGGCTCGTCGATGGAAAGCGGCTCAGCGGCCGATAAGCTTGCTCATCGCGCGGCTGCGCTAACAACTGATCAAAATTAATCGAAAATCCAGCAGCATATTCCGGCAGTTTGAAATTCCGGCGTACCGCTTGCTTAAATTCACCAACAATACCAAGCCGCTCCTTACCGCACAGTATCCACGCGCTTCGCTGCCGATCAAATGGCGCAGCGACCTCAAACTCAACGCCGCTTAGTTCTTTACCATCATCGTTCTCAGTCGCCATTGGGGCTAATTCAAACTGCGCGCCCAGTGAGCTGAGCAATCGCACCGCCATGCGCTGCACCTGATAATACGGCGCGCTAGCGCGTGCTTTCTTCGCCGCATACACCGCATCGACAAATGTCTGCTCGCTCGGCAAACCATCTTCGCTATGCGGCAACCGTACATCGTGTCCTTTGCCGATCTCAAATAAACAAAACTCATCATGCCCCGCCTTGATATTCGCATGGACTTTGTCAAGCAAACTTGGTAGCACGCTCAAACGATAATATTGTAAATCAGGGCTTAGCGCATTGCTCAGCTTATACGCTTGATCTGCATGTTGCTCGGCGCGCTTCAGTATATGCTCGTGCACAAAACTATAGGTAAGCGCTTCGTTTGCGCCGGCGCGCGACAACTGCTCGCGAATTTGCCGCTTCAATTCGCGGCGCGGATTTTTTGGGGCCGGCTTCGTCGAACGCTGCGGCAGCTCGCGCGGTAATTTGCCGAAGTCGTACAATCGCCCCACCTCCTCGACGACATCTTCTTTCAATTCGATATCAGTGCGCCAGAACGGCGGTTCTATATATAGTGCATCCTCTTCCTGTTTGACTTCATACCCCGTCAAGCGAATATCACCAGAAACATCTACCGGCTGTAGGGATTTTTCGCCGTATAATGTATGTTTTTTTACAGCGATCTCAACATTTTTTAACAAAGTCTCAATTTCGTCATTATCAGGTCTCATGCCTAATCTGCTAAATATAAACGTAGGCGTGATAGCTTTACCACAAATCTCTTTTCTATCAAAAATATCCTTTCGGTGAATATCGAAAACCGCACTTGCCTGCTCACCGCCGACCATACTCATCAACCGCTTCAATACGGGCGCATTTTGCAATGGCGACTGACCTTTGTTAAACCGGCTTAGCGCGTCGGTAAACACACCGTGGCGCATAGCAGTTTTTCGCACTGTATACATATCAAAATTCGCGCATTCTAGCACGATATTTTTCGTATCACTTGAAACTTCCGTGTCAGCACCACCCATAATACCGCCCAGCGCTACCGCTCGTTCGCCATCCACGATGACGATATCGTCTGTGCCGAGCGTGTACGTTTTGCCGTTCAATAGCGCGATCGTTTCGCCTTCGTGCGCCATACGCGCGCCTAACTTACCGCCATGCAATTTATCATAATCGTATGCGTGCGTCGGTTGCGCCGTCATGAGCATGATGTAATTCGTCGCGTCAACGATATTATTGATCGGCTTGCCACCCATCGCTACTAACTGGCATTGCAGCCACAACGGACTCGGCTGTATCGTCACGTTTTTCACCGCTACCGCCATAAACCGCGGTACTAAATCCGGTATATCATTGTAGACGTCAAGCTTTAGCCCGCTGCCATCGGCAAATTTCTGCGCCACCGTATACCAATCCGGACTAGCAAATGCCTGTCCGAAAATTCCGGAAATTTCGCGCGCTACGCCTAATTGTCCGAAACAATCCGGCCGGTGCGTAAACATCTTATTCTCAATATCAAGCACAACATCGTCCAAGCCAAACACCTGCGCGAAACTATCGCCCGCCTGCAATACTACGCCCTTCGGCATATCTCGCTCGCGGATTTCAACAATACCGTCATGATCTGTGCCAATTGCCAACTCATCCGCTGCCGCCAGCATTCCTTGGCTCAGCACGCCGCGCAGCTTGCGCGCGCCCAATACAAACGGCTCCGCGTCGGCAAAGCTCGCCGGCACCGTACTGTTCGGCGGCAGCCACACTGCCCACATATCAGCATGGACATTTGGCGCGCCGCAGACCACTTGCACATAGCCTTTATCATCGCGCGGCACATTAGCAACAGCGCCGCCATCATCTATTAAACACACGTGCAGCCGATCGGCATTCGAGTGCGGCTCGCACTGTACAACATGCACGATCCGCGCGTCTTTATACTGAGCGCCCAGGTCAATGACCTTCTCGACACTGCCTAACTGCGCATTCACCCGCGCCACCAGTTCATCTACCGGCGGCAACTCAAAATTAACTAAACTTTTAACGATATTCAGACTGACTTTCATACTATCCCAATTATACGCCATATCTGGAGCATTTTAAAAGCCGGCAAGCAGCTTAGCCGCAATTAGTAGCTACAAAATAGTTACCCGCGACCCAAAATCGCGTCCAGCATTTTCATGCGCGACGCCATAATCGCTGGGATCGCGCCGCTGATAATTGCTACGACTAAAACGATTTCCGCACGGAAGACTAACTGCGGCGGCGACACATACAATGTCACGTCGGCAATCGGCAACCGAAATGGATGCGCCAGAAAGAACGGCACGAGCCCGCCGAAAAATATCGCCAGCCCCGCCGCCACACCGCAAACCGCATAAAATAACGATAGTAAAACATAGCTAAACACAATCACGCGCGGCTTCACGCCGATCGCCCGCTGAATCCCAATCTGGCGACGCTTATTGATAATATCGACATAAATTACGATAAAAATCGTCACTGCCGCAATGATAACTCCCACGAGCAGCATAATTGCATCAAGCGATATAAAGCTGCCGGAAATCGTATCCATATACGACGCCGCATCGCGCCAGTCGTGTATCCGCACGTCGGTGTATTTTAGATTTTCAAGCGCCTTCTTTACCTCATTGTCTTTGCCGTTCGCGGCGCGCACGATAATCATAGTCGCAGCAGTACTATTCGCTTCACCAGAAATCTTTTGCCACAGCGCACGAGAAATATACGCCGCATCGTCGGCATAAATATATTTCGTGTTAGAAATACCACCAACCTTAACTTTTATGTCCTTGCCGTTAATCTTCATCGAAATTGTATCGCCCACTTTTGTGCCATCAAGCGCCGTCCGCACGAGCAATCGGCTGCCCAAAACAATTTCGTCGTCATTCTTCAAAAACGTGCCGCTCTCAATATGTTTTTCAATATCAAGCGTCTCGCCAAATGTTTTCGGGTCAACGACATTCACCGCCGCGCGCGTGTAGGCATCGCCAGACACTAGCAATGTATCAAAACTCAGAACCTTATCCGCCATACGTACGCCGTCGATTCGCTTAATCGCAGCAACCTTTTCATCAGCGTTGGCAATAAATTTACCCGGTTCTTTAGCATCAAGATATATCTCACCGACCATCAAGCTTTTGACTTGATGCTCAATCGCATGCGTAATACCAGTCAACAGCGACGACGCAAATGCCAAATTGATAAACGCCACCGCCACCAACAATGTCGTCAGCGCCAACGTCCATTTCCGTCCGCGCACGATATATTGCCGCATCAGCCGCCAGCCAAGCAAAAACTCGCGCCATAAGTTATTTTTCGGGATATTCACAATAATTCCCCTGCCGCCGGCGTGCGCTCGGCTTTTACCACGCCGTTTTCAAACACGATTTGCCTCTTGGCATATTGCAATTCATCCGCTTCGTGCGAAATCATCACCACTGTAATACCGTCGGCATTGATCTTTTTTAGCGTCTCCATCACATTTTTCGACGCAACCGTATCAAGGTTAGCTGTCGGCTCATCGGCAAAAATAATGTGCGGGTCGTTCACCAATGCGCGCGCAATCGCAACGCGCTGCTGCTCGCCGCCCGACAACTCGGACGGTAAATGCCGCGCCTTTTTCTTCAGACCGACGCGGCTCAATTCCCGCAGCGCCTTTTCGCGCGCCACTCGCGCCGAGCACCACATCAACCGCGGCAACATCACATTTTCAAGCGCCGTCAGCTCGCGAATTAACGCGTACTCCTGAAAAATATAGCCGATTTCGCGCAGGCGCATTTCGATCCGCTGCTTTTCCGGCAACGCCGCAACGTTCACCGCATCGGCATCGTTCTTTTTCAAATTAAATAAAATCCTGCCTTTTGTGGGATAATCCAGCATCGCTACCTGGTGCATAAACGTCGATTTTCCCGAACCATTACGCCCTGTGATCATCAAAAAATCGCCGTGAAAAATCGAAAAACTCACCTTTTTTAGTGCCTGAGCCGCACTATCACCCGACCCGTACGTCTTGCTCAACTGCTCGACCCTGATGACTTCATGCGGCATACGATAATTATATCGCGCGCCGCATATCCGCGCAACGACGCTCCGCTTAGGTTTATAACCGCGCTACCGCAGAAAACCGCCCTTATACTCCAGCCTGTACATGTGCAACAATAGCTTCGCCGAAATAGTTCCCATAGCAAGCTGCTATCCTATGGTCGCTATCAACACTCTGGCGATTTAATCGGTGGACAATACCGTGCATCATCTCCGTGCCATGCCAGAAAATTTTAGCCGCAGCATTATTAAATAAGGAGTCACCTGCTGCCATCTCGCACCAAGCATAATGAGCCAGTGCATGCGTCCACATGTAATACGTGTCACCCGCCGGATCTTGTGGTCCTCTATCAATAGTTTTATACGCCCGCAATGTACGCCGCCACTCTTGCATTTCATGAAGCCGATCATTTTTTGTTGTCAGTTCATTTAACAGCATGTTGCTATCAAGCCACCGCGCATATTGACGAGAAGCTGCCCACAAAAGCATGAGCGCTCGTCTAATATCATCTCCTGCAAGCTGCAACGCTTCGTCAAACTGCTGAACCGCATTTAAGCAGCCATCCCTAGCTGAACGCGCGACAAACACATCTTTTAACCGTGCAATGCTACTGAAATCAGGAATTATTTCCAGGTCATTTGAAGTGATTCCTGAATGGTCGCTGAACTGTATAAGGGCACCGCTAAGCATCATCATATCAGCCCTGCCTAAACAATTCGCCACTACTAACGGTTCCCGCTGCAATAGTAATGCGTGAAGCTCTTCCGTCAT
>ERZ772967.3022-NODE-3022-length-10481-cov-2.175043_pt1 | contig 10481 bp, 9 predicted proteins | sample MGYA00511677_ERZ772967 | MGnify/ENA primary metagenome ERZ772967 (study PRJEB29015, sample SAMEA2737931) | human oral metagenome | biome: human oral; feature: human-associated habitat; material: dental | place: China | collected 2146 ...
CTCGTTTCTGTGCGCGATATAGATACGGTCGTTCAGCAGCTTGCAGCGGCGGGAGACTTTCCGTGGCATCCCGTCTGTGACCTCTATGAACTCTCGGATATTCCGCAGACGCTTCCCTTTATGGATCGGCAGAAACTTGAGGCGGCATGGTATGTTCACGGACACTACTGTGATACGGAGCGACTGACGCTGAATACGCTTGACTTCGTGATCACCGAGCGGTGTTCCCTGCGCTGCCGCGAGTGCTCAAACCTCATGCAGTACTATGAAAAACCGCAGAACTTCGGACTTCCTGCACTTCAAGAACAGATCGCTCGCCTCCTCACTGTCTATGACGAGGTGTACGAGCTGCGCCTTCTCGGCGGTGAGCCGTTCGTGCATCCCGAGATGAAGGAGATTATTACATTTCTGAACGGACAGGATGCGATCAAACGCCTTTGCATCTACACGAACGCGACCATACTGCCGGGGGATGATGTGTTTGCAGTGATGGCGGAGGGCGGCAAGACATGGTTCTCCGTCAGCGACTATCATGCACTCTCACGGAATCTCACGCCGATGATCGCAAAACTTGAGACATTCGGTATCGGTTATGAGCGGAAACCCGTCGACTACTGGACACGCTGCGCCTCGTTTGAAAAACACAATCGCACGCCGGCGGAGAACCGCCGTATCTTCTACGAATGCTGCGCGAAGGATCTTTTGACACTCCTTGGCGGGCGGCTCTATCCCTGTCCATTTATTGCGAATGCGATGAATCTCAAGGGCATCCCCGCCGCACAGTGCGACTATGTCGACCTGATGGCAGATAAAAGCGCAGAGGAATTGCGAACGGAACTGCGTGCAAAGCTGAAGAACCGTCCGTACTATGTTTCCTGCGACTACTGCCTCGGTCGCCCCGCCGTTGCGTTTGTGCGGGAAGAGGACAAGATCCCGCCGAACGAGCAGACCGCGGCGGCACTGCCGTATCGGCGGCTGGAGGTGATGGCAGATGGCTGACACAGACTATCAGGCGAAGATTGGGACGGGGCGCGATGAGAACCGCACCCCGCTCTGGCAGGTCGTGCCGATTCCCGTGCCGTTCTCGGTTGGCATCACCGTGAGCGACTTCTGCAACTTCAAGTGCATCTACTGCAACCACTCGATTCCGAACGCGATCAAGAATCCGAAGATGATGACGTATGACATGTTTTGCGAGATCGCAGAGCAGCTTGAGGAGTTCTACCGTGTGCGTGGGACGGGGCGCACGAAAAACCTGCGTATGTGGGGGTATGGAGAACCCTTGATGAACAAAGACCTCCCGCGTATGATAAGCTATGCACGGGAACGCGAACTCTCCGACCGCGTGGAGATCACAACGAATGCGAGCCTGCTGACGCATGAGATCTCAGATGCACTCATCGACGCGGGGCTGACGCGCATGATCGTCTCCGTGCAGGGCGTGACCGAGGCGAAGTACAAGGACACATGCGGCTACAGGATCGACTATCCGCGCCTGTTGGAGGAGCTTGCCTATTTCTATGCGCATCGAAAGAACTGCAAGGTTTTTATCAAAACTGTCGATGTCGCGCTCGAGAATGAGGCAGAACATGAGCAGTTCTATGAGATGTTCAGTCCCGTTTGTGATACGATGGGCATTGAGCATATCTTTGCCGCGTTCGATGGCGTGGACTACGAGAAAATATTGCCGGAATTCGATGGGAAAACTCGCTATCATTACGAGTATAAGGAAAAACAAGTCTGCGATTCTCTATTCAGCTTGATGAACATTCAAACGAATGGAAACGTGGACTGTTGCGGTTGCAAATATCCACCGCTTCCTATTGGGAATATCTATCGGACACGCCTCAAGGATATATGGAATGGAGAGACGCATCGAAAGTATATGGAGCTCCATTTGAGTGGACATTATCGGGAAATTCCCACTTGTGATGGGTGTGACGGTATGCAATTCAACGGGCATCCGATGGATATTCTCGACGACCATTGCGCTGAACTGCTCCCCAAGATACGGGAGCTTGGAAAGGACACGCCATGATAAAGCGCTGCTGCCCCGTCTGCGTGGGGGAGGAAACGAAAAAGGTCTTTCATCGAGATTTTGGCGGCATGGAGAGCATCGTTCCGTTCTCCGGCTACGATGTCGTGCAGTGCACGCGCTGTGGAGCATTCTATGCGGATAACATCGGGGAGACGATGCCGCTCATGCACTACTACGAGATGATGTCGAAGTACGAGACGGAGGCGTTCTCCGTGTCGCAGGAGGCTCTGGCGGAGTATGCGTTTGCCATCGGTTTCCTGCGCGGTCATATTGCGCCGGAGCAATCCATTATCCACATTGGCTGCGGCAACGGTGCGATGCTGCACATGTTGCAGGAACAGGGATTTCGGAATCTCACGGGACTGGAACCGTCGGAGAAGAACTGCCGCGGCATCACGGAGCGATGGGGGATTCGTGCCGTAGCGGGCGCACTCGGGGAGGACATACCGCCGCTTGTCGGTGAGACGTTCGACGTTGTTCTAATGGAGGGGGTGCTTGAACATCTCATTGATGTTCAGGGGAACGTGAGAGATGCACTTGCCTATCTCAAAAAGGACGGTGCACTCTATCTCAATGTGCCCGATCTCGCCGCATTCCCTGACTGTCATGATCTCTATCAGCAGTTCAGTGTCGAGCATGTGAACTTCTTCAGCCTTCCGTCCATGCAGAACCTCATGGGGGCATTCGGTATGACCTGCGTGGCTTATGACCGCAACGGCTACGGCGTGTTCACGCTCTGGCGGCACGCGTCGGAGGGCGTGACCGCACGCACCTTCGATCAAGCGGGTACGGCGGATATGCGTACCTATCTGGCGGGGGCGGAACAGCTCGCCGCTCAGATGAAAGATCGCCTTACGCCGTATCGCGGACGCGAGGTCTATGTCTGGGCGGCGGGGACGCACACGGCGATGCTCTATCAGCTAGGGCTGCTTGACGGTATTCATGTGCGGGCAATCATCGACTCGAATGCGAACTATCAGGGTAAAGAGATCTACGGTGTGCCTGTCATCGCCCCGCAGGAGCTCGTGGCGCGTGAACCTCTCCCCATCATTATCTCCTCCCAGCTCGCACAGGATGCAATCCACACACAGATCAAAGAGAAGATGGGGTTGCTAAACGAGGTGGTACGACTGTACTGAGGGGCAATCCTCTGCACGATGAAGGGAGCGACCTTGAAAAACTACATCGTCACAGGCGCGGTGGGGTTTCTCGGCTGCAATCTCACGGAGCGGCTGATGCAGGAAGAGGATGCACACATCTATGCCGTCGTGCGCCCGAACTCGCCGCACAACGCACGCCTTGCCCCCTCGGAGCGGCTGACCATCGTACCCGCCGACCTATCGGAATACGCACATCTTGATGAGATGATTGAGGAAGCGTGCGATGTGTTCTTTCACCTTGCGTGGCAGGGCGGTCGCTATGGCTTTGCGGAGCAATATGGGAACATCGCAGACACTCTCGGCGCATTGGAGGCGGCGGGACGCCTTGGCTGCCGGCGCTTTATCTGCACGGGTTCACAGGCGGAGTACGGGCGGCAGACCGCTCTTATCACGGAGGAGACCTGTCCGCACCCCGTCGATGCGTACGGCGCGGCAAAGCTCGCTGCGTGCGCACTCTCGTGTCAGCGTGCTGCTGATCTTGGGATAGAGTGGATCTGGGCGCGCGTATTCAGTCTCTACGGCACGTATGAGCCGGAGGGGCGGATGCTGCCCGCGCTCGTCGCCGCACTGCGTGCGGGGCGTCCCTTTGCCCTTTCCTCCTCGGGGGCGCAGAACTGGGACTATCTCTATGCGGCGGATGGGGCGGATGCGGTTCTTGCGCTTGCCAAACGGGGGCGTGCGGGTGAAATTTACAACATCGCAAATGGCGGCTATCGTCCTCTGCGGGACTATATCGAAGAGGCACGGGCGGTGATCGCTTCGCAGTGTGATGTCACCTATGGCGCGGCGGATGCGGATGTGTTTTCGCTGCAGCCGTCTGTGGAGAAGATTTGCCGTGATACGGGATGGCAGCCCATGATGGATTTTGTAGATGGGCTTCGCAGGGGATATGGGCGGATGCTGTGAGCAGGTACGGCGACGTGGTCTCTTGTATACAGGTCAAGGAGCATTTGTTATGATTCAACAGATAGAAATTGATAATTTCAAGTCGATTCGTCACGCCGACTTGGAGCTTGGTAAGATCAATCTCTTTATTGGTGAGAATGGTGCAGGGAAGACGAATATACTGGAAGCCATCGGTGTTGTCTCTGCCGCTGTATACGGCGTGGTGGATGATGAGTCTCTCCTGCGGCGTGGGGTGCGTCCCGGTGTTCCACGCCTGTATAAGACTTCGAATCAGAAATATAAGACAGGGCCACACATTCATTTTTCAGTTCGGCACGAGTCCTGCCTCTACAGCGTTTCTCTGTTGAATCCGTTGAAAAAACCCAAACCGTGTTGGAATTTCAAGACGGAGCGTTTGGCATCCGATGATTTGGAGAAGCCCTACACGAGGGGGGTGAAGCGTAATCCGAACCCTGAGATGGGCGGCTTGCCGATGATACTGTCTGCTTTGCCGAAAGATTGTGTTACCACGCGTTTTTGTTCGGATTTGCGCGATTATGCGCTTTACAATCCAAATACGGCGGCACTTCGCGGTTTGGTTCAGGACATTCAAATGCGACTACCTGTTGGTCTGGCAGGTGGAGGACTATCTGAGGGGTTGAATCATCTGCTTAATTTGGCCAACAAGGATGAGCAGATGGAAGAAGTTGTGGACGCTGTTGCTGCGTTGTTTTCTTGGGTTCGGGAGGTTTCGACATCAACGCATATTGGACATATTTTGTCGGATTCTGTACCGAGGGCAAAACGTACAATCACCTTTACGGATCGCTACATGAAGCAGGACAACAATCGCCTGACGGCGGCAGATGCCAGCGAGGGCGTGCTCTACGCACTCTTTCTCCTTGTCCTCTGTATGTCCCCGAATGGTCCTAAGATTTTTGCGGTCGATAATATCGAGCAGACGCTCAATCCTCGCCTCGTAAAGTGTTTGGCGGCTATGCTGCAAGAGTGGTTCAAGGAATATATTGCGGAGAAGCAGATGTTCTGCACAGCACACAATCCTATGATTCTTGATGGGTTTGACCTATTGGACGATACGGTTCACCTCTTTGTTGTGGAACGTGATTCCGGTGGTCTGACGAAGATACAGAGGGTTACTGTGACGGAGGAACTGGTTCGGAGGTCGAAGGAAAACCATATCTCGTGGAGTCAGCTCTGGGTCGGTGGATATATCGGAGGTGTGCCGAATGTCTGAATATCGTGTCGGTAACATTACCGAGGGTCCTACCGATATACACCTTATTACGGGAATTTTGGAGAACGGCTTTCCGTCGCATCGTTTTCTGCCTACGTTGTTGTCTCCTACGCAGGAAGAACTGGATCTGCAGAAGAAAGACGGTGGTTTTGGTTGGCGAAGCGTATATCTGACGTGCAGAGAGCTAAAGGATCGATTGGCCTTTTCAACCTGTGTCGGAGGTTTCGACTTTCTTGTCATTCATATTGACGGAGATGTTGCCTACCATAGGTATGAGGATGCCGGAATCGTCGATGCCCCCGGGGTTCTGCCCTGTACCGCGCTGGGGGATGAGATTGGTTCTGTTTGTGCGAAATTGGAGGGCGTACTCTCTGAATGGATTGGTAATATGAGCGATACGCCGCAGATCGTGTTCTGTATTCCCTATATTTCAACAGAGACGTGGGCGGGTGCGCTTGTTTTCCCGGAATCGTGGGGAGATGTTTCCGAGGACTGTAATGGGGATTTCGTTTCTAGGAGATTGGTTGCGCTCGGACGGCCGAAAGCGGAAAAAGCGCGCCGCCTCGTGCGTCAAAGCGGTGGTCAAATTAAGAAAGTGAACGGTACATATTCACGAATTGGTGAATATATTACTTGCAAGGGATGGAGAGCAGTCGTGTGTCGATATCGTCAGGCAGAGAAGTTTGATAATCAACTGAAGGAATCGCTGATAAAATGAAGTCCGTCGGATTGGCACAGATTTGTCCTGTCAAGGAGACAAACCGGACGCATAGCAGGGGCTATGTGGAGGATTTGCCCTCCAGAGAGGGCGAAAAAGATGTGCTAAGACGGCACGGCTGAATTTATCAGTGCTTCCTGAAGAAGGTTCTGTAAGACTGGGCTGTGTATCGGGTACGTGTGAGTTAGGGAGAGCAAAATGACTGAGCAGGAGATGCGCGGGGAGATTCTTGCGCTGGTACGGGCGTATGCTGAGAAATATCATGCACCGAAGGAGGGCTTTGCGCCGGGGGATCGGCTTCCGTATGCGGCACGGGTCTACGATCACGAGGAGATGGAGAATCTCGTTGCGAGTGCCTTGGAGTTCTGGCTGACGGCAGGGCATTATACGGATGAGTTCGAGCGCGGTCTTGCAGCATTCTTGGGAGTGAAGCACTGCTCGCTCGTCAACTCCGGCTCGTCGGCGAATCTGCTCGCCTTTATGGCGCTCACCTCGCCGCTCCTCGGGGAGAAAGCCGTGCGGCGCGGCGACGAGGTTATCACGGTCGCGGCGGGATTTCCGACAACGGTTGCGCCGATCATTCAGTACGGCGCGATACCCGTCTTTGTGGATGTGACACTGCCGACGTACAATGTCGATGTCAGTCTTCTTGAGGGAGCACGCTCAGAGCGGACAAAGGCGGTGATGATCGCACATACGCTTGGCAATCCGTTCGATCTTGCGGCGGTGAAGGCGTTTTGTGACGCGCACAACCTGTGGCTCGTCGAGGACAACTGCGACGCGCTCGGGTCGCAATACACGCTGCATGGGACGGAGCACTATACGGGCACGATCGGCGACATCGGCACGTCGAGCTTCTATCCGCCGCATCATATGACGATGGGCGAGGGCGGCGCGGTCTATACGAATGATGCGTTGCTGCACCGCATCGTACGCTCTCTGCGTGACTGGGGGCGTGACTGCATCTGTGCGTCAGGGCAGGACAATCTCTGCGGTCGCCGTTTCGATCGGCAGGACGGAGAGCTGCCGCGTGGCTACGATCATAAATATGTTTACTCCCATTTCGGCTATAATCTGAAGGCGACGGATCTACAGGCGGCAATCGGCGTGGCGCAGCTGAAGAAGCTGCCGTCCTTTGTGGAGCGGCGGCGGCATAACTTCGCGCGTCTCCGTACGGCACTTGTGGACATGGAGGACTTTTTTGTCCTGCCGGAGGCGACGGTGGGTGCCAATCCAAGTTGGTTCGGTTTTCTCCTAACCTGCCGCGAAGGTATCGAACGCGCAAAGATTGTACGCTATATTGAGGAGCATGGCATCCAGACGCGGATGCTCTTTGCGGGCAATCTGACGAAGCATCCGTGCTTTGACGAGATGCGTGTATCGGGCGAGGGCTATCGAATCGTGGGGGCACTCACAGAGACCGATCGCATTATGAACAATACGTTCTGGCTCGGGGTCTACCCGGGGCTGACGGATGAGAAGATCGACTATATGGCGCAGACGGTAAAGGATGCGGTGCGCGATCATTGACGGAACGCGTGAGAGATATACGTCTGTGCACATACCGTTAGATGGGACGGAAATCGAATGACAGAAGAGAAATATGGGGAAGTACTGCGTCAAATACGAACATGGATTGCACACGGTACGGCAGAAGCTCTCAAAAACGCCGAAGAAGCACTCATTGGGCTGCGCTCCGTCTATCCGAAGCGTCTGCCCTATTTCGCGGCAGAGGTGGCTCTCATGCTGGCAAAGGATGCGAATGTGGAGGATTGCCGTGTACTTGTCGATTATGCTGTGCAGGAATTTCATCCGCAGGAAGGGCTTGCCGATCTTTTTGTATTGAAGGCGCAGACCTATGCGGAGGAAACGCCGGAACGACGTCAGCTTGAATTCCTGTCCGCATTCTATGAGACAGGGGAACTGCCGCAGCGTGAATTTTCCGTATTGGATGAGATGAAGGCTCATCTGCGAGCGGGGATGATGGATGCGGACGGACTGTATGAACTCGCTGTGCAGTACTATGTCACGCGCAACCCTGTTTTCTCGTTCGTGCTGATGATGGCATGGTGTGCGCAGACGGGGCATCTAGAGGAGTTTGAACAATATGTTCTACAGGACTCCGGACGGCTCTTTCCACATCCTTTTATGAACGGAAATGACGGACTTCTTGCCCGTCTGTTCACGGATGGCGTCTCTCATACGTTCCTTGTGCTCATGGTAACGGACGACGACGATATGCCCGTACTCTCCATGGCTTTGCGTCTGCTCGGGCAGCAGGTCATCTGCGTGCGTGAGAGCGATGAGGCGCGTGCGGTGCAGGATGCAGATGCCTATGCGCAGGAATGCGTACAGGCGGCAGAGGCACTGGGAGAGGAGATCTGTGTCACAGTCGGGAAATGCCGTACGGAATCGGGCGCAGTCGTGGACGCTGTGCCTGCCGTCATCCGACTGCTCGCTCGCAGCATTGTGCAGGAGGCACCGCTCATTGTCTTTTCGTCGGAGCGGAGAATGGCAGAGCTGCATGACAAAACAGTGTTTGCAGGGGACATCCAACGCCTCTCCGGCTGTCTGCCGTCGGCGTTCTGCTACGCCGGGGCGTTTGCCTGGACGGGGAGCTACGTCCGCTATGTGAGCTATCTCTATGGAGAGTCGGTCGAAGATCTGATTGCCGCACCGCACTCCTGTGATTTCTCTATCGTTATCCCCGTACGGAATTCTGCGGATACGCTGCGCCACACTCAAAACCTGCCTTTCCATAGCATATGAGGGCAGCTATGAGATCGTTCTGAGCGATAATTCGGACGAGGGCTGTACGGCTGTGCGCGACCTTTATGAGGGGCTTGGAGATTCGCGCATCCGCTATTATAAAACGCCGTTTCCGCTCTCCCTGGACAAGGCCTTTGAGTTTGCCTATCTCCATGCACGCGGAGCGTTCATCTTCTCCATTGGTGCCGATGACGGTGTTTATCCGTGGGCTCTGAACCACTTGAAGCAGGCTCTCACAGATCACCCTGATGAGTCGATTTTCAGCTGGATGAGGGGGTTCTACACTTGGCCGGATTTCACCCTCTATCCGTGTAAGATCGTCGACGTCCCCCTCTATGATCTGCGGCAAACCGAACAGTACATACGGTACGGTCTTGCCTCTCATCAGCAGGATATTATTCGGCGCATTGAAGGCATTTTTTATTCTTTGCCGACGCTCTATATCAATTCCGGATTTCGGCGCAGCTATATGATGGAAATCCTGCACCGCACAGGGCGTTTTCTGGATGGATTCTCGCAGGACGGCTATATGGCAGCAGTGAACCTCTGCCTGAACGACCATGTCATAGAAGTGAGATGCCCGATCACAATTGCAGGGATGTCGGGACATTCGATTGGCGGAAAGACTCTCGTATCCGATGCAGATCTTGTTCGCGAAGCAAAGGCTCGTGTGCGGGGGGAGCCGATTCGTGCCAGACTTGGAGAGTATGTCATGCGCGACAGTGAGTGGAAGATACCCTATGTCGCTGCGGCAGATAAAATTGTATTCTACACCAGTGTCCTGCGTCTGACCGATCTGCGGCTGATGGACGCAGTGTTGGACGAGGAGGCTGTTTTGGCATATGTTGACAGCTGTATTCCGCAGACGGATCCGGCATTTGAGCGGTGCTATGGATTGCTGATACATTCCGCATCTCTGTGCAGCGAGGAGCTGTATCAGAAGTATTTGAAACGGTATGCACAGATCTGCGCCGCCCCCATTGGGCAGGAGGGAGCTGGGCTGAAAACAGTGGTGGCACAACCTCGCTACGACGCAGAAAGAAAAGCACTCACACTGGATGCGGATGCGTTCGATTGTCACAACATCGCCGATGCCGTTGCACTCACGGCACGCATTTTGAATCTCTGAGTACAAAAAAGATGCCCTACGGCATCTTTTTTGTGTGGGTCAGGACTCGGCTCTTTCCACGTGTGTCTGTGTAGCTTGTCTTGCCTTGCGCCGCGGGCGGATGGTGATGAGAAAGGCGGTGGCGTAGGCGGTGATGGGGATCGCGCAGAGGAGGCCGATGCTGCCGATGAGGGAGCGGACGACTTCTGTGGCGATCATGTTGAGGTTCATAACGTGCAGGAGGGAGATGTCAGGCTGCGCGGAGATGAGCAGGATGAGGGGGAGTGCGCCGCCGATGTAGGCGAGGACGAGGGTGTTTGCCATCGTGCCCATGACATCGCGCCCGACGTTCAGCCCCGAGGTGACGAGTGCCTGAAACTTCGTCTTGGGCGCGAGCAGCTTCATCTCGTACTGTGCGGAGGCGATGGAGACGGCGACATCCATGACGGCACCGAGTGCACCGAGGACAATGCCCGAAAAGAGGAGCTCGCGGAAGTCCACGTCCTTCAGATAGAGTGCCTTGAGCATGCCCGCCTGCTCCTCGGAGA
>ERZ772967.3024-NODE-3024-length-10477-cov-16.666859_pt1 | contig 10477 bp, 9 predicted proteins | sample MGYA00511677_ERZ772967 | MGnify/ENA primary metagenome ERZ772967 (study PRJEB29015, sample SAMEA2737931) | human oral metagenome | biome: human oral; feature: human-associated habitat; material: dental | place: China | collected 2146 ...
TCATAAAATATCAACCATTTTGTCTGGAATCGGCAGCAGCGGTACGATATGATTTTCTGGTAGCGAAAGGAGGAATGCTATGGTTATTGAAAAAGCGCCGGAAGGTTATGGAATTACAGGAGATATAGGAGGGCCTACTGAATGGTATTCGGGTCCGCCGGTGGGTGAAGGTGGGCGCACTGTCACTGTTTCTATGACAGAAGAACAATTTGAAGAATTAAGAGAGATAGCGCTTGTTACTGGTAAGACTATGGGCGCTGTTATGAGGGAGGCTTCTAGAGAACATGCTAAAGCGACAGTTGAAGATCCAGAATTTCAACAAGAAGTAGACGACCTGGCTAAACGTTTAGGCAAATATAATCCAGACCCAAACCCTCGCGAAAGCGAATAATCAGGCTATCATCAGATAGCCCACGGCTGGTAATTACTGTTATAATACATACAAACAGGAGGGGAACATGAATTTTCAAGATTATTCGCAAAAAGCTATTTCAACGCTAACCAGCGATCACGCCTACGGCGATATCAGCGCTGATTTGATGGCGCAAATACTAGGTTTAGCTGGCGAGTCGGGCGAGGTAATGGAAAAGTTCAAAAAACTAATTCGCGATAAACAAGGTAAATTAAATGACGATGATCGCGCAGAAATTATCAAAGAATTGGGTGATGTGCTGTGGTATATTAACTCAGCGGCGCATTTGCTCGGGTCTAGCTTGGAAGAGGTGGCGCGGCTTAATAACGAAAAACTAGCCAGCCGCCAACAGCGCGGCCAGCTGCATGGCAGTGGCGATAATCGGTAAAACTCGGCGCCGTTTACTTGAAAAACCATTAGCTAAATTGCGGCGCTTAAGTCGGTAAAACTCTAAATCTTCAGATGCTGCCGCAGCCATTCGTCAATGGTGCCAGCACCCATGCAGAGGACGAGCTTGCCGTTTGCTCGAGCGTCTTCAATATTATGCCAAAGCTCATCGTCCAAATCAGCGTAGCTGATTTGTTCAGGATTGGGCAGGTTTTTTGCTAATTCTTGCGGCGATAAAATTGGCAAATCCGGATTCTCACGCGTCAAATATGTCGGCAGCCAATAAATTTTCTCGGCTTGATTAAAAACCTCGGCGGTGTAATTTTCTTTGATTTCATGCTGGCGGATATTTTGGTGCGGCTGGTAAACAAGCACGACATGATCAGATAGCTCGCGCGCCATTTGCAGCGTAGCTTTAATCTCGGTTGGGTGATGGCCGTAATCGGAGTAAAGATTGTCGGCTAATTTTTCAAAGCGCCTCCCGGAGCCAGGAAACGACTCAATGGCTGCTTTTGCCTCAGCTAAGCCAACACCGCTATTTTTTAGCTCGGTTAAAACTAAATAGGCGTTTTCGCGGTTATGGCGTCCTGGCAAGATAAGGCTATTGATGTCGTCAAGCGCCGCAGTTTTATCTATCGTCTCAAGCGGCACGCCGCTACTCTTAGCGATGTCTAAGCCGTTCAAATCCTGCTGGTACATAATACAACGCTGGGACTGGCAAATAAATTGCCGGAAAGCCGCCAGATAGTCCGCTCTCTCTGGATAAGTATCGGGGTGGTCATAATCAATTGATGTGATGATCGACAGCCACGGCTGGAAATGCAGAAAATTTTTATCAAATTCGTCGCATTCGTAAATGAAAAATTGGCTAGCCGGGTCAAATCGGCCGCTCGGCCCGAAACTAAGAGTTGAGCCGACGGAATAACTGGCTGGAATGTTTAATTGCTGGAAAGCCCAAACTAGCATGCTAGTGGTCGTAGTCTTGCCATGAGTACCGGCAACTGCGATGAGCTTTAATTTTTTATCAGTAATGATATGTGCTAGCAGTTCGTCGCGCTTGCCTGTTTTTACACCTAGTTGTTTGGCTAACATCAGCTCGGGATGATCGCCAGGCAGCGCCGCCGTGTAGACAAACCAGTCAAACGGTGATTTTTCATGCTCTGATCGTAAAAAATCTCCTGATTGGTCAAATGATATCTGAACGCCGCGTTTTTGCAGCGACTTGGTCATGGGGCTGGCCTGGCGGTCGGAGCCGTATACATCATATCCGGCATCCAGCGCAATTTCCGCCAGCGGCCCGATGCCAACGCCGCCAATCCCTGAAAAATAAATCCTCATATAGATAATTGTAGCGCAAAACCGCCAGTTCCGCATCTGCCGGTAGTTTGATATACTTAATATAAATAAGGCGGTGGGTTATGGTGATAGATAAGCGTAAGACCAAATTTAGGATTAAGAAACTTAGCCAGATAAAGACGTGGCAGCTGGCTGTTTTGTTGATTATGGCTGGGTTTGTGGCGGCGACTTTTTTACGGCTGAATAATGTAGGTATGATTGAGCGGCGCGAAGCGGTGGAAGACGCTGATAAATCAGGGGACGTGATCGCGCTTAGCCAGCGGCTATATGATTTGCAGCGCTATGTCTCGGCGCATATGAATGCCGATCCGGGAAGAATTGCCCTGGATCATACGTATAAACGGGTTTATGACAGAGAACTGAAGAACTTTGAGGAGGCTATAAAAAATAAGTCTAACAACGATACTATCTCCAAAGTTCGGGCAGTATGCGACGCTAGGGCGCAGCAGGGTGGCTACGGCAGGTTTACGACTCAGGCCGACCCGCGTTATGTTAGCTGCATTAATGAAGAATGGTCAAAATATCCGGCTGCCAGGACGTCTAATATACAGTTTGAAGCGCCGTCCACCGAGCCGTATTATCACACGTTTGTTTCGCCAGCGTGGTCGGCTGATTTTGCTGGCTGGTCGCTGGTGGTAGCGGGGATGATACTCCTGGTGATTATCGTCCGCCTGGTGGTGCTTGGCATATTGAAATTGCTGCTGAAGAGAAGAAATAACCCTTTTTGACTTGACAGAGGTGGCGTATGGATAGTAACCTAGAGTGGTATAGCATTAACTAGGAGGTATAAGACTAATGGCTTACAAGCATACGAATTCAAAGGGCATTACATACTATTTGCATAAATCTGAATCTACGCTGCGCGGCGGCAGAGTGGAGACTATCTATTTCTTCACTAAAACGAAGAAGAATACTAAGGGCGAACCGTGTGATTTGCCAGAAGACCGTGTTGTTATAGAGAGCTCACACAATAATTTTTTGTTTTTGGCAAAGAAGAAGTAAATTCCCCTCAACTAATTGTTGGTATGCAACCATAGAGCTTTCTGAGATGGCGTTTCATGGCGCTCCAGATACATTCAATGTGGTTACTTATGGAAGCCATATAAACACCTAGCTAAGACAGAGCGGTTGGAGATTGGTATTCTCTTGGAGTGAGGCTATTCGGATGCAGAGATCGCCCATGTACTCAGGAGAGATTGTAACACTATCTACCGCGAGCGAAAGCGTAATTCAGTGAAAGCGGCGTACATTCCTCGTAAAACCCAGCATAAAGCCTATGTCCACCGCAAGTATGCACAAAGTACCAAGCAATGTGTATAGTCAAAGACGTGAAGCTAAGGGAGCTGATCTCGCTCGGGTCCCCACTCCCACCATATACAAATACATCCGCAGCTTTCATTGAATCCTTACCGTTTATTGGCAACTTTGAAAGTCTTACTTTAGACTGCGACATTGCTAGCTTTACCGACCGAGACATCTGGAATATTCAGCACAATCTTAACAACAAGCCAAGAAAAGTCTTAGGCTACAAGACTACCAAAGAAGTCTTTGAATACTACCAGCAACAAGACAAAAGATCATCAAGACAACCGGCCGCCAGGGCTACCAGGACAGCCTGGACAGCCAAAAGGAGACATTCTATGTATAACATTCCAATACAACACGTCGAAACGGACATCATAAAACCGCTGGTTTCTGCTGGCATGATTGCTGGTGCGATGGTAGTTCCGACCGACATGACGATAGTTTCGAATGGCGGCGTCAATACCCAGGTTTTTGCAGTTAGGGGTTGGGCTTGTTAGTACAATGGTACTATAAAATAAACAGGTACCTAGGTAACTCCCGTGTATTGCGGGAGTTATTTATTAAGTAAAGGTAAATACTAAAAGAAATAACCCCTTCTGGATTGAAGAGGTTATTTCTTTGGTTGCGGGGGTTGGATTTGAACCAACGACCTTTTGGTTATGAGCCAAACGAGCTACCAGGCTGCTCTACCCCGCGGCACATATCTAATGATATCAGCTTGATTAATTCTTTGCAAGCGCGTCAAGGAGATTATTTTTTATTACGGCTGTTGCCGCCAAATAAAAAGTTCATCCACTGTTGAAGATTGCTAGCTGCTGGCGCTGCTTTCATGCTTGCGGCGGCTGTCTGCGACTGAGCGGAATCGTCAGTTGACGGCACTATGAGCTGTTTTTCTCCCGGCTGCCCCTTGCCAGTGCGCTGGCGCACTGCTAATTCTTGATATTCATCGCTTTCATAATATTTTGATTCGTATTGCAGCAGGGCTACTCTTATTTTTTCCAGCTCAATTTGCTGCCGCTTATTATCAATAGATCTTTGCAGCTGGTAATTCTGCTGCATTGCTTCAACCGAACCCCATGCCCATCCAAGCGCGACCAAAACAGCAGCGGCAACAACCAGGTTGTTCATCGTCAAATAGTCGTGTCGCAGAGCGTAAAGATGGCGTTTTATAAAAATAATGTTCATTTTATATCACTTACTACTAATATTATAGCATGACGAAATAGGCGAATCCTATGGCGAGTTCAATTTTGGGAGCAGAGCCTCCCCTCAGTTGAAAATAACGGTTGCGTTTATATTTCTATTTGCTAAAATATAAGCAAGGTGCAATAAAACACAAATAGTGAGGGGAAAATGAAGATCAATCAGCGATACAGGAGGTTTATACCAAAGATTGCCGGCATTACTGTCGCCATCGTCGTGGTGCTGGGCACGGTACTGCTGCGCATACCATCAACGAACGCGGCTTCTTTGCATAAGAAATATCAATTTATCAAGACCAATTATACTGTGCCATCCAGCAATGTAGCATGGGTGGCGACTGATGGCAGCGATACCTCTGGTAATGGTACTGAGGGTTCGCCGTATGCTACCTTCAAAAAGGCTCTTGCTTCAATTAGTAACGGCGGTACGGTGGTTGCGAAGTCTGGTATTTATCGCCAGCCGCATTTTTTCGTTTCTGGCGATAACGTGACGATTCAAGCGGCGCCAGGGGCAGAGGTATGGCTAAAGGGCAGCGACATCGTTAATTCTTGGACTAGCGAAAACGGCATTTGGAAAACTACTGGCAATTATCACAATTACTGCCATGTTTGTACGACCAACGCCGACCCGAGCAAAGAAGGAGTTGCAGCTTATCCAGAGCAAGTATTCATAAACGACGAACCGCTGAAACAGGTAGCGACCAAGGTAGAAGTAACGCCTGGCAGCAATACTTTTTATGTCGAGGATCACACTCCGACTACCCTTAAAACTGCTAATAATAACGCCAACGGCTACAATATCGGCGCTCAGGATAATATAACTTACTACATCGGTAAGAATCCGGCTAGCGGCGTAACTGAAATATCGGAGCGTACGCGAGCTTTCACCAGTACTGGCAGAAACGTTTCTATCAAAGGCATTAACATTGCTCAATATTCGCCTGTTCAAGTTTGGAATTATAAAGATCCGTACGATCCCGCTGCCGACCAAGGCGTTTATTCGGGTCCAACGGCCGTGAGTATAAATGGTTCCGGCTCGCTAGTCCAGGATATGATTGTGACGCAAAGTTCAAGTCAAGGGCTGTTCTTCAACGGAGCAGAATCGTCGACGGCAAAAGGCGTAAAGGCGATTGATAACGGCGGTTCGGGCGTTGGCGCTAATAAATCTCACAATACTACATTTGCTAACGGCGAATTGTACGGAAATAATTCGGAAGGTTTTCTGACGACTGACTGCGGAGCTTACTGCACGATAGCTGATATCAAAGTTACACACACCCGCAATTTTACCTTTCGCAATAACATTATCGACTATTCCCGCGACAATACAGCTTACTCGGCTGCTGCTAATGCGAACAAGGGCGGCATTATCGGCTTTTGGTGCGATGAGGGCTGTATAGAGACAAAAATCGCCGGTAATTTCTTTACTAACTCTCCGCTGGCGATTATGTACGAAGTTTCCGGCAGCAGCATCATTGCTTCAAACATAATCGAAAGCTCCGGCATGGGTATCCGCGTTGCCGGCAGCGACGATGTCAAGGTGTATAATAATACGATTTCACGGACATATCGGCCAGTATACATATTTGAGGATAGCCGTATTGACGGATGTAACTATTGGAAGAATGGGTCTTGCGCTGCTGAAGAGAAGTGGTCTAAGGGGCTGAACCTTGACTGGAATACGTCGGGCGTTGAATTGTACAACAATATTATATCTTCGCGACCATTGGCTGCTTCCAATGATTTGACGGGCGGGGAATACCAGCGCGCTTACTCGCTGCGGGTTGAAGGGGCGCAGAATGTGCAGGGCGGCCCGTACGTTGATGCTAACGACATGATGAAAGGCTTTGATTATAATGCTTATTACCGCAATGATTCGGCTGACGCGAATTTGTCGGTGTGGGACTTTAAGAGCGGTTCTGGCAAAACAGATACCGTGCTCAAAAGTGTTGCAGAAATATCGTCGAGCAACAAGTTTTCAAGCGCAGTCGCTGGCCGTGATGTTCATTCGCTGGACACCTTTGGTTCGCGCGCGAATAACCCGTATTTTGTCAAAGAAGCTGACAACAACAATGATTACAGAAAGAGCAATTACAATCTTAAAGCTGGCAGCTCGGCGATAAACAAGGGAGCTTCGCTGCCGAGTGATGTAGCGCAAGCAATTGACCCGACGGGTAAAACCGTTAAGCCTAATGTGCCGGTAAATCTCGGTGTACTGGTCAACGTGTTGATGGATGCCACGAACGGCCAAACTCCGCCGCAGCCGCCAGCGACGGTGAACATTCCTGACGCTGCGCTTAAAGCAGCTATTAATAAGACGCTTGGCAGCGGTCGTCCTAGCACGCAAGATGTTACAGTAGATGAATTGGCGCAAATAACTCACCTGAGTGTTGATAGCACAACCAAAGTTAAAAATTTAACCGGTCTCGAGAAAGCCGTTAACTTGCAAGAGCTAAATATCGACGGTCACGAAGTTGCTAGCTTGGCACTGTTGTCGTCGTTGACAAAACTGACCAAACTGACAGCAACTAATAACAAAATTACCTCAATTGAACCGCTCAAGAATCTGGCGAACATAAATACGCTTTTGCTTTCGGGCAATGCGATCGTTTCTGCGGCGCCGCTGGCAAATATGACTCACTTGGCGCAGGTTAGTCTCAGCGGCAAATCGGCGGAATTTGATGTTGCTAACTTTACTAAGAGTGCCGCTAGCCTGGCTAAATTGCAGCTGTCCGGCTCTAGCGACGGCAAAGCGCAGTTAAAAGACAGCGACAAGCTGAAGCAGCTAAACAAAATAGATACGCTCCAACTGTCTTCGTTCTCGCTGACTGGTGCTGATTTGAACAGCATTGGCGCGATGACGCAGCTGTCGTCTCTGAAACTAGATGACGGTAACATTAGCGATGTGTCATTCTTGCGCGGATTGACCAATTTGACGAAGCTTGATGTTTCGAATCAGCAAGTCCGCCTAAGCGCCAATACAACGCCGTTTGCATCGCCGCTGAAAGACGTATCTGGTTCGGCGGTCGGTATCGTGAATAACGCTAATTTAGCTAATGATGGAGCTGGGCAGATCAAGGTCGTCGCGCCAAATTATGACGGTGCGGCGCACGAACTGTCAGCGCTGTGGACTAAAGATATCGCGGTTGGCGCTGCTACTGCTAAGTTTAACGGCCAGCTAACGGCATTGTTGACGCTGCCGAAAGCAGATAAGTCTCAACTCCAAGCGCAAATTGATCGCGCCAATAACGCCGCAGATTACATCAAGAATGACTCGGCGGTGGCGAGCGCGCTGTCAGCTGCCAAAGTTGTCGTTGCTAAGACCAGCCCAACTCCTGCCGAGATAAGTCAGGCGACCAGCGACCTCAAGCAGGCGCTTGATGCGGCCATCGCCAAAGAACAGGCTGCGCAAAGTGCGGCACGAGCAGCAGTCGATAAAGCAAAGAACAGCAAGGCGCCGGCGGATATTCGCGCGGCCGAAGCGTTGCTAGCGAACGTCCAAGATGCAGACAAAAAATCGACTATGCAAGGCGAGCTTAATACTATTAAGCAAGAAATCTCGGATGCGCGGACAGCTTTGTCGAGCCTAATTACTACCGCCAAGAATACGCCGACAGAAGGTTTTTCTAACGATACAGTCAATGCACTTAAGGGCGAGATCGCCGCAGCTGAAGCTGCTAACAAAAACCAAGATTCGACAGCTGCCCAGCTAGTTGCAGCTAAAACCAGATTGCAAGCGGCGCTTGACGCTCTGCGCGCCGACAAGACCGCGCTTAACCAAGCGATAATCAATGCCGAAAAAGAACCGTCGTACATTAAGGACGATTCGACAGTCAAAACTGCCCTGCAACACGCCAAGAATGTTCAGTCTGCGGCGAACCCGACTCCAGATGGGGTAAATGCTGCGGTTAATAATTTGAATGCTGCTGTCACTGCTGCTAAGAAAAAGGAAACAGATGCCCAGGCGGCAGCTTCGGCGGCCACGGCGTCGGCAGAAAGCGCTAGAACCGCTCAGGCTGTGGCTCAAGCTCAAAATCTTGTCAACGCTGTACAGGATACGTCTGTTAAATCAGCTTTGCAGTCTCGGCTTGATGCTATTACCAATCAGCTGAATAATGCTAAGCAGGCGCTTAATACGCTTATAGCCCGCGCTGAGGCAATGTCGACAACGGGTATGAGCGCCGACACGGTTAAAGCCTTCAAGGATAAAATTACGCAAGCAAAACAAGTGTACAACGATTCGTCAGCGTCGGTGACGCGTATCCAAACGGCGACTGCTGAATTGCAAGCGGCTCTCGACGCACTGCGTCCGGACAAGACTACTCTAGGCGATGCAATTGCTCGTGCGGAATCGCAGCCAGCCTACATCAAAGCCGACGCTGCAGTCAAAGCGGCCTTGCAAAAAGCTAAAGACGTCCAGGCTGCAGCAAACCCGACACCAGCTGAAATTAGCACTGCAACGCAGCAGCTTAATCAAGCTGTCGCTACCGCGCAAAAAGCTGAGTCCGATGCGCAAGCAGCAGCGACAACGGCCGTCGCTACCGCTGAGAGTCAGAAAACCGCTCAAGCTGTAGCAAACGCCCGAATGCTAGTAAATAAGGTTCAGGATCCAACCGTTAAAGCAAGCTTGCGGGCACGCTTAGCAGCAATTGTTATACAAACGCTTGTTTCTAAGCAAACGGTACGCCAAGCCGACGGCACAGATATAGTACTCTCCACCTCTGGTGATAAGTGCTACAATATCAAAAATGCTGTCGCAGCGACGCAGCCGCAGAGTAAGCTAAGTGGCTACGGTTTAATCGGGTCGACCAATTTTGCAGTTAACTGTGATGGCCATGCACAGTCGGCTGTCGGCTACACGGCTAAGATTACACTTGAGTTATCGCGCCGTTACACGCCGAATAAGCTAAAAGTAATCAAATACAACACCAACGGTTCAAATATTACTGATATCACTAGCAAAGCTACATTCAAAACTTCAACTGATGGCAAGCGTACCATTATTGAATATTCAGTAACCGATGGCGGTTTTGGTGATCTAGATAATACTGCTAACGGTGTGATTGTCGATCCGGTTGCCGTCTATGAGAATTCGAGCAATGCAGGGTCATCAGCCAATAACAATGGTAGTGGGGCAACAGCTAGCGGCAGAGACGGCAAGCCTGCGAATGCGAGTCGCTTGTCGGATACTGGTGAAAGTCTGTATGGATATGCGATTGTGGCTGGTATTTTAGCGCTGAGTGGCGTGGCGGGCATTGCTATCTATCGTCGTCGTTAGAAAACTCGCGTTGACCATTGCTTATGGTTTATAATAAGGTGAGATGAAGCTCACTGAAAGACTACGCCAGCAGCTACATTATATCTGGTTTAATTATGCTAATTTTAACGGACTAGTGTTGCTGCTGGCTATTGTTATTGCTATTAGCTGGGTAATTGGTACAGTGACGACAATTCAAACTAATTTCAGAGTGCAGCGGGAGCTTGATGAAAAAAAGCAGCAACTGCAACTGACCAGGCTAGAAGTAGAGACTCTTAAGTATGAGCAAAACTACTACAAAAGTGATGAATATAAGGAGCTGGAGGCGAGAGGTAAATTAGGTTTAGCAAGTGCTGGCGAGAAGCAGTTGATTCTGCCAGAGAATAGCGCAAAAGTGCAAAACTTAGACAAGCAGGATGATAGTTCTTATGTCAAAACGATACCGCGCCACGCACCAGCTACAAATAAATCAAACTTCCAGCAATGGATTGATTTCCTGACAGGCAAAACTGCCGCATCGCGCTTGCAAAAATGACGCTTAATTTGTTATAATAGACT
>ERZ772967.3029-NODE-3029-length-10448-cov-3.275089_pt1 | contig 10448 bp, 8 predicted proteins | sample MGYA00511677_ERZ772967 | MGnify/ENA primary metagenome ERZ772967 (study PRJEB29015, sample SAMEA2737931) | human oral metagenome | biome: human oral; feature: human-associated habitat; material: dental | place: China | collected 2146 ...
CCTCCGGTGGCATCTCGTAACGGCAAAGGCAATCGTCAATAAATGAAAGAAACGAGAGATCCTTAATCTGCTCATAGCTCATATTAACACTCATGTGGAAGTCCGGTATATATTTTCGCCATTTCTTACAGATGCGCAGCGACTCCTCAAAAACCCAGCGGCCAACAGGAACAATCGCCTTTGTTTCCTCCAGAATTCTGATAAATTCCATCGGCGCGACCATGCGCCCCTTGTGGTTCTTCCAACGCAGAAGGGTCTCCGCCCCAACGATGCGCTGATCTGAACCCGCTACCTGTGGTTGAAAATATAGTTCAAAGTTACGGAAGTTTTCCTTGACATCCATGAGAATTTGCTCTTGAATCGTCAGCGAACGAAGCCAGCGGTTATAGATTTCCTTTGAAAACGCACTGAGGCGATTCTTTCCGCCTTCTTTTGCTGCGCCGAGCGCTGCCTGTGCATACTTATGAAGCACCAGCGGATCGCGCGCTGATTGTGGGTAAAATACCACACCTGCCGAAATAGTGACGATGTACTGCCGCCCCTCATAGATTTGCGGCTGTGCAAATCCACGCTGAATGCGAACAAAAAGCTCTGTCATCATCTCCTCGTCTGCATTCGGGTAGATGATGCCAAATTCATCTCCATCGAGGCGATAGAGGGAAAAACCGCGCGGCAGATTCTGTAAAATACACTGTGACAAATCCCGCAGAATAAGATCTCCTACCTCATGATTGAACGCCTCATTGACTGTATGGAAATTATCCACGCCAAGAACCATAAGTCCGCCTGCTTGACCAATTTCACGTGATGCCCGCAGGGCTCGTCCAAGATCCTCTACAAATCGGTACCGATTCAGCAGTCCTGTCACAGCGTCCGCAACGCCTCTTTGTGCGAGCGGGCGAATCATCCCAACGAAAAGATTTGGTGTTCCATCCTCAGATACCCCAATCTTTCCCTTCAAACGCAGCCATGAAAAGTCCCCTCTTATATCACGCATACGGAAATCCAGCTGCCGCTCCCTGCGCTCCACCCGATGACGGAGCGAATCAAAAAGTTCTGCGACCGATTTTTGATCCTGCTGATGTACGCGTGGCACAAGGACACCCGAAATATGCTCGATTGTTTCTGCCGGAAGCCCATAAACGCGGACAAAATCCGGCGGGGCAAGAAATATATCAGAAACCGGATCCATCATATAAGTGTAATCAGAGGTCGTATTTTTCAGCAGATCATAGATGAACTTGTATCGTTTCAAAGCAGGGCTTAATGCAATCCTCTTTTTCCCACCCATATATCCTTTCTCATCTCTCCGTTTCTGCATACACATAAATACAGCACATTTTTATGTGCGTTGCCGTGTATTATATACCTATTTCCCATTTCACGCAATAATGTGAGTACATAGATTACCGCAAAACAGGAAATAGCCCTATGCTTCAGATAAACTTTAATTTGATAAAGCAGTTTGATTCACAAAAACACCCCACAGGTCAATAGCGGCGCAAAAATTCGCGGCCAAAGACTGCAATCGTATAGTAAAAGCCGATGAGGAACGGGATGTATTCGGCAATGAGCCGCCAACATACAGCGAGAATACCAACCGTTCCTGCGGGAACGCTCGCAGTGAAGAGATAGACAAATCCCCCTTCTGCAATACCGGAACCGCCGGGGGTTGGACTAAAGTAGAGAAGCATATTAAGAAAAATCATACGCCCCATGATCGTATACCAATCGGCATCAGTAACGCCAAGTCCGAGCAGGAGACATGGAACAATCGCATAAATACATAGAAGATTCAGCCCTGATTCGATGAATACAAGAAACATCTGTCGTGGTGCACCAATGAGAAGAGAAATAGCGCTTTTGGTATCGCGGTAAAGAGCAAAGAGCTGGTGCCGCCGCTTTTCGTGCATGCGGCGTGCCGCCCAGATGATCATATAGTCAAGGTAGCCGCGCCGTGCACCGACGACGAGGAGGATGATTCCCAGAAAGGCCGCTAGGGTAACGCTCATTAATATGTCATTGGAAACCCCCGGAACAATGCCCGCATCATGGAGGAAGATAAAAGGCATGCACAGCGCAAGAAAGAAGATGGAAAGCAGTGTACGTACGATGACAAGAACGGCTGCCTTACCCGTCGGCACCCCCGCATGGCGCAAAAACATAACCTGCGCCACCGCACCGCCTGTCGCTCCCGGTGTTAAGAGTGCGAGGAAGTAATTGCCGAAAATGACCTGTACCGCCTGGTAGAGACTGAGCTTTTCATTGGAAATTTGAACGAGATGCATCAGCCGGCTTCCATCAAAAAACATCCCCAATCCGACAGCAAAGAGTGCGAGCAGCAGTGACCACGGATGAAACCGTGTCAGATGATGCAGTGTATGGATGTCAACCGTTGTATAGATGACCGCTGCAGAGATGAGGACAACCAACAAAAACAGGGCGAGAAAGCGGCGCGTGAATTGATTCATGGCTCGCTCTCCCCCATTCCGTTACTTTGCCAAAAATTCTTCATGCGCCGCAAATGCATTATGATGATGAATGGACTCCTCATTCTCACATTCCAGTGAAAAATAAGAAAGCCCCGGAAGCTCACGCAGCGCAAGCACAATATCACGCAGAATATCCTCAACGAATTTTGGATGTTCATATGCTTCCTCGGTGACATGCTTTTCATCTGCGCGCTTGAGGAGCGGATAGATGGGCGCCGAGCCTTGGCGTTCAAGCAGCACCGCAAGGTCCTCGATATAGATCGCGGGACAGCCCTCATGATAGCGCAGGATAACGCGTGCGACAGAGCGCTGATTGTGTGCGCCATACCGAGAGATCTCCTTGCTGCGGGGGCACAGAGAGGTGAACGGCATGGCGAGTCCCAGTTCAAACTGCATCGGTGTCCCACGGCGTTTGCGTCCTGTAAACGACGCTTCTACATCCAGCAGCGAAACTCTCCCGCTGACCGGCGCTGCCTTTTCAATAAAGTAAGTAAAAGAAATTGAGACCTCTGCGGCCTCGGCATGAAGGAGTGTGAGGGCTTCTTCAAGCATCGCCTCCATCTCCTCCTCAGCGAGTGGTTTTGCGCTCCATGGCAGGAGAATTTCCAGAAAGCGGCTCATATGCGTTCCCTTGAATTCCCGTGGCAGGGAAACAGTAAATTGAATACATGCGAGCACTTGCTGTTCGCCGCCCTGCTTCGTCTTGATGAGAAAAGGCAGTTTGACCCTCTTGACCCCAACACGCTGAATGGCAATACCGCGGCTGTCTGCGCGGCTCTGTACATCCTGCATCATACCTCCTCCCCATGAGGCAGATAGGATATGGGATCACACCGACCAGCCTCTGCAAAACCACGCAGTCGGAGAAGACAGCTGTCACAGGTACCGCAGGCAAGCGCCTCGCCGCGATAACAGCTTGTCGTCATCTCATAGGGAACACCGAGCTGTGTGCCGCGCCGAATGATTTCCCCTTTGGAGAGGTATTGCAGCGGTGTTTCAACGACAATGCGCTGTCCATGCTCTGCAGATACGGCAGTCGCCGCATCTGCGGCTGCTTGAAATGCCTTGATAAATGCCGGACGGCAGTCCGGATACCCAGAGTAATCAACAGAGTTCACACCGATATAAAGGTGCAGCGCGCCCACGCGCTCTGCATAGCCGAGTGCATAACTCAAAAAGATAAGGTTGCGTGCAGGCACATAAGTCGCAGGAACCTCCGTGCGCTCCGTCGTTCCTTCGGGCACGGCAATCGACCGTCCCATCAGCAGCAGATAGCTCCCGAAAGTGGTGAGGTATTTATAGAACAGCTTGAAAATAAACATGATGATTATCCTTATTCTTATTTGTTGCAAAAGTAACCAAATTCCTCTGAAAAACTGCTATAAACCTTATAGTTTTTGATTTTTTATTTTGTTATCCTCTTGATTTCAACTAACTTTGCATCAAAATGAAAGAAAATATGGACGAAACACATCTGACAACGCTCCGAACAGAAGGCCTTGTGAAACGCTATGGCAAACGAACGGTGGCCAATGGGGTAAGCATCAACGTCAAACAAGGTGAGATTGTAGGACTTCTCGGGCCTAACGGTGCGGGCAAAACCACGTCTTTCTATATGACAACGGGTAACGTTGTACCCAACGAAGGCCATGTTTATCTCGACGATGAAGAGATTACCAACTACCCGGTTTACAAGCGGGCGCGGGCTGGTATAGGTTATCTTCCGCAGGAAGCCAGCGTGTTTCGCAAGCTGAGTGTTGAGGATAACATCATGGCAGTGCTTGAAATGACGAAGCTTTCGCATGCCCAACAGCTCGAGAAATTGGAGAGTCTCATCAGTGAGTTCCGTCTGAACAAGGTGCGAAAGAACAAGGGTGACCAGCTTTCGGGAGGCGAACGACGCCGTACGGAGATAGCACGTTGCCTTGCCATCGACCCCAAATTCATCATGCTCGACGAGCCTTTTGCGGGCGTAGACCCTATTGCTGTGGAGGATATTCAGCACATTGTGTGGCGCTTGAAATATCGTAACATAGGCATTCTCATTACCGATCACAACGTGCAGGAAACGCTTTCTATCACCGATCGCGCTTATCTCTTGTTCGAAGGGCGCATTCTTTTTCATGGTTCTTCCGAGGAATTGGCAGCCAATCCCGTAGTGCGCAAGAACTATCTGAGCGAGAACTTTGTCTACAGAAAGTTTAAACCCAATGAAGAAGACGAGGCTTACGAGAGGTGAAGGAGTAGAGGAGGAAACAAAACAAAATGGGAAAGGCTGAACCCTATAAAAGGAAATTCAGCATTGCTCGTAAGTAATCCCATGTGTATAATAGGCCTATTGCAAGCTGGTTCATAGAATTATATTTCACTAATACATGTATATTATGGAAAAATTCATGAAGTATCAATGGATAGTTTATTTGTTAGGGTGGTTTGTTTTTCAGTTGTTTCCAGCTTATTTTCAGCTCACTTCTGCGCCGGATGAGCTTATTCCGTTTCTTTTTATTGTGGGAATAATCGTGATTGCTATATGTTCTTTTAACTTTGGTGTAGCGAATGGAAAGCTTGCCGGCTGGCAGATGTTTCTATTTGCTATGATAGCTAATGTTGTCGTTGCATTAGCTACGTTCATCTTCTTGTTAGGACAGAGTTGGCATAATTAGGTCTTTGGCCTCATGCTTTTTGTTTAATTTCTTTTCTGTTTTTAACACTTCAGAACGCAGCCAAATAGAAATAAAAATGCGTTTTCAGCGCTTGTGCAAAGCCATTTCATGATTTCAACGCTTTCGTTTCCGTCTCTTTGGCATGTAACTCCATTCATGTTACGTTGCTATTTGACTCAAACCATGCTGTGATTTAAGTCAGAATGCGTTGTAATCTGACGCAAGTTACACTGCTTTTCAATGGCATTTCATTGCTTGTTTTGCTGCTTCTTTTGTAACTTGTTGATTGTCATTGCATTGCAAACTCATGAATTTTGGCTTGCATTTGGCTTGGAGTTTGTCTTTGTTTCAAATTCTTCAGGCATTTCATTGCTGTTGTAAATATTCATGATTAAAATTAACATATTTCCCTTTTCTTAAGTGGAAACAAGGTGAAATTTCTTTTCTTTTATTTAATTTTTATATCAAAAATGTTTGTAGGATATGTTATTTCTTTCTATATTTGCAGCCTTAATGTATAAAGGATAAAATGATGAAAAGACTATTATTTACATGTGTGGCAGTGATGATTGCCGTATTTGCATTCGCTCAAGGCGAAGAAACTGTGAAAGATCTCAAGCGTGAAAAAGAAGTATTGCAGCTTAACACACAGCTGAAAAAACTCCAGTTAGATTTTGAAAAGGAAAAGATGAAGTATAATTCTATGACAGAAGAAGCTGCATCTATCAATGCTGAGGCAAATGCTGCTACGACAGATTTCAATACTTCTAACGCTTCAAACACTGTGAAAGACGCTAAGTCAACGATGAAGAAGCTTAAGAAAGTAAAGAAAATCAATAAGAAATTGCAAAGCAGTCAGAAGAAACTCGACAAATTGCAGAAGAAGATTAACAAGACACAAGCAAAGATTGACAAGCTCAGTGTAGCTGTTAAGATTGTAGAAAATTAATGTCTTGAAAGACAATAAGGCGTGTCATAACACATTGATGACGCCGGAAAAATAGGGACGAAACACAGAAAAAAGTGTTTCGTCCCTATTTTTTTGTGTTTTAATGTCACAAGATTTGAACTTCTGCGTATATGGAGTAAACAGAAGAAATATTGCGTCTGGCATAGATTTTTCTGTGAGTTTAAGCGTCAAATGCTATAGAATATCAGTCGTATGAAAAAGAAACTCCTCGCAACGGGCCTTCTGTGGCTCTCTTTTATCAGTGCTTCTGCAACGCCGACAGTCGTTGGAAAGGTAGTCAATGGGCAGCAGCAGCCCCTGTCTTTTGTGAATGTAATGGTGTTGAACCCTGTTGATTCGTCCTTTGTGCAGGGTGCTGTTACCGATGAAAATGGGCGGTTTCACATTGAGGTTCCCCAAGAACAATCTTATTTATTGAAGCTGACTTCGGTGGAATATGCCCCGCTTTTCAAGCAGATTAACGGCGATGATGCCGGCACGTTGACCCTTACCGAGCAGGTACATGCCTTGAAAGAAGTTGTGGTGAAAGCCAATCGGCCTCAGTTTAAGCCTGTTGCGGGAGGCCTTTCTGTTGACATTGCCAACACACTTTTGGCTCAAACGGGAACGGCTACCGATGTACTTCGTCAGCTGCCTCGCGTCAATGTGGAGAATGATGGCAGTGTGAATGTGTTTTCAAAAGGCACACCTGAAATCTATATTAATAACAAAAAGGTGCAAAACAAGAGTGAACTTGAACAGTTGAAGTCTACAGATATTAAGACCGTTGAAGTCATTACGAGTCCCGGTGCACGTTATAATGCGACCGTGAAGAGCGTGATTCGCATTAAAACTAAACGCCCACAAGGCGATGGTTTGAGCTTCCGTGCCGACAATAACATCAAGTATAACACCTATGTTTCAGGCTTTCAAGAAGACTATCTCAAGTATCGTCATGGTGGGTTTGAAACCTTTTTAGATGCTTATGTGTACTCTTCGGTCTACGCACAAGACCCATATATCAGTGAAGAAATCAAAGGAACAGACCATATTTTGCTTGAACAACATATACGAAATAAAGAACGTTCCAACGGACTTTATGGCAAATGGGGGGCAAGTTACGACTTTGACAGCGACAATTCTATAGGTGGCAGTTACACGTTGACACGTGAATTCTATGACAAAGGCTATTCGCTTGAGGCCACACAAGACGTCACAAAGAACGGTAATCTGATAGGCCATATCGACCAAGACTATACATCTCATGGGCTCGAAGGACCCAATCATGAAGCCAATGCCTATTATTTGGGAAAGTTGGGTAACATGAAAATAGACCTCAACTTGACGGCGTTGTGGAAAAAAGATGCTGGAAGAAAGCAGAGCAAAGAGGTCAGTTCACAGCTACAAAGCCAAACCATCACAACACATAATGAGCAAAAGAATCATCTTTGGGCAGGCAAACTAATCCTCTCTTACCCTTTATGGAAGGGCACATTAAATGTGGGAACAGAGCTCACAAGCACTTATTCGTTTGGCCAATATAGCAATGATGGTGGGGTGGTTAGCAATAGTTTGACTGAGGTGAAAGAGCGAAACACGGCGGGATTTGCCGAATATGAGTTTGCTTTTGGTAACTTTTCAGCCAATGCCGGCTTGCGTTATGAGCACGTAAAGTCTGATTATTATGAAGCAGGTATCTATCAATCAGGTCCCAGTAGGCGTTATGCCGATTGGTTTCCTTCGTTATCTTTGGCCTGGCAGAAAGGCGAATGGGGAGTTCAAGGCAGTTATGTTTGTAAGATAGCTCGCCCAAGTTATAACTGGCTTCGTAATGAAATGCAGTATGATAACCGTTATTTTTATGAAGGAGGAAACCCTTATCTGCGTCCTGAAAGAGTGCAAAGCGTAAGCCTTTCTGGTAGTTATTCGTGGCTGAATGCCGAGGTTGGATATGAATATACCAAGGATAAGATGCTCTGGACAGCTACACTTTACAACGGACAGGATATTGGTGTAACTCGTAATTCCAATTTCGATAGCTATCAATATCTTTATGCTTCGCTCACCGCTTCGCCCAAATTTGGGTGGTATCAGCCTACGTATGAGTTGAACTTTGGCTGTCAGCATTTTGAAACAAAAGATTATTCATTGGATAAAAACATGAATAAGCCGACGGTTTCTTTCTCCCTTCGCAATCGTTTTTCATTGCCTCATGACTTCAATGTGTATGTGAATTTGAATCATAACTTTAGTAGTTATTACGGCGTTAACTTAGTAAAACCGAACACTAACCTTAGTTTGCAACTGATAAAGCAGTTCTGTCATAAGACGTGGACCATCAACTTGTATGTCAACGACTTGTTGAAGACCAGTTTCTCAAATACATACACCTACGGAAATCATATCAATCTATGTAAGTCAGGCTATGAATTTTCGCGTCGATTAAGTCTCACTGTGACCTATAACTTTAACGCTTCACAAAGCAAATATAAAGGAAAAGGTGCCGGAGCAGGGGAGAAAGACCGACTGTAAAAGCCTCTCTCGCAGTCTCTCTCCAAAGAGCGCAGATTGGCATATGCTGATAAACGTGGTGCAGTTTGTGCTGCGTGAGAACTGATGTTGTTGCTTGTTGTTTCGCTTTTCTGTTTGTAATAGCTCGGGAAACAGTCTATCTTGATGGTTAAAAAAACAAATTTTTCTCTTATATATTAGGTATATTCACTAATTATCTGTAATTTTGCGTCCCGAAAATTGCGAAAACAACAATCATAATATAAACAAAAACATCAGAGATGAACATTTCATTTGAAAACCCTGACAAGGTGAATGGTCTGCTGACTATCACCGTTGAAGAGGCTGATTATCAGGCAAGTGTCGAGAAGACATTGAAAGATTATCGCAAGAAAGCTAACTACCCAGGCTTCCGTCCGGGTATGGTTCCAATGGGACTGATTAAGAAACAGTTTGGTGTATCAGCCAAAATGGATGCTATCAACAAGCTCATTGGCGAGCAGATCTACAAGTATATGCAAGACAATAAAATCCAGATGTTGGGTGAACCTCTGCCTTCAGAGAAGCAGGAAGCACAGGATTTGGAGAAGCCGGCGCCTTATACTTTCGCCTTTGACATCGCTGTTGCTCCTGAATTCAAGATTGAATTGAATGGTCACAACAAGATAGATCACTATACAATCACCGTAGATGATGCGCTCATTGACCGTCAGGTGGATATGTTTGCATCACGTAGCGGCAGCTATGAAAAGGCAGAAAGCTACGAAGATAACGACATGTTGAAGGGTGACTTGCGCGAACTCGATGAGCAGGGCAATACAAAGGAAGGCGGAGTTACCGTTGAGGCAGCTACCATTATGCCTAACTATATCAAGAATGAAGCACAAAAAGCACTCTTTAATGGTGCAAAATTAGGTGATATTATTACCATTAACCCAAGCGAAGCATATGAGAGTGAGGCTGAAATCGCATCACTTTTGAAGGTAGAACGCGACCGCGTGAAGGACTTCAAGGGTAACTTCAGCTATCAGATTACCGATATTCAGCGCTATAAGAAGCATCCGGTAGACCAGGAACTCTTTGATCAGATGTTTGGAAAAGACACAGTTAAGGATGAAAAAGCATTCCGCGAGAAGATTGCGGAGGGTCTGAAAGTGCAGCTTGCCGTTGATGCTGACTATAAGTTTATCCTTGATGTACGTGCTTACTGCGAGAAGAAAGTAGGGAAACTTCAGTTCCCTGATGCTCTGTTGAAGCGCATCATGCTGAACAACAACAAGGATAAAGGCGAGGAGTTCGTTGAGAAGAACTACGAGCAGAGCGTCAAAGAACTTACTTGGCACTTGATAAAAGAGCAGCTTGTTGCAGCTAATCAAATTAAAGTTGATGATGCCGATGTGCTCAATGCAGCTAAGGAAACCGCTCGTGTTCAATTCGCTCAGTATGGCATGAACAATGTTCCTGACGAGTATGTTGAGAACTATGCCAAGGAAATACTTAAGAAACGCGAGAATGTTGACGGTCTTGTTGACCGCGCTGTCGACATCAAGTTGACTGATGCTTTGAAGAAAGTTGTCAAGCTGAATGAAAAGGAAATCAGCCTCGATGACTTCAACAAGATGATGAGCGAGTAATCAATTTTTTCGAAAAAAAACTTCTTTTATAAGAGGTTATCGACTTTTTTTATTATCTTTGTCTATGTAGAGGCAAGCCAAGATGCTTTTTTCTTTGGCATTATCTTTGCAAAACCAGATAATAAATAAGGTGGATAACCTCCTTTTTTTATCTTAACTTAAAAGGAAACTATATGAATGATTTCAGAAAATATGCTAC
>ERZ772967.3034-NODE-3034-length-10439-cov-3.781587_pt1 | contig 10439 bp, 12 predicted proteins | sample MGYA00511677_ERZ772967 | MGnify/ENA primary metagenome ERZ772967 (study PRJEB29015, sample SAMEA2737931) | human oral metagenome | biome: human oral; feature: human-associated habitat; material: dental | place: China | collected 2146 ...
ATGATCAAAAAATGAAAATCTAAAGAAAGGTTTTTACAATGGAAGAAGCATTTATTGGGCGACAGGCCATATTGGATCAGCAGAAAAACGTATACGCGTACGAAATTCTCTTCCGTAGCGGCCTCAAAAACGCCTTTGACCCCAACCTCGACGGCAACGTCGCAACGCAGAGCGTCATGGTCAATGCCATGCTCGACTTTGGCATGAACAAGCTCGTCTCCGACAAGCGCGCCTTCATTAACTTCACCGAGCAGAACCTGCTGAATCGTGCCCCGAAACTCCTCCCATCGGAAAACGTCGTCGTGGAGATTCTGGAAACGGTACAACCGACTCCCGAGATTTTACAGGTCGTACAGGAGCTCAAGGCGGCGGGCTACAAGATCGCCCTCGACGACTTCGTCCTGATGCCGGGCTACGAGCCGCTCATCGAAATGGCAGACATCATCAAGGCCGACTTCCGCATCACGACAGATCCCGAAGAGCGCAAAACCTGCGTGAAATCCTACCGAAGCACGTTCGTCTCCTTGCAGAAAAAATTGAGACAGAGGAGGAGTTCCAGCAGGCACTTGACTTCGGCTACGTCCTCTTTCAGGGCTATTTCTTCTGCAAACCGGCGGTACTCCGCCAGAAGCGACTCACGAGCAATGCGCTCTCGAAGATGCGCCTTCTGCGGGAAATCAACCGTCAGAATGTCGATTTCTCCGCCATCACCGGTGTCATCTCATCGGACACGAACCTCGTCCACAAGCTGCTCACCTACATCAACTCTGCAGGTGTCGGGCTCACCAACCACGTGTCCAACCTCAAGCAGGCGACCGTCCTCCTCGGTGCCAGCGGCGTGCGTCGCTGGGTCACACTCGTCAGCCTCCAGACCTTCTCCGAGGACAAACCGCCCGAACTCTTTACCCTCTCGCTTCTGCGTGCAAAGTTCTGCGAGCTCATCGCAGGCGAGCTCAAGCGTCCCGGCCTCACGTCCGATACAGCCTTTTTGCTCGGTATGTTCTCGCTGATCGACGTGCTTCTGAGTCTGCCCATGGACGACGTTCTCAAAGAAGTCTCCCTGTCCGACGAACTCAGCGATGCCCTGCGCGGCAAGGACAATGACCTGCGCCGACTGCTCGATCTCGTTGTCGCCTATGAAAAGGGTGATTGGGAGAAAGTCATCACCTGCTGCACACGCGAAAACCTTGACCCCGACTATCTCAAGCCGACCTATGACAATGTGCTTGAGTGGTACAACGCGCTCCAGAGTATCAGCTGACATCATCGAATCCATACAAAAAGCCCATCGGATACACTCCGGTGGGCTTTTCTGATGCGCTTATTTCGGGTTATACTCGACGATCTTGATTTCCGGGCTCTTGTTGAGATCGATGATCTCCTTTTGGGTTACCCGGATGAGTGGTTTGGACGAGAAATCATTCTCGTAACGAACGATGTTTCCGATGAGACCATTGCTGAGTTTGACGCGGGAACCCAAGAAGGTCTCCTTGAGATGCTTGAGGAAGGGGACGCAGACATGAGGATCAAGTTTGGTGTACATATCCTCCGTAATCTGGTCAATGGCCGCAAAGGGCGTGTTTTTCTTCTGACCTTCCCGTTCCGTGGTGATGTTGTCGTAAAGATTGGCCAGTCCAATGATACGGGCGTACATGTGGATATCGTCGCCCTTCAGGTTAAAGGGAAATCCGGAGCCGTCCATGCACTCATGGTGCTGCAAAGCCGCTAATTTGACGCCGTCGGAAAGTTCGCTGGCAGTGCTCAGCATGCGATGACCGTCGATGGTGTGCTGCATGTAAGTATCCAAATCCTCGCCTTTTAAGTGCTCCACCTGTTTATCGATGAGGCGCGGTGGGAATTTCGTCTTGCCGATATCGTGGAGAAAACCCGCTAAGATCAAATCTTGCGTCTCCGCGGCGGACAGCATCAGCCATTTGGCGAGAACACCGGCCAAGACGGAAACACGGACAGAGTGATTATAAATATCGCTGGCTAAGTGATTGACCTCTAAGAGGTAGTCGATGGCGCCGCTCTGTTTGGCCATGGGAGCGAGAGTCTTCTTGACCATGGTCTTGGATTTTTGCACCGGTGGCTTATTGCTTTTTTCCGCCTCGTCAAAAATTTCCCGGGCGGTGTGAATGACCTCTTTATACTCGGTGACAAAGGCGCTGGCGGGATTAAAAATGGCAGATACGTTCTGGAATGCCTCGCTGAGCTCATACTCATCTTTGATGTAGGCGGAGGGAATCCCCAGGAATCCCAGCCGAGTGATGTGCGCTTTCGTGAGCATGGTCCCTTCGGAGAGAACGACGATCATATCGTCGTTGATAATGGAGCGGGCCAGTATCATGCCGGGGGTTAGAGATTCAATAGCTACAGAGCGCAAGGTGGTTTCCTCCTTTTATATATGTCTTTTATTCTCTTTAACAACGCGAAAAAGGGGGCCGCTCTGGGAAGTGCGGCGTCAATCTAATGGAAATAATCTCACTAAGACCTACTGTATAAATATATTCGCGATCGAATGGCATTTTCCTACCAAAACATTAAAATTTTTCAAACTTTGGGCAAACGTCACAGGGATTCGTGACATAAGCCTGATACGAAGGGAAGACCTTTGCCTTGCAATTCCCCCGTGATTTCGCTAAAATCATAGAGTACGTGAAGCGAGAGGTTCACAGCAGGGGGAAGACTATGTTCGATTTAGAGTTTGGAACCACAGCTTTTTTGGCTGTCATGGGATTTATTGCGGCGTTTATTGATTCCGTGGTGGGAGGCGGGGGACTTATTTCTACTCCGGCTCTTATGTGGACGGGGTTGCCGTTGGTGACAGTGCTGGGGACCAATAAAGTGGCGGCCACCATGGGCTCACTTACCAGCGTTCTTGCTTTTCTCCGTTCGGGCCGTGTTGATATGACGCTCATCAAAAGGCTTTGTCCGCTGTCCTTTGTGGGCTCTGTAGTTGGAGTGCTCACGGTACGGGCGATTCCACCGGATTTTTTGCGTCCCTTGGTGGTGGTCATGCTCGTGGCGGTAGCTGTCTACAGCGTGGTGAAAAAGGATTGGGGAAGCGTTTCCACCTATCATGGCCTGACACCGCAGATGACGTATCTGAGCTTTCTGGTAGCGTTCCTTTTCGGTTTTTACGACGGTTTCTTCGGGCCGGGGACAGGTTCGTTCCTGCTCTTTTCTTTTCTCCTGTTAGGCTTTGACTTCGTGGGGGCGGCGGCGAATGCCCGGGCGCTGAATTTTTCCAGTAATATTGCCGGCCTTATCGCGTTTTCTCTTTTAGGCGCGGTGGAATATCGCTACGCGATTCCCATGGGCCTGGCGATGATCGGGGGCGCTTTTTGCGGAACCAAGACAGCGTTGGCCAAAGGGGCAGGCTATGTGAGACCGCTTTTTATCGTCGTGACGTCGATTCTTATCGGCAAGCAGCTTTTGGATTTGTTTTTGCAGTCATAGAACGGAGTTTTGCGTTTTGGGTGAGAGTTCTCTATAATGAAGGTGAGGGATATTTTATAAGGAAGCGGGGCGAGGAAAGCGGATCAGAAAAGGGCTGTAAAGGCTATACGAGATTTCCTGGAAGCGTTGGGGCTTGATATCACGACAGCGGGGATGAAAAAGACTCCGGAACGGGTAGTCAAGATGTATGCGCTGCTCTTTTCCGGCTATCGACAGCCAACGAGGCCGGTCTGGGGCGAGGTTTTTGAGGCGGAGAGCCATGGATTGGTGGCAGTGCGTCATATTCCTTTTTATTCCATGTGCGAACATCATTTGGTGCCGTTCTTCGGTGAGGTGCAGATCGCCTATTTGCCGCGAAACGGCAAGGTAGCGGGCTTCGGAAAATTTACGAAGATTGTGGATATATTGGCCCATCAACCGCAGTTGCAAGAGCGGCTGACGAAGCAGATTGCCTCCGCCATTGAGGAAGATTTAGGCGCGGAAGGGGTGATGGTAGTGATCTCCGCGCAGCAGCTCTGTATGATGATTCGCGGGGAGTTGTCCTTGGGAACGCGGACGGTGACGGCGGAGAGCCGGGGGAAACTCCGCGGCGACGGCGGATTACCGCAGCAGGCGTGGCAGTTATTGATGGAGGAGAAATAAATGGCGGGTGCGGTACGAGAATATCGATGGGCGGATGGCAAGACACTGAGCCTGGGACGACGGACGCAGATCATGGGGATACTGAACGTCACGCCGGATTCTTTCTCCGACGGAGGGCAATGGAATACACCGGAAAAGGCACTGGCCCATGCTCGGCAAATGGTGGCGGAGGGGGCGGACATCATTGATGTCGGCGCGGAGTCGTCCCGGCCGGGATTCGTGCCCATGTCCGCGGAAGCTGAAATGGAACGGCTTCGCCCATTTTTAACGGTATTGATCGATGCCTTAGAAGTACCCCTCTCCGTGGATACGTTTAAGGCGGATACGGCGGCGATGGCGGCGGAGATGGGAGTTCATATCCTAAACGACATCTGGGGCCTGCAATATGCGCCGGAGCCGGGGCAGATGGCGGCCGTGGCGGCACGGTATCATCGCCCTGTCGTGGTCATGCACAATCAAGAGGGGAAGGAATATGCCGGGGACATCATCACTGCCATGCGGGCCTTCTTTCGGCGGTCCCTCGACATTGCGCGGACAGCAGGGGTATCAGATGCGGATATTATCCTTGATCCCGGCATCGGTTTTGGCAAGACGCCGGAAGCGAATCTTCTCGTCTTAAAACGCCTGGAGGAATTACAGGAGATTGACGGGCAGCAGTGGCCGCTTCTCTTGGGGACGAGCCGCAAGAGCTTTATTGGAGCGGCGTTGGATCTGCCGATAACGGAGCGGACGGAAGCTACGGGGGCGACCTGCGTTTGGGGCATCATGAAGGGCTGCGGTATCGTCCGGGTGCATGAGGTGGCTCCGACAGCCCGTATGTGCCATATGATCGACAAGATATTGGAGGCGCAGTGAATGGATCGAATTAAATTGGAAGGTATGGAATTCAGCGGTTGTCACGGCTGCCTGCCGGTGGAAAAGGAAGTCGCGCAGCGCTTTTTGGTGGATGTTTCCCTGTCCCTCAGTCTTTTGGCGGCGGGGAGAGACGATGATCCCGCGGAAACGGTGGATTATGCGGCTGTTTTTACCACGGTGCAGGAAATTGTGGAGGGGCCGGCGGTCTCTCTGATTGAGACGTTGGCAGAACGCATCGCCGGGGCAATTTTTACGAAGTTTTCACGGGTGGAGAAGGTGCGCGTGGCCGTACATAAACCCCAGGCGCCTCTGCCGGGCAAATTCGAGGATGTCAGTGTAATCCTCGTTCGTCAGCGCCCGTGAGGGGGGAACCAGCGGAGCCGTATTCTGTTTACTTGGGCCTTGGAGCAAATTTAGGCGATCGGGCAGGAAATATTCGCCGAGCGCTGACTCTTTTGGATGCTGAAGAAGGACTGCGGGTGGAGAGGGTGTCCTCTCTCTATGAGACGGAGCCGTGGGGGGGCGTGTCCCAGCCGCCTTTCCTGAACGCAGCGGTGATGGCCGTGTCAGCTATTCCTGTTTCGGCGTTGCTCTCGGTCTGTCAACGCATCGAGCACACGTTGGGCCGGGTGCGGACGGTGCGCTGGGGGGCGCGGTGCATTGATATCGACTTGCTTTATGTCCCCAATTTTACCAGTCAGACGGCGGAGTTGACCTTGCCCCATCCGTATCTTACCGAGCGGGCCTTCGTTCTTCTGCCGTTGGCTGAAATCGCTCCGGCGCTTGTTATTTTGGGAAAGAGTGTAGCAGATTGGGCCGCGTCGGCAGCGGGGCGGTCGGGGGTTCGGCGATGGGAGCAGCCGGTCGCCGATACACGGGAGAAGTCATAAAGTCGAGTCCTGCGGGGCGGCGCGGGGAGAGGGTCAGTCCCCAAAGATCGGCAGCCAATGTATCAAGGCGGAGCATTTCGCAAAGCAGCGCTGCTGCTTTTTTCTGCGGCGCTTTTGCGCTGAGAAAACTTCTTGCCTTGGTGACGAGGGGAATGGTACTCGTTCGACGTATCTCGTGGAGAAGTTGTCGCCCGCGGTTATTAAAGGCCAGAATGCGGGCGTAGAGAGGGCCTGCGTCGTCGAAATGGGCCATTTGCGAGGCGGTCAGGGACAGCAGCAGGCTGAGAAACATGCGCTGTATACGGGACGCCGGGTAGCGTTTACTGCGGATGGTCTGCCGCAGGTCAGAGAGCGAGGCGGCTGTGCGGGCCGCGGTGAGGAAACGGTTTTCTAATCCTTCGTTCATGCCATAGATTTGCCGGAGGTCTTTGGGAGAAGAAGACAGAAGCCGGGTGAGAAGCGGGAGAAAAAGCGCTTCATCTTTGGGCAGACCGCGCTGCTGTTGTCCTTTCAGAGGAGGAACAAGGCTTAGCGGCACTGCTTTTTGCCATTGGGAGTCGCCTTGGCAGAGGGCGGTACGAACGGCGCGGGCGCCGGGAAAAGAGGCGCCAATGACAGTATCGTGGTAGGCTGCGCCTTCTCGCGGCAAAGCAAGGGGCGTAAGCGATGAGGAGAATCGTCGGATCGCTTTTAAGTATTCGATGGCCAGAATGGTATTCGGTTGGCGCAGCAGTTCGGCGGGAGCATCGGACGGCAGGGGGAGAGCGGCTTCAAGGGCGGCAGCGTAAGAAAAGCCTTGCCCCAGAAACCGGCGGAGCTGCCGTTGGGTTTCGGGGCGCAGGCTCTCTTCTGCTAAGTGATTGAGAAGGGACATGTCCGTGGTTTCAGCGCCGAAGGCTAAGGTGTGGACGACGCCTAAGCGGTCCAGGAGACGAACGCCGCCGCTGGCGAAGTGCTGGGCGCTGCGAACGGAAAAAACAAAGGGCAGTTCCAGGACCAAATCGAGACCGTTTTCCACGGCAGCCGCTCCTCGCTGCCATTTATCCAATACGGCGGCCTCACCGCGTTGGGTGAAGTGACCGCTCATGACGGACAGGCAGAAGGCACCGGGGCAGTGTTGGCGAATTTGTTCGATTTGATGGTGATGACCGTTATGAAAGGGATTATATTCGGCGATGATGCCCACGACATTCATGGAGAGAACGCTCCTTTGCCGCCGCCGGGCGGTTCATTTTTTAAGGAAGCACGGATAAGATGAAGTCCGTCAGATTGGTACAGATTTTTCGCCCTGTTAAGGAGACAAATCGGATGCACAGTAAGACTATGCGGAGAATTTGTCGACGTAAAGAGAGCGGAGAAGACGTGCCGCAAGGATGGTGCTGAATTTATCAGTGATTTCCTAAAGTGTAGCAGAAAACTGGGGGAAAAGAAAGCACTCCGATGACTGCGGCGAGAAGGGAAGTAACGAAATGGCGGGCTGGCATGAAGTTTCACCGGGGGCTCTTGTAGCTCTTATATGCCTGTGGGTGGCAGCCTTTCTTATTCTGGTTTCGTGGGGCGTCATGACGCAGGGAAAGAAGCGGCGCCAAATCCTGTTCGCTGCCGCGGGGACGTGGGCGGTATTTCTCATCGGTGGCGGATGTTTTTTTATCATGTGGGAACCGACATTGGCGCCGCAGACAGAGGAAGAAACACCAGAAAAAAGAGAAGCCCGGCCATCGATGCCGACGGGGGCTGTGGTTTTAGTAATCGACGAAACCACGCTGCCGAAAGAGGAAGAGCATCAACCTCTGGCCATTGAAACTACGGAAAATTCCAAGATAAGCCGGGAAAAACGGCAGGAATATCGTCGCCTTGGGCGTCAACTGCGAAGTATCGAACAGCTGTTGATGAGTCGGCTGGATCCTCTGACGGCGGAAATACAGCGTATTGACCAGCGGTTTAAAGCACGGGAAATCAGTAATTATGATGCACTGTACCAAAAATCGCAATTAAAAGTCCGGCAAGAAGAGATGGTCGTTGCTGCCATGGAGGAGAAACTTAATGCTTTGCAAGAAAGTAACATTTTGACGGCAGAAGATATCAATGCTGATGTGGAGAGAATACAAAAGCGCCGAGACGAAGCGCGGCAGAAACGCGAAGAATATCAGGGAGTTCTGCGGGAACTTTCCGATCATGCCGATGTGTTTCTTGATTTGTGAGGGTTTGAAAAGACAGGGAGGTGAAGGCGACGAAGGGAAAAGGGAAAGTCCTGGTAGCCATGAGCGGCGGTGTGGACAGCTCGGTGGCAGCGGCCCGGCTGGTGCGGGAAGGGTATGATGTCATCGGGGTCACCATGCGGCTTTCGGAGGAGGTGCGCGGTGGGGATCGTGCGGCGGAGGATGCCCGGGGAGTAGCGGAACTTTTGCAGATTCCCCATTATGTAGCAGATTTTCGGGAACGCTTTCGCCGCCGGGTTATTGACTATTTTGTAACGGCGTACGCGGCGGGGCAAACGCCGAATCCCTGTGTCGCCTGCAATCATTATTTGAAATTTTCCGGTCTTTGGGAAAAGGCGCAGGAATTCGGCGCAGATTTCTTAGCGACGGGGCATTATGCCCGGGTCACTTGGAATAAGACGCTGGGGCGCTTTCAGCTGCTTAAGGGGCGGGACGGAAAGAAGGATCAATCCTATGTGCTGTACCATATCGCTTCGGATTTGCTGCCCCATCTGTTGCTTCCCTTAGGGGATTTTACTAAACCAGAAATTCGAGATATGGCGGCAGATCTTGGCTTGTCGGTGGCTACGAAAGCCGAGAGTCAGGAAATATGTTTCATCGCTGACGATGATTATGGGCGCTTTCTGCGGGAACATTGTCCCGAGTGTTTAAAGCCGGGGGATATTGTCGATGGAACCGGGCGGGTTTTAGGCCGCCATGCCGGGGCGCCGCTCTATACCATCGGCCAGCGGCGAGGGCTTGGCATCGCTGCGCCGGAGCCGCTCTATGTGATCGGGCTGGATATGGAAAAAAATCAGGTCGTGGTTGGAAAAGAGAACGAAGTCTTCACTGATACACTGACAGCGCGCGGCGTAAATTGGTTGGCGGGAAATCCGTTCGGGCTGCCGCGCCGCGTAGAAGCCAAGATTCGCTATGGCCCTCGCACCGCGTTGGCTGCGGTGTCTCCTTTGGATGAGTCGCGGGTTGAAGTGCGCTTTGATACTCCGCAGCGGGCCGTTACTCCCGGGCAGTCCGTAGTATTTTACAACGGTGATGAAGTATTGGGCGGCGGTGTGATCGAAGGGACAACGCTGGAGAAAAAGCTTCGGTAATCATGTTAAATCTCTTGCGAAACGATCTTACAAGGTGCATAATGAGAGCAGAAGGTGTAAAGTGCGAATTTTCGCAGGAAGGATATTCTCATGGCTGTTCATTTTTCAAAACAGGGTAAGCTCCGCCTGTTCCTCGCGTTGCTCATTGCGATATTGGGGCTGGCTGGGGGTGGGTATTGGTATTTCGGGTATTACACGAAAACGCCGGCGTATTCTTTGCGGATGATACAGGAAGCCGTGACGGCCCACGACGAAACGAAGTTCACGCGCTATGTGGATGTAGATTCCCTCTCAGCGAGCGCCAGTGATGCGCTCTTAGAAGGTATGATGGACGCGGATCATTCCCTGTCCGAGGAATCTCGGGCTACGATCAGCGGCTTTACCGCCATGTTCCGCGATCCGCTTCGAGCCAGCTTTAAGGGCATTATCCTCACCTATGTCCGTACCGGAACATGGGGCGGTCAGGTGAGTGGGGAAGGAACGCCCATTGATGCGGACGTGATCCTTTCGCGGGCTGGATTGAAAGCGATTGATTTTCGCGGGATTGCGTTCTTGGAACAGGACGTGGATGGCGGCACGGCCACGGTGGGGCTGCGGGTCTATCAGGACGAAGTGGATGACGAGTTTATCTTTAAGGTGAAAATGTTGCGGGCAGAGTCGGGACTTTGGCAAGCTACGGAAATTACAAATTTCCGGGAGTTTATCGCTCTTGTTATGAAGGCTCGGCAGGATCAGCTGAAGGATTATCTTACGGCGGCGGATGCTGTTATTGATCGCCACGAGGCAGTCATTCGGGCTGCAGATCGGAAATTGGTGGAAACTTTACAGCAGGGCAATTTAGGGGATACGGTGACCCGGCAGGCCATGAAGAAGATCATGGAAGAGGAAGTTCTTCCCGATTGGCATCAGCGGGAAGCAGAACTGCAAACCCTCTCGGTGCCGGTACAGGCACAATCTCTTCAACGGCTGCGGCTTCGCATTTGCGCGGCCCAGATTCAGTATGCGGAGGCCTATGCCGAGTGGCTGGATACGAAATCTGCTGCTACCGTCCGCAAGGCCAACGAACTGCTGAAAGAAGCCAAGACATTGGAGCATGAGGCAAAGGTTTTGCATCAGATGCAGACAAAAAATAAATAGGGGGCCGAGTCTATGCGCTATCGGGCGGTGGTTTTCGATTTGGACGGAACGCTGGTGGATTCTCTCGAAGATTTGGCGGCCAGCGGGAATGAACTTTTAGCGGGCTACGGTAAACCTCCTCATGCGGTGGATAAATATCGCTA
>ERZ772967.3037-NODE-3037-length-10437-cov-3.305240_pt1 | contig 10437 bp, 17 predicted proteins | sample MGYA00511677_ERZ772967 | MGnify/ENA primary metagenome ERZ772967 (study PRJEB29015, sample SAMEA2737931) | human oral metagenome | biome: human oral; feature: human-associated habitat; material: dental | place: China | collected 2146 ...
ACTTTTAAGAAATTTCCAGTCATCTTCACAATGGAAAATATATTCAGTATCAATTTCACGATAAGCCTTGTCAATTGATTTTAGCTGCCCTAACCGTGTTTCATTTACTATCAGCCTAAAATCTTGATTTTTACCATCATATTTTGAAATTAGCCTTTCCAGTTTTTTCCCTTCTGTACTGTCTTCTGTTATTATTATTTTCTTAATCGGATAAGTATTACATTCAAAAAAGCTGTCAAGCGTTTCTTCCAGCAAATCAAATCTCCCGCAGCTAGTTATTACCAGCGTTACTTCCTTCATATCTATCAAGCCCCTTCTTAGCCATTGTTTTTCTGCTTTTTATAGCTTCTGCCAAATATTCATCATTTTTCTTCAATCTACTTCTATCATTTTCCTTATGATATAAATGACAAGTTAATGCCTCAAATTTTACTTTTTTTCTTTTACATCCAATATTAAATAGCCTTACAGCAAGTTCACTATCTTCCCTTCCCCAACCTTCTATTTCCTCCTCAAATCCGTTTACTTTAATTAAATCCTCCTTGAAAAAAGACATATTGCAAGCTCTTATTCCACGCAAACTTCTATCTACTTTTGTAAAAACTTTAGAAAGAATTTTACTTCTTACCATATTTATATTATTTCTTAACCCTTTACTAAAAAGATTTATTTTTTCTCCTTCCATTATTTCCTTAGCTGCAAATGCAGAAGTTATTACCCTTGAACCTTGGATAAAACAACCTCTTTTCTTATTTTTTATATGATCTTCAACAAAATGTCTATTTAACATTAAGTCTCCATCTATTATTATTATATATTCTCCCGTTGCCTTATTTATAGCTTTATTTCTTGACATTGAAAGTCTAAATCCCCTATCCTCTTGCCAAGAATGAATAATGTTACTTTGCGGATAGCTTTGCTGAAATCTTTTTATAAGATCTACTGTTTCCTGCTTTGAGCCGTCATCGGCAACTATTATTTCCTTTGGAGCAACAGTTTGTTCTAATGCACTATTTAAGCATACTTCCAGAGCTTTTGGCCAATTATATGTAGTAATAATAAGAGAAGTATTATTTCCCAGATTATTATAATATTCTTCACGTAATTTTGTGTATTTTGTCATTGTATAAATGGAACTGTATTTAGCAAGTAAATAACCTTCATAACCATCCATGAATCCAAGTTGTAAAATATACATTCTAAAAAATCTGAACATCATTTTTGAATATATTTTTATAAAACTTGGATTTTTTCCATTTTTTATATATTCTTTGGCACTTTGCGAAGTGTATCTATTTAATTTTTCAAGGAATTCTTCTATATTATCATAAGTATAATGAATTATCATTTCCTTTATTTTTTTTATTTTACTGTCAGTCTGATATTGTTCATGAACTTCACGGCTGCTTATTTTTATTTTGCTTGTATTTTCTTTTTTCTTTCTTCTCTATCTAAATGAATCTTTAAATATTTACCTGTATATGATTCTTTTTCTTTCATTATCTTTTCAGGTGTTCCTTTTGCAATTATAGTTCCACCAGCTTCTCCACCTTCTTTACCTAAGTCTATTATATAGTCTGCTGTTTTTATAAGGTCTAGATTGTGTTCTATTATTACTGCTGTATTTCCTGCATCTACTAGCCTATTTAATATTTCTATTAATTTTGCTATATCATCTATATGAAGTCCTGTTGTTGGTTCATCTAATACATATAATGTTTTCCCTGTTGACCTTTTAGAAAGTTCTGTTGCAAGTTTAATTCTTTGTGCTTCTCCGTCCGTGATAATGTTGTTGATGATTGTCCGAAGTTTAATATATCCGAAGTCCTACTTCTTCTAATACTTTAAGCTTATTTTTTATTTTAGGTACATGTTCAAAAAGTATTAATGCATCTGTTACTGTCATATCAAGTACATCTGCTATTGTTTGTCCTTTGTATCTTACTTCTAATGTTTCATAATTATATCTTTTTCCTTGGCAAACATCACATGGTACATATACATCTGGTAAGAAATGCATTTCTATTTTTTTAACACCATCTCCTGAACAACTTTCACATCTACCACCTGGTACATTAAATGAAAATCTACCTTTTGCATAGCCTCTCATTTTAGCTTCATTTGTTGTTGCAAATATATCTCTTATATCATCAAATACTCCTGTATATGTAGCTGGATTTGATCTTGGTGTTCTTCCGGATTGGTGATTGATCAATCCCTATTATTTTATCTATATTTGATATCCCTGTTATTTTCAGACATTTACCGTACATTCATAAATGTTTTGTTTATCTCTTTATATATTCCCTTATACATAACCTCGTTTATAAGGGATGATTTTCCGTGAGCCTGATACTCCTGTTACACATACCATCTTTCCGAAGTGGTATATCTACAGATACATCTTTTAGATTATTTTCTTTTGCTCCAACTATAGATATTTTTTTACCATTACCTTTTCTTCTCTTTTTAGGAACTTCTATTCCTTTTTCTCCAGATAAATATTTACCTGTTATACTATTTTCATTTTTCATTATTTCATCAATGGTTCCTTCTGCTACTAAATAACCACCATTTCTTCCTGCTACAGGCCCTATATCTAAAATATAATCTGCTTCTCTCATTGTATCTTCATCATGTTCCACTACAATTACAGTATTTCCGAAGATTTCTTAATTTTCTCAATGTTCCGAAGTAGTTTATCATTATCTCTTTGGTGTAGTCCGTATACTTGGTTCATCTAATATATATAATACACCTGTAAGTCCTGAGCCTATTTGTGTTGCAAGTCTTATTCTTTGTGCTTCTCCGCCCTGATAACGTTCCTGCCTGTCTTGCTAAACTTAAATATCCGAAGTCCTACATCTAATAGGAATGTAAGTCTCTTATTTAATTCTTTTAATATTTCTTCTGAAATTATTTTTTCTGTTTCTGTAAGTTTAAGTTCTTTTAAATATTTAAGTATATTTTCAATACTCATTGTTGTAAGTTCATATATATTTTTATCACCTACAAATATATTTAAAACTTCTTTTTTTAGTCTTTTCCCTTCACATACATGACATGGCATTTGTCTCATATACATTTCATAAAAACGTCTTGCCCCTTCTGATTTTGTCTCATTATGTCTTCTTTCAAGTATTGGTATTACCCCTTCAAAAGGTTGTTCAAATTTTCTTGTTCCTCTTGCATTTGAATATTCAAACTCAATTATTTCTGTTCCTGTTCCATATAATATCTTATTCACAAAATCTTCAGGTAAACTCTTAATTTTTACTCCTTTTATTTTAATTCCATAATGTTTAGCTACACTTTCAAAATACATTTTTGCTACAGTATCATTTTTCATCATTGTACTTGCTCCAAATGCTTTTACTCCATCATATAATGTTTTTTCTTTATCTGGAATTATCATTTCTGGATCTATTTTTAAAAGATGTCCTATACCTAGACAGCTTTCACATGCTCCTTGTGGTGCATTAAATGAAAATAATCTTGGGTTTATATCTGTATATGTTCCTCCGATGTTCTGGACATGCATAATTTCCGGCTAAATTTATGCTTTTCTTTTAAATCATCTACTATAACATTATTATCTGCATGTTTCATTGCTATTTCTATTGATTCTGCAAGTCTTGTACGTATTCCTTCTTTTATAACAAGTCTATCTACAACTATATCAATATTATGTTTCTTATTTTTATCTAGTGATATCTCATCAAAAGATAGGTCTTTTTGTTCTCCATCTATTACAGCTCTTACAAACCCCATCTTTTGTATATTTTCTAGAGTTTTCTTATGTTCTCCTTTTTCATCTCTTATTATTGGTGAAAGTATTTGTATTCTTTTTCCTTCTTCAAAATTTAATACTTTTTCTACAATTTGATCAACCGATTGTTTTTCGATTGGTCTTGAACATATTGGACAATACATTTTTCCTATTCTTGCATATAACAATCTTAAATAATCATATATTTCTGTTACTGTTCCAACTGTTGATCTTGGATTATTTGATGTTGTTTTTTGTTCTATCGCAATAGATGGTGAAAGTCCTTCTATATGTCTTACATTAGGTTTTTCCATTGTTCCTAAAAACTGTCTTGCATATGCTGATAAACTTTCTATATATCTTCTTTGCCCTTCTGCATATATTGTGTCAAATGCAAGTGATGATTTTCCGTGAACCTGATACTCCTGTTATAACAACTAAAGAATTTTTAGGTATATTAACATCTATATCTTTTAAATTATGTTCTTTTGCTCCCCTTATTTTTATATATTCCATTTTTAATATATTCCCCAATCTTTTATCTTTCAAATTTAATATATTTGCATACATGTATTATTACAGCAATTATTGTCATAATTATTGCTATATTTCTAAATATATTTTCTTCTGTTTTCAATTTTTCTAAATTTTCTTTGTCTTCTTCTTTCTTTTGTTCTTGTTCTATATCTTTATCTATAACTTCAAATACCGAATTTATATCTTCTTTTTCTAATACAATATTTGTTTCTTCTTTATTTATAGTATCCTTTTCTTCTTTTGCTTTACCATCATCATTGTTTATATTCTGAGATATATTTTCACTCTTATTATCTATATTAGTTGTCTCTAACTTTCCTTCTATATTATTAGTAGTATTTGATAACTGCTCATTTTTTTCATTATTAGTATTTGTATTTTTATCTACTACTTCTATTTTTACCTTCTTTACTGCTAATGAATATTTATCTATTATCTTATTTGTTATTGCATAATTATATGATATTGTAAGTTCTGTAGTCCCTTTAGATATACCTTTTATCTCTAAAAAAGTCTTATTTGGTGAACTTTCAGATGTATATGATCTTATTATTCCTACAGAATTATTACTTTTTTTTATAGTATCTATTTGAAGTATATATCTTCTATCTAGTGAATATGATAATTCTTTCTGTTCTCCGCACATTTATTTTTATATCTACATCACCTATTATATCATTTTCTGTTAGACCATATGATATAAAAGAATTTAAGCTAATTATAATATATATTATTAGATATATGAAAATAAGCACTCCGGTGTGCTCTTTTCATTTTTATACTATTTTTTCTTATTTGTACTATTTTTTTTAACTTTTTTACATTTATAATATCATAATTCTTTTTATTATTATTTTGCATATATTATTACTCTTTTTCCTTCTTCTGCATTTGTAATTATTGTTAACTCTTTCTTATTCTTATCTTCTATTTTATCTACTGATTCTGAATCTACTTTTTTAACACTATTTATTTCATATGTATATTCTTTCCCATTTATTACAAGTACTATTTTTCCCCCTTTTTTTAGTTTATCTAAATTTTGAAGTCTTCCTTCTACATTTTCTGATGCTATTGAAAGGTGTTGTTTTTCTGGATCAATTTCTGTCCTTGTTCCTAATAATACAACATTTTCTGCTATTTTTTTAGCATTATTTACAACCTTATATTCTTTTCCACCTATCTTCAAAATTATATTATATTTCGATTCTTCTTCTGCTATTTTAACTCCATTTTTATCTGTAGAAGTATTATTATTTATATTTTCTTCTTTTACTTTATCTAAAGCAAGTACTTTTTCTACTGGTATAAAAGTGAAATATTTAAGTATTTCTGGTTTCTTCACACGTATAGCATATGATACAACTAAAATTAGTAAAATAACTTCTATTATCATAAGAGACATATATAATATATTCCTTTTTTCATGTACTACTTTTGTTCCTTCATCATGAATATTTTCTAATACCTCTTTTTTTACCGATATAGGTTTTCCTTCTATATCTATATCTTCTATTTTAACTTTATCATTATCTTTTTGATTATCTTTTTCTTTTTCTAAATATATTTCTGATGCAATATTATTTCCATATTCTAAATTTTTAGAATCTATTCCAAACTTTTTAGCTTCTTCTTCATCTATTGCAACTTCACTTTCTTCTAATAACAAGTTTGTAAGAACTGTTTCTTCTTTAATTTTAGATGATAATTCTTTTTCTTTTCTGGTATATCCTCTTATTGGGTCTGCTTTTCCGAAAACGATTCCTTTCTTTTTTAGATATATTTGTATCTTCACCATATTCTACTTTCTTACTATTAAAACTAAAGAAATCTTCTAAAGCTTTTTTTTGTTCATCAGATACTTCAAATTTTCTTCCATAAATACTATTATTATTAGATACTTTCTCTTCATTATTATTATCTTTTACAATATCCACATTATTTTTTTTCAAATTACCTGTGATATCTAATATATCTAATGATTTTTCAGCAAAATCTACACTGTTTTTTTCATTTATCCTATTTTCCATCATTTTAGCTATAATGTCAAAACCGTTCTCTATTTTGCTTTGTTCTTGATCTTTAGCTATATTAGATATATTTACATCATTATTAATTTTATTTACTGATGCTGAATCTTCTCTTGTTTCAAACTTTTCTGCTATTTGTCTTAATATTTCACTATTCTCAGCTCTTCTTCTTTTTCTCTCTTCAAAATTTTCATCTCTTCTACGATTTCTCATATATATTCCTCTTACATTTTTTCTGGCATTTCAATACCTAAAATATTCATTCCTTTTACTAAAATTTTACTTGTAATAATACATACAATAATTCCAAGTTTTCTTAAATTTACATCATCAGTACTTATCCTATATTTATTATAATATTGATTAAAAGATTTTGCTAGTTCTAATAAGTATGATGTAAGTATGCTTGGTTCATATTTTTCTGCTGTTTGTTCTAATATTTCTTCAAATTCATAAACTTTTTTAAATATATTATATTACCGATTATCACCATATTGATTACAAATATCACTAAAAAGTATTTCTATTTTCATATATTTAAATTTAAACCTTTCTTTCTTATTCTAAAATGTTTCTATTATATATTCTTTTAATTGTGATGCTTCTTTTTCTATGTACATATCATTAAGAAGGAATAATGTATCTATATCTTCTGTTGTTATATAATTATGTGCATCTTTTTGATTTTCAAATACAAATAATTTACTACTATCTATTCCTGCAAGAAGTGATCTTACATAGATATCTTTTGATCTTGGACCTATTATTATTATTCTTTCAATACTATCATCATTTAAGAACTCATAGTCTGCATCATAATGCCATAATACAACCTCTACCCCTTCTTCATTATCTGATTTATCATCAAGCATTAATATGACATTTTTCTTTCCTTCATAATTTCTAACAAAATCAAATACATTACTACATGCAAGTGGATTTTGTCCTTTTGTTAGATGTTTTATAAGATGTTTATTATTCTTTAATTTAATCTTTTCATAACGTGTTTCTGCTATTTTAAGTTTTGACATATTTTTTAGTATATCATTTATATTAAATCCTAATACCATCATAAGAGTTACAACAGAAAGCTGATTATATGCATTAAATCTACTTTCTGAAAGAATTGGCATATCATAAATATTTCCGATCTCCTATACTTATTTTAGCTATTTTTTCTTTTTGATCTATATATAATACCTTGGTATCCAGATTTGGACTTACAAGATGATTATTTTTACATCTACATTTTCCGATGATGATTTAATTGTATATAATCATATTCTAATTTTTCATTACATATAGGACATACTATTATATCTCTTACTAAATTTTTAGGGATATTTGTATCATTTTCTTGTTTTTCCATACCATAAAATATTTTTTTATCATTATTTAAATCTATTTTATCATCTGAAACTTTAGATTTTATCATTGATGCTATAATATCATCACCGATTTACTATAATTCTTGTCTCATCTGGTATACTTCCGATCTAATATATTTACAATATAGTCTGTGTTTGCATTTCTTTTTACAGAATCTCTTAATATATTAGTAATTATTGTATATTTAGGTTTTATATCATTATATATATATGGACTTACTCTTTCATCTACTTCAAATATTGCTATATTTGCTCTATTCTTTTTTAATTTACCGAAATATATTAGAATTAGTTATAAGTGTATCTACAATACCTGCCTTTAAATTAGAACCTGCTTTATTACTTATAACATATACTCTTTTATTTTTCTTTATATCTTCTATATCTATACTAGTTCTTTCTATTGGTTTTTTCTTTTTCCTAAACTCTTCTTTAATCTTTTCTTCGTTTATAAGTAGTTCTAATAAATCTGTAGCAAGATTTGTTACAGTTGTTTTTCCGATTTGTACCAGTTACTGTAATTATTACTTCTGGTTTTTGAAGTTTACTAAGTATGTTTTTATCAATTTTAAGAGCTATTACCCCTCCTATATGACTAGTATTTCCTTTTATAAATTTTACAATATTATGTACTAATTTACTTATTATTATTGAAAGTATTTTTCTTAAATTCATTATTTATTTTCTCCCTTACTTCCTATAACATTTATAATATCTGTTGCAGTATTATATTTTGGCATATATGAAAGCTCAAGCATTGCAAGATCACTTGCTGTAAATCCTGCTGTTATAGCTGTTGCTAAAATATCTATTTTTTTATCTGCATCTTTTTTACCTATTGCAGATCCTCCGAAGAAGTTTTCCTGTTTCTTTTTCAAATATACACTTAAGTATTAGATCTTCTGAATCTTTAAATAATTCGCTTGAAGTTTTTCCCATGACTATTTCTGTATAATATTCAATATTATGTTCTTCAAGTTTCTTTTCAGAAAGTCCTGTTCTTGCAACTTGATATCCGAAATACTGATAATATAGATGTATTTGTTGTCCCTTTATATGTAGAACTTATTCCGCAATATATTATCTCCAACAACTCTTGCTTGTCTTTTGCTAGGTGGAGCTACTGCTGGTGTTACATAAATATTTTCATACATACTTTCTACTTTTGCTATATCTCCTATTGCATATATATTATCAATATTTGTTTTCATATGTTTATCAACTGTAACATAATCTTTATTATCTACTTTTATTCCTGCTTTTTTTATAAACCTTGTTGCAGGTATTGTTCCTACTGTTATAATTGCCATATCAAATGTTTTCTTATATGTTTTTAAATCATTTCCGAATAGAATATTCAACTTCTAATATTTCCCTATTTCTTCCTCTATATAGTTCTGAATCTTCCCTTACCTTTAGTATATTTGCATTTTTTACAACCGTTACAAATTCTGATACTATATTTTCTATTTCTGAAGAAATGTCTTTATCAAATCTAGGTATAAGTGCATCTTCTTTTTCTAATATATATACATCTATGCCAAGCTTATTTAAGTTTTCTGAAAGTTCTAATGAAATTGCTCCGACTCCCTACTATTAAAACATTTCTAGGCTCATTTCTTTCTATAAACCTTTTAAGTCTTTTAGCATTTCTAAGATTTTTATGTACAAATATATTATCACCTAAATTTTCAAATTCTTTAAGTCTTTTAGCAATACTACCGACAGATAATACAAGATAATCATATGATATATTAAACATTGTTCCTTTGCTTGTTTCTACAACTTGTATCTGATTTTTTTGAGTATGTATTTCTATAACTTCAGTTTTCAAATATATTTCTAAATCATATTTTTCTTTTAAGTCTTCTGCAGAATTAAATACTATATCTTCTTCTGCTACTTCTCCAGATATATAATATGGCATTGCACATTGTGAATATGATATATATTCTTGTTTTTCTACTATTATGATTTCAATATTTTTATCCCTTTTTCTTAAATATTTTGCAAGTGTAAGTCCTCCGTGACTCTCCTCCTACTATAACTACTTTCATTTATATAACCTCCATTGCTGCATTTGAAGCTAATTTATCTACCATCTCATTATATTTATCTCCATTATGTCCTTTTACTTTATTAAACAATAATTTTATCGATGGTAATTCTTCTGTTTGTTTTTTTAAATTATATAATGTTTTCCATAATTCTATATTTTTAACATTTTTAAATATTTCATATTCAAATAAGTCATCTTTAGAGTCAATAGCAATTCTAAACTCTTTTTTTCTAAATTCAATTAAATTAAAGTCTGCAAACTCCAAAATTTTAATAGCAACATTATCTAAGCTTATAAAACCAAAGTCGACCTTAGTAAGTCCCAATGAAATTATTTTTAAAGGTACAAGTGTTTTTGAAAAATTTCTATATTTTATAGGAAAATAATCTAAAGACATACTTGTAAATTTTACTTCAGAGGCTGTTTCAAAAGAATCTTCTTCAGTTAAGTTTAAGAAAATTTCTTTATTTTCAAAGATTTCTTCAATAATTTCTATTTTATCTTCTTCTTTGATACTTTCACTCTTATCAGATTCTATTTTTTCAATATTATCACTGATTTCTTTGATATTATCTTCTTCAATATTCTTATAAATTTTATTAGTTAGGTGAGGACTTTCATTGTCCTCACCAGTCAGGCATAATTTTGTTGGAC
>ERZ772967.3038-NODE-3038-length-10429-cov-8.088105_pt1 | contig 10429 bp, 9 predicted proteins | sample MGYA00511677_ERZ772967 | MGnify/ENA primary metagenome ERZ772967 (study PRJEB29015, sample SAMEA2737931) | human oral metagenome | biome: human oral; feature: human-associated habitat; material: dental | place: China | collected 2146 ...
GTGCTTCCCGCCACAACGAGAAGATAAGCGCATATCTCGTTAAGTTTGCCCGGGAGCACGGTCTTGAATACTATCAGGATGAAGCGTTAAATGTCATTATCTGGAAGGACGGCACTCACGGATATGAGGACTCCGATATGGTCATGATACAGGGACACATGGATATCGTTGCTGAGAAGACTGAGGACAGCGCTCACGATTTTGAGAATGATCCGTTGGAGCTTATGATTGATGGCGATTATATCACTGCAAAGGACACCACGCTCGGTGCGGACGACGGTATTGCAATCGCTATGGGTCTTGCGATTCTCGATTCGACAGATATTCCGCATCCGCCAATTGAGCTTATAGTGACAGTAGATGAGGAAATCGGCATGCTGGGGGCAAATGCTCTCGACGGTTCCAAGATCAGATCCCGCAAGATTATCAATCTCGATTCGGAGGAAGAGGGGATCATCACAGTTGGCTGCGCAGGGGCAGTAGACGTAACCACGCATTTTCCCGCACGCAGGCAGTTAGCCAAGGGCATCAAATACAAGTACGTAGTAGAGGGCCTTCTCGGTGGTCACTCCGGCAGCGACATTCATCTGGAGCGCGCAAATGCAGGAAGCATCGCAGCTAGAATGTTACTCGAAGCTAGAGAGGTAGTGCAGCTCAATATCCTGTCTATTGCAGGCGGACGTGCGACTAACGTAATACTCGGAAAGGTTGCCGGTGAGGTAATCGTTGCAGCTTCGGACGCAAAGGCTTTTGAAGAGAGCATTGCAGCTACTACGGCAGCAGTTAAGGAAGAGTACCGCACATCTGATCCCGGCATCAGAGTGGCAGTAGAGGCGGTTGGCGAGACAGAGGAAGAAGCGATTGATACAGCTTGCCAGGACAACTTCCTCAAATTCGTGCTCGCGTGTCCTGCCGGTGCCCAGCACTACAGCGTGGAGCTCGAGAATCTTGTTGAAACTTCACATTCAATCGGAGTAGTTCAGCTGGAAGGCGATGAGCTTATCACTAGGTCGATGGCCAGATCGAGTGTCAACTCACGCAAAGATTTGCTGACTAGAAAGATTACCATTGTTGCAGAGGCTCTGGGCGCTACAGTTGAGTTTAGCGGCGCTTATGGCGCATGGGAATTCGACAACAAGTCGGATCTCCTGGACGTGTGCATCAAGGCGTATGAAGAGCAGTATGGTGAGAAGCCTGTTGTAAGTGCCATCCACGCAGGCGTTGAGTGCGGAAAGTGGGCGGAGAAGGTAGGCAAGATAGATGCTGTATCTATCGGCCCGGACATGTCGGGTGTTCACTCGGTGCTTGAGAAGCTCTCAATATCCTCCACTGAGAGAACATGGGAGTATGTAAAGCTTGTGCTCGCTCACTGTAAATAAAAGTTAAATAAAAGTCGGATATGACACAATAATACAAATGTATAGAGATAATACGTAGAAAGTGCTATACTGATATTAGCAGGGATGGTGGACATATTATTCCTGCTTTTTCAGGGCTTATAGTTAGATTTATCTAACTAGGTAGATAATTATCACAATCATCCTGTTATTCCATGCATTTAGCAGAGATACAGCAATATTTATATGGGTAGGTGGTGTCATATGTATTTAGAAATAGATAATATATCCAAGAGCTACGGAACCGGCGACAGCCGAGTTGTCGTTCTAAAGGGGATTTCCTGCGGAATAGAGAAGGGCGATATTTGTGTGCTGCTTGGACCGTCGGGATCCGGCAAATCAACACTTTTAAAGATTATTGCCGGCGTGTTGAAGCCGACAAGTGGCTACGTTATTACAAAGGGGACTATCGCTCCTTTAATTGAAGTGGGAGCAGGTTTTGATCCTGAACTGACAGCCAGGGAAAATATATATCTTAACGGCGCTATCTTGGGGTATACAAAGAAATTCATGGATGAGAAGTTTGATGAAATCATTGACTTTGCTGAATTGCGAAGCTTTGTGGATGTACCGGTGAAAAATTTCTCTAGTGGCATGTATGCCAGATTGGGATTTTCGATTGCTACCATGGTACAGCCGGATATCCTTATTGTAGATGAAGTATTGTCCGTAGGGGACTATCGCTTTCAAGAGAAATGTGAGGATCGGATAAATAAGATGATTGAGCAAGGAATAACAATAATTTTAGTTTCTCACTCTATAGATATGATTAAGAGGCTTTGCACAAAAGTAGTATGGTTGGATCATGGGCAAATTAAAGATATTGGTGCAATAGATAAAGTTTGCAATGAATATGAAAAATGATTTACTGAATCAGAAAGTTTTTGCGGAGGTTTTTCTATGAGTGAGAATAATGAAAAAGAGCCAATTATTAAGATTTTTGTTTCTCATCGTATTGACCAAGTGAGCGAGACAATTGATAATCCGCTTTATGTGAATGTGCGTTGCGGAGCCGTTTATGATAAGCGGAATCCGGAAGAATATGGACATATATTGGGGGACAATACGGGAGATAATATTTCTGAAAAGAAGTATAGATATTCGGAATTGACTGTACAGTATTGGGCGTGGAAGAATCAGAACGCAGATTATTATGGACTTTGTCACTATAGAAGATATTTAATATTTAGAAATGCATGCGATGACTATGAAAGGGATCAACGTAATCAGGTTCAGTATAATTATCTGAACAAAGAAAATGAGGAAAAGCTGGGGCTGTTGGATGCAGAGAACATGGAACATCTTATTTCCCAGTATGATCTATTGGTGAATAAAGAATTTGATATCAGGAGAGTTTATACCTCAAAAGGCCTACAGCATAGTGTTTTGTCACACTGGAAAGCTCAGGAAGACATTATTATACCAAAGGGTGTGATAGAGCAGCTTTTAGGTCTTGTAAAAGCCATGTACCCACAATATTATAACGATGCCATGGAATATTTGCATGGATGGAAGTATCGTGGATATGATCTATTCATTATGAAAAAGGCATTGTTTCATGAGTATTGCCAATTTCAGTTTAATATTCTACAAAAGTTAGAAGAACAGATTGATATGACATATTTTTCTGAAAATATGACAAGAGTATGTGCTTTTATGTCGGAAATTTTACACGATGTTTTTATTTATCATTTGACACAGGGAAATCAGTACAAAGTAAAAAATCTTGATGTTGCTTATTTCAAGGAAACTGTTCATCAAGATGAATTATTCCCTGCATTTACTTATAATAATATTCCTATTATTTTATTATCTAGTGAGTACTATGTTCCTTATGTGGGAGTGCTTATTCAATCGTTAAAAGAGCATTCTGCCTCTGTTAATAGGTATGATATCATTATCTTGCATAAGTCCATCAGTACTGAACTTCAGAAACAATTACGGCGTATTATAGAAGGATGCAAAAATATTTCTATACGTTTTTTTAATACAGCAGCAGTGATAGACGATTCTGGATTTTATGTATCCAGTCAATATTATGCAGTAGAAGCATATTATAGAATTCTTACCCCTTGGATTTTAAAACATTATGACAAAGCTATTGTCATGGATAGCGATTTGATACTTAATCATGATATTTTTGATTTGTATAATCATGATATAAATGATAAATGCATCGCCGCAGTAAAGGATATTGTGTATATGGGATTACTAAATGGATTCCAGTCTGGCGTCTTGTCTTATACAAAAGAAAAAATGAAAATGAAGCGACCCTATGACTACATCAATACCGGGGTTATGCTGATGAATCTAAAACGCATCCGGGAGAAGTGTTCGGGTATAGAATTAGTGAGATTCTGCCAGGAAAATCATTTTAATATCCAGGAACAAGATGGATTAAATGCTTTTTTTGAAGGAGAAATTAAATTCATCGACTTAAGATGGAACTATTATGTAGCCGTGAATTCGGCTATCCACTATTCTGTTGATAGGGCACCAAGAAAGGAAAAGGAACTCTATATGAGTGTAAATCCATATAATGTGGCAAATATGCCATACATTATCCATTATGCGAGCCAGCCGAAACCATGGAATGATCCCAATGTCAAATATTCGGAATTGTGGTGGCGGTACGCTAGTAAGACGGAATTCTATCCGCTTATTCTGTTTAGAATGTCCCAGGGAATTTTATATAGTACGCTATTTAGTGAGGGGAGGCTCTCTTTTGCGCGTCGCGTAGCAGACAAAATACTGCCTAAAGGAAGCAGGAGACGCGAGGTGCTGAAGAGAATTATGCCCCGTGGATCGAAACAGTTTGAATTTCTAAAACGTATGTATCATAAATTTAGCATTTGATCTGAACCAGTGCATATTTTTCCGTACTATTTATACGGCAGTATCAGTACGGTTGTAGCATAATCTGCTAAAAGGGTGGCAATGTGGAATTTGTGAATGAACTGTATAGGATAAATAGATATATTAGCCTGCAGAAGGTGGCTCGTCAAGGGAAAGTGGACCAATGATTTCATGGATGCGGCTTAATCTGAATACTGCCGTGTATTTAGAATATAAGATGAATAATGGTTGTTAGAATAAGTAATAAGAGTTCGGCATTGATACGGGACGAATAGGGGGAAGACTAATGGTATACAAAGAAGTAAAGGAAGAGCATTCTCCTGTTATCAAAATTTTTGTTTCCCGCCGTCTGGATATTCCTTCTGTAACGGTTCCTAATCGCTTATATGTACCAATAGTATGTGGTTCCACTTATGAAAGGGAAGTAGACAATAAGTTTATTCGGGATGATATAGGAAACAATATATCAGAAAAACGCAATGCGTTCTGCGAGTTTACAGTGGAATACTGGGCTTGGAAGAATGTCGAGGCGGATTATTATGGTTTGTGCCACTATAGGAGATATCTGACATTTAGTTCAAAGCATTTTTGTGTCAACGGTCAAGAACAAGTTATGGAAGGATTGCTAGAGAAGCGAACTATTAAGAAGTACGATTTGCTTAATGAGGCAAGAATGAGGAAAATCATTGCGGCAAATGATGCCGTTGTCAATCAGGCTGCGGATGTTAATTACATTCCGACGCCAAACGGGTATCAAAAATCTGTTTATGACCATTGGAGTGCCCATGATGGTGTTTTTCTGGATAAAAGGGTTTTACCTCTTTTGCTTGAGACTATTAAAAAAAGGTGTCCTCAGTATTATGCTGCAGCTATCGAATACATGGATGATAGATGGTATAGGGGTTATAATTGCTATGTTTTTAAGAAAAAACTATTCTTTCAAATGTGTCAATTTCAATTTACTATTCTTTCTGATATGGAACAGCAGTTGAAAGAAAATAGCCTGGCAAAGCATTTTGAACGTACCTTGGGGTATCTTGGCGAAATTATGTATGGTATATTTATTTATTATCTGCAAAAGCAGGGCATCTATAAAATCAAGGAAGTACAGTTAGTATATTTTGAGCAGACGGTGATTCCAGACAGTATTTGGCAGCGTCTTTGTGATAGAATCCTTTTTTGGGCTAAATTTCGCTTTGAAGATGTTGGATATAAAATCCTGCCCAAGGGTTCAAAGAGAAGAAGTATTATAAAGAAAATCTATTTTTCATTGGTTAAACGATGAATAGAAAGGAGCTTGTCATGAAAGTTGTCTTATTAGCAGGTGGTTTTGGTACACGGATTAGTGAAGAATCCCGTTTTAAGCCGAAACCGATGATAGAAATCGGTGGTATGCCTATTTTATGGCATATTATGAAAGAATATGCTCATTGGGGATTTAACGAATTTATCGTATGTGCCGGCTATAAGCAGCATGTAATCAAAGAATATTTTGCTGATTATTTCCTGCATACTTCTGATGTTACCTTTGATTTTTCTCAAGGGGATAAGCTGATTGTGCACCAGCAGCATGCAGAACCTTGGAAAGTAACTGTTGTAGATACAGGATTGAATACTATGACCGGAGGCCGCATCAAAAGAATAGCACCTTATGTGAATAATGAAACATTTATGCTGACCTACGGAGACGGTGTGAGCGATGTTCCTATGGACAAGGTTTTGGCATTTCATAAATCACACGGTAAAATCTGCACAATGACTGCTGTTAAGCCGGAAGGCCGCTTTGGTATCCTTGACCTCAAGGGTGACTGTATCGCTTCTTTCCGAGAAAAAAGTAAACAGGACGTTGGCTATATTAATGGAGGCTATATGATTGTAGAACCGGAGATTTTTAAATATATTGCTGGCGATGAAACCACTTTTGAACGTGAACCGCTGGAGACTGTTGCTAATGAAGGGCAGCTAATGGCCTATAAATATAATGGTTTCTGGCAGTGCATGGATACGATGCGGGATCGTCAGAAATTAGAAGAATTGTGGGACGCAGGGAAAGCTTCATGGAAAGTGTGGAGTAACTGATATGCAATATCTCAATCTTGATTTCTATAAGGGCAAACGTGTGTTTGTTACAGGTCACACCGGCTTTAAAGGTAGCTGGCTTTGCCGCATCTTAATCAATGTGGGTGCCAAAGTGACAGGCTATTCGCTAGTGCCGCCGACGAACCCGAATCTGTTTTCACTGGCCGATTTGGATACTCATATGAATTCTGTAACTGGCGATATCCGTGATGAAGAAAAACTGCTGGCAGTTTTTGAACGGGCACAGCCAGAAATCGTACTTCATTTGGCGGCGCAGCCGATTGTACGTGATTCTTATAAGGATCCGGCTTATACCTATGAAACCAATGTCATGGGTACCGTAAATATTTTGGAATGTGTACGTCAGTCCAGCACGGTCAAATCTTTTTTGAACGTTACAACGGATAAAGTTTATCATAATAATGAATGGGTCTGGGGCTATCGGGAAAATGAACCGCTTGACGGTTTTGATCCGTATTCAAATTCGAAGTCCTGCTCAGAACTGGTGACACATTCCTATAAGAATAGTTTCTTTGCAGATGGTTGTGTTGCGATTTCTACTGCCCGGGCAGGTAATGTCATCGGTGGCGGCGATTTCGCAAACGACAGAATCATCCCAGATTGTGTTCGTGCTATAGAAGCGGGAAGTCCTATCAGTGTGAGAAATCCATATTCTACTCGTCCCTATCAGCATGTATTGGAGCCGCTGTTTGCTTATCTGATGGTTGCTCAAAAACAGTATGAAGACAAAAAATATGCCGGTTGGTACAATATTGGACCCGATGAATGTGATTGTGTGACGACGGGTGGATTGGTAAGTTTGTTTTGCCGGAAGTGGGGAAATGGTCTTAGTTGGGAGAATCAGGCAGAAAAGAATGCGCCGCATGAAGCAAATTTTTTGAAGCTTGATTGTTCAAAAATTAAGTCCGTTTTTGACTGGAAACCGAAATGGCATATTGAAGATGCTATTGGCATGACTGCAGCCTGGACAAAAGTATGGCTGAAACATGGAGACATTCCGGCTGAAATGAATCGACAGATTCGTATTTATGTGGAGGATAAGCAGTGAAAAAAGCGATTGTGTCTGGTGCTAATGGATTTGTTGGATCGGCAGTCATAAAGGAATTGGTATTGCAGGGATATGAAGTATATGCGCTGGCTAGAGAAAATCATCATGACCAGGTACCTATTAATGAAATGGTACGCATCATCCCATTTTCTTTGGAGAATATAGAGGCATTGGGAGAAGTGATTCCTGTAAATGAATATGAAGCGTTTTATCATTTTGCATGGAATGGTAGTGCAGGTGCGGATAGGGCAGATATGGCATTGCAGCTGAAGAATGCGCAGTGGACTGTAGAATGTTTGCAAATGGCAAAAAGATTGGGATGCAAACGTTTTGTACCGGCGGGAAGCATTGTGGAACATGAAACGATAGCCGCGGTCTATACGCAGGGAAACAGACCTGGGGCGGGCTACATTTACGGTTCTGGTAAAGTGGCAGCTCATATGATGTGCATGTCAATGGCGGTAAAGGAAGGTATTGATTTAGTATGGCCGAAAATTACCAATGCATATGGACCGGGTGAACGAAGTCCACGGCTGGTGAATTCGGCTATCCGGAAGTGTATCGCTGGTGAAGTTCCACAATTTACAGCGGGAACCCAGAATTATGATTTTGTCTATATTGATGATGTAGCCCGTGCATTTCGCCTTATTGGAGAAAAGGGAAAGCCGTTCCATCACTATTTAATTGGCAGCGGTAAAGCAAAAGTATTGAAAGAGTTCCTGCTTGAAATGCAAGCAGCTATTGCGCCTGATCTGGAATTTAAGTTTGGTGATATTCCTTTTACGGGTATTGATTTGCCCTTAGATGCCTTTGACTGCATGGAAACGGAGCAAGATACTGGATTTAAACCAAAAATTTCGTTTAGAGAAGGTTGTAGGAGAACCATGGAATGGTGTAAAGAAGAGGGGAATGCTAAATGATTCAGAAATTTGAATTTCAAAAAACAAAAATTCCTGGATTGATTGAAGTGACCCCTTTCAATGCGGATGATATCCGTGGCTGTTTTACTAAAGATTATTCAAAAGAAGTGTTTGAGCAGAACGGGATACATTATGATCTAGCTGAAATCTTTTATACTACCAGCTATAAAGGTGTTATTCGTGCGCTGCACTTTCAGCGTGTCAAACAACAACCAAAACTGGTGCGCTGTATCTATGGACAGGTGTATGATGTAGTGGTGGATTTGCGTAAAGATAGCTATACATTCAAAAAATGGTTAGGTTTTGACCTGATTGGGGAAAAACATAATGAAATCTTGGTGCCGGCTGGTTGTGCACATGGGTATCTAGTATTAGAGCCGTCCATCGTATCCTATAAGTGCTCGGAGAAATTTTATGGAGAATACGATGGCGGTATTAAATGGGACGATCCTGATATCAATGTGAAATGGCCACTAGAAAAAATTGGTGGTCGTGAAAATTTAATACTGGCAGATAAAGATAAGAACTTACCAAGTTGGGCAGAGTTCGAAAAGAAATACGGGGCATTTTGATGAAAAAAGTACTTATCATTGGTGCCGGCTTATCTGGATCTGTTATTGCGAGATATCTAGCAGAAAAAGGACTGTCCATTTCTATCTGGGAAAGAAGAGACCACATTGCTGGAAACATGTATGATTACTACGATGAGTATAATTTTTTGGTCCAGAAATATGGGCCGCATACATTTCACACAAAGAAAAAGTCTTTATTTGATTATATGTGCCAATATGAAGACTGGCAGGATTATAAACTGACTTGTGGCGCTGTTTGGGATGGAAAATATACGCCGACACCATTTAATTTTACTACGATTGATACCTTTTATCCTAAAGAAAAAGCATCTGAATTAAAGAAACGCCTGCAGCAAGTTTTTTATGGGCAGAAAACGGCTACGGTTGTAGAAGTTCTAGAGAATGAAGATCCTTTAATTCGCGAATATGCGGAATTTCTTTTCCTAAACGATTACGCTCCTTATACAGCTAAGCAGTGGGGGATATCTCCAAAAGAAATCGACCCCAGTGTACTAAAACGGGTTCCCTTGCGCTTTTCTTATGAAGAAGGCTATTTTGATGACCCTTATCAAGTAATGCCTATGCATTCTTTTACTTGTTTCTTCAAAAATTTGCTCTGTCATCCTAATATTGAAGTACATCTTAGCGTTGATGCTTTAGCTCACCTTAGAGTGCAAGACAATAGGTTGTATTGGAACGAAGAACCTTTTATTGAGAATGTTGTGTATACTGGTCCGATTGATGAGCTGTTTCACTTTCAATATGGCAGATTGCCGTATAGATCTCTTCGGTTTGAATGGAAGTATTCTGCTCAGGATAGTATTCAAGATGCTCCGGTTGTAGCATATCCGCAAGAGAAAGGATATACAAGGATTACAGAGTACAAGAAACTACCTGTACAAAAACAGAAAGGCAGCAGTTATGCTATTGAGTACCCACTTCCTTACCAGGAAGATAAGGATATGGAACCCTACTATCCTGTACTAACGCAGGAAAGCCGAGAACAATATAGAAGATATCAGAAACTTGCTGTGCGCATTCCTAATCTTTATTGCTGTGGACGTTTGGGTGATTTTAAATACTATAATATGGATCAAGCCTTGGAACGAGCACTGGCTGTGGCACGAGAAATTCGAGTATAGAATGTTTTCATGCTTATAAAGTAGGAGAAATTAGAATATGCCCATGCTAGCCGATAGAAAACAGTGTATAGACTGTTGTATATGTTTGAATGTATGTTCTTTTGGAGAACTGGAAGTAATAACTGACCGTTACAGCTTTTTGGATGCATATTCATGTAAAGGGTAAAGATATATTTAGTTTAAGATAATGAGTTATTATTGATAATGGCTGGAAAATAGTATAGGATAAATTTATCCTATACTATTTTTATTGTACGCCGAATAGGCATGACAAAACCCCCAGTTAAACTGGGGGTAGATAAAAGGAATCTTATAGAAAAGGAAAGAACCTCCTGGTGGTACAATGATAGCGGTCTGGCAACCACATCATTGTATGTTAAGGAGGTTCGGTGTC
>ERZ772967.3044-NODE-3044-length-10409-cov-16.135503_pt1 | contig 10409 bp, 8 predicted proteins | sample MGYA00511677_ERZ772967 | MGnify/ENA primary metagenome ERZ772967 (study PRJEB29015, sample SAMEA2737931) | human oral metagenome | biome: human oral; feature: human-associated habitat; material: dental | place: China | collected 2146 ...
TCTCCCGCTTCATCAAGACCATCGCGGACATCTTCGTTCCGATTCTTCCCGCCCTTATTGCCGGCGGTCTCATGATGGCCCTCAACAATGTCCTGACCGCCCAGGGGCTCTTCGGTGACCAGGCGTTGACGGAGCGCTGGGGCTGGCTCAAGGACTACGCAGCCCTCATCAACATGATCTCGGCGTCGGCCTTCGCCTTCCTGCCGGTACTCGTGGGCTACTCGGCGACCAAGCGCTTCGGTGGCAACGTCTATCTCGGTGCCGCTATGGGCGCGGCCATGGTCTCAACATCGTTGTTGTCCGCCTACAGCATGTCCGACCCGGAGGCGGCGGCGAAGTTCTGGGAGTACACGGGGGAGTCGTCGACCTGGTCCCTGTTCGGTCTGGAAGTAGCCAAGATCGGCTACCAGGCCATGGTCATCCCAGTGCTGTGCGTGGCGTGGATCCTGTCCGTGGTGGAGAAGTGGCTTCACAAGCGGTTATCTGGAACCGCTGACTTCCTGCTGACACCGCTGTTCACCATGCTGGTGACCGGGTTCCTCACCTTCATCGTCGTCGGACCGCTCACCCGTGAGCTGTCGATCTGGATCACGGACGGTCTGGACTGGCTGTACAACACGGCAGGCCCCGTGGGTGGCTTCCTCTTCGGCATCGTCTACTCCCCGATCGTGGTCACCGGTCTTCACCAGTCCTTCCCCGCGGTGGAGCTGCCGCTCATCGCTGACAAGGCCAGTACCGGTGGGTCCTTCATCTTCCCGATCGCCTCCATGGCGAATGTCGCACAGGGTGCCGTAGCCCTGGCCGTGTTCCTCAAGACCCGTGACGCCAAGATGAAGGGGCTTGCAGGAGCCGGTGGTGTCTCCGCGCTCTTCGGTATCACCGAGCCCGCCATCTTCGGTGTCAATCTCCGACTGCGCTGGCCCTTCTTCATCGGAATGGGGGCAGCCGGTATCGGAGGCATCCTGGTGTCCCTGCTCGACCTGCGCACGCACTCCCTGGGGGCTGCGGGAATGGTGGGCTTCGTGTCGATGCGGACAACCGACATCCCCAAGTACCTCGCCGTGGAGGTGTTCACCATCATCATCGCCTTCGCCGCCGCCTACGCCTACGCCTCAACCCGCGGTAAGGCCTCCCTGGCCGGCGATGACGTCGACGTCGATGAGGCCGCCCTGGAGGCCGAGGCCATGGCTGAGCACGCTGAGACCGTCGAGCTGCCCGCTGAGGCCGCCGAGGACTTCTCCGTCACCGCTCCGATCCAGGGACGTGCGATCCCCCTGTCTGAGGTGGAGGACCAGACCTTCGCCTCGGGCATGCTCGGTCCGGGCATGGCCATCGCACCCGCGGAGGGGCCGGTCGTCTCCCCGGTCGACGGTGAGGTCCTCGTGGCCTTCCCGACCGGTCACGCCTACGGTCTGCGATCCGCCAGCGGAGTCGAGCTGCTCATCCACGTCGGCATGGACACCGTCCAGCTCGAGGGCAAGCACTTCAGCCCCAAGGTCAAGGCCGGTGACAAGGTTCTGCGTGGCATGCCGCTGGTGGACGTCGACTGGGCCGCCGTCGGTGCCGCCGGATACCAGACCGTCACCCCGATCGTCGTCTCCAACGCCCAGGGCTACGAAGGAATCGAGGAGCACGGTGCTGGAACGATTCACCGGGGCGATACGCTCTTCGACGTCGTGCGCAAGGCCGACAACTTCGGTGCCGACAAGACGGATGCTCAGGCTGACGCCGCGCAGGCCAAGGCCTGATCCGGTCAAGGATCGTCCGTGATACGGATGCTCGTGGGCCCCGACCACCCAGGTCGGGGCCCACGAGCATTGTCAACGGATCACTAGGCGGTACGGCCGGGCAGCAGCTTCACCGGCATGGGGGAGGGGGCCTGCAGGTCCTCCGTCCCGGGACCGCCCGACTGCGTGCTCTGCGCGGAGACAGCGGTGGTCGAGTCGATCCGCTTCAGGAGCAGGTCGACCGCTGCTCGTGCCAGCTTGGCGATGGGTTGCTGGATCGTGGTCAGCGCCGGCAGGGCGTGCTGCATGGCGACCGTTCCGTCGAAGCCGATCACCTTGAAGTCGTCCGGAATCCTCAGATCGCGCTGGGCCGCCCACTCCATCACCTGCGCGGCAGCCAGATCGTCAGTGGCGAAGACCGCGTCGACGTCGTCGACCACGAGGTCGAGCCGTTCGCGGATGAGACGGGGGCGCTCACTATTGGGGGTGTTGAAGTCGACGGTCAGGACCACCGGGTCGATACCTGCCTGCTGGAGCACCTGGCGGTACCCCTTCTCCCGCAGGTTGTGGATTCCAGTGCGAGACGTCAGCAGGGCCGGACGGCGCGCCCCCCGCTTGAGCAGGTGCTCTGCGGCAAGCCGACCGCCGGCCTCGTTGTCGCAGCGGACATTGGGGACGATGGGGGAGAGGTCCCGATCCACACTGACCAGGGGCAGGTGAATCGAGCTGTAGTCGGCCAGACCATCATTGTGGGCGCTGGAGATGATGCCATCGACCCGGTGGGAGACGAGTAGGTCGAGGTACTCGCGCTCCCGATCCGCCTTGCCCATGGAGTTGCAGACGAAGGTCCGGTAGCCGTGCTCTGCGAGAAAGTCCTCGACATGCTCGGTCAGCTCGCCGAAGAAGGGCAAAGCCACGGTGGGGACGATCAGGCCGATCGAATGCGTCGACTTGCCGTGCAGCGCGCGGGCAATCTGATTGGGGCGGTAGTTGAGCTGGGCGATCGCCTCAGCCACCCGCTCCCGTGTCTCTTGGGAGAGGTAGCCGCGGTTGTTGAGTACGCGGGAGACTGTCGTCAGCGAGACGCCTGCAGCCTGGGCGACATCGGCCAGTGTGGGTTCGCGGTGTGACTCCACGAGTGGGTCCTCGAGCTCCTTCAGTCGGTCACGGTGAGTGCGATCTGCTGCCAAGCATATGCCTCGAGAGGGTCATTACCCAACTGACCTGCGTAAACGTGGGTGGAAGTGTTACGCGCTGGGCAGGATCTCGGCGTAGAAGGAGATCATGGCGCGGGCCATCCGGGCGTGTCCGGCGTCGTCGGGATGGATCTGGTCGATGGCCAGCCGGTCCTCGTCGCCGTTGATGGCCGTGCTCAAGGCATCGGTCGAGGTCAGACCCAGGGACGTGGCCTTCTCATGGACGAGACGGCGGATGGCCTGGAAGCGTGGGCCGAACTCCAGGGAGGGGAAGTAGGGGGCGATGATGACCGGCGCGCCCTTCAAGCGCGTGGAGATGAAGTTGAGGTCATGGTCGATCGCCTGCTCGACCAGCTCACGCTGAGAGGGGAGGAAGGCGGCGTCGTTCAGGCCCAGGCTGATCGTGACGATGTTGGGCTCGCAACGCAGAACCGCTTCCAGCCAGGTGGTGTCGCGGCATGACGGTGAGCGTTGCCCGCCGGGCAGGTGACCCCCGCGTCGTGCGAAGAAGCCCAGGCCGTCCGCCGCCAGGTTCACCTCCCGCCACCGCTGATGCTCACACACGAGCGAGGTCCAGCGATTGCGAGGATGGCTCAGGGCTCGCCAACCGGTGGTGATGGAGTCACCGAGGAAGACAGCAGTGGGGAAGTGGTCGGAGTGCGGGATCATGGACACGGCTTCTGACTGTAGTTCTCCATACCGGGAGGAGCCACCGCAGCTCAGCGGTCATCACGTTCACCGCTGTGTTTCTCGCTGTCCTTGGGTGCGTCCTGTTCGGTCAGGACACCGTCGTGCATCGCCAGCACCCGGTCGCATACGGGAAGCAGCCGCTCGTCATGAGTGACCATCACCGTGGCCTTGCCCAACTCGTGGGTCTGGTCCGCAAGCAGATGAGCGACGTCCTGAGCCCGTCGGGTGTCCAGGGAAGCGGTGGGCTCATCAGCCAGGATGATGTCCGGGTCGTGGTAGAGCGCCACCGCGATGGCAGCGCGCTGACGCTCGCCCCCGGAGAGCTCGGAGGGGTAGGCATGGGCACGCTTCGTGATGCCGAGCGAGTCCAGCAGATGGTCCCGTCTGTCAGTGTCGCCCTGCGTTCGTGCCGCTCGGTCGTGCAGGCTGAACTGGTCGTTGAGCCTCAGGAAGGGAACCAGCCCCGAGGCCTGGAGGACGAAACCGATGCGCCGAAGTCGGAGCCTGGCCCGCTGCTTCTCCGGCAGGCTGGAGAAGGGCTGACCGGAGATCGTCACGGTGCCACTCGAGGGAGTGCGCAGGCCGCCCATGATGGTCAGGAGCGTGGACTTCCCGGAGCCTGAGGGGCCCAGGATCCCCACCAGCTCACCAACGCGCAGCGTGAGGTCCGTGCTGCGCAGGGCGTGAACGGTCTCATCACCCTGACGGTAGTCGCGGGTCACCGACTCTAGTGACATGACGGCGGGGGCTGCCGCTCCACTTACTGCTGCTGATGCGGTCATGAGATGGCCTCCACAGGATCGATGCGGGAGATGACCCGGACGGAGATGAAGCCTCCAATGACAGAGACGACGATGAAGGCCGTGACGATGAGCAGGTCCAGCGGAGCAGAGATCCTGAAGGGCACGGCGCGGGGGAGGACCAGGGACGTCGCAATCGTCAGAAGCAGGCCGATACCGATGCCGGCGCCCGCCAGCATGAGGGTCTGGGTGCAACCGGAGCGGATGAGGTAGCCGGTGGGGACGCCGCGGGCTTTGAGGATGCCCAGGACCGGTCTCTTCTGCAGCGTCAGCACGTAGATGAAGATGCCCAGAACCGTGGAGGCGATGATGATGAGTGAGCCGATCATGAGGCTGAAGGTGAGTACCTGGGCCGAGTAGCCGGGGAGCGTGCGAATGAGCTCCTCGGTGGTGAGGATCGTCAGTCCCGCGTCCTTGGCGGACTGCGTGGCCTTGCTGTCGGTGGTCAGGTCGGAGGTGAAGACGACGGCGGAGACGGCTGGGGACAGGCTGGTGGGGCCGTGCTGGCGCAAGGCCCGGCTGTCCATGGTCACCACGGGAGCCGCCTGGAAGGTGGTGTCATGGGTGAACCCGACGATGGTCCAGTCGTGGTCAGAGCCCAGCAGTCGGAGCGCGTCACCAACCGCGAGTCCCTTGGCCTTCAGCGAGTCGTCGACGAGGACTTCGCTATCGGGTGCGGAGATCGCCCGCCCGTCGGCCACAGGCGGACTGAGCTGTCCGTCCAGATCGATTCCGAAGGCGAAGACGTCCTCACGCAGCGCCTCGCCGTCCTCGTCCTTGACGTCTGGCGCCTGGGCAACAGCGGCCGTGCTCATCAGGGCAGAGGCTGTGGTTCCGTTGTCCTTGGCCAGGTCCGTGGCCGCTTTCAGTTGCTTGTCGCTCAGACGTGAGGCGGAGAGGTTCTCGTTGGAGGCGTCCGTGACGGCGACGCTGGCGGTGTTCCAGCCGTCGATGCCGGCGCGGTAACGGTGGGCGAGGCCCACAGCCAAGGAGGCCAAGAAAAATGTGAGGTAGGCCACCAAAGCGATGACGGAGACGATGAGCGTGAAGCGCACGGGTTCGTGGCGGATCTCGCGCAGCGCGAGGAACATGAGGCTCCCTGAGGAAACGTCGGCAGCGGGCCGGCTGGCGCACTCCGTGAAGGATACATGCCGCGTGAGGTTCCCGAGGTCGAGGGTCCACGGGTAGCGCTCGTCTGAGGGGCGGCGACCAGGCAGGACGCCCGGATCCTGCCGTGTGTCGTGGGAGAGCGTCGCTCTAGTGAGAATGACATAATGTACATTATCGGTGTTCGGTGAGTGGGGCTGGTTCTGAGGAGCGCTGTGCGCGGCATCGGGTCCGGGACATCCGGTCGGCTGCGACGTCCGGCAGTCCGGCACAATTGTGTGTGTGACTGGAAGGACTGCTGGAAACAACCCCGCCGATGCGCATGACGTGATCTGTGTCGTCGGGGCTCGTGAGAACAACTTGCGCAGTGTCGACGTCGTCATCCCCAAGCGCAGGCTGACGGTCTTCACCGGCGTGTCGGGCTCAGGCAAGAGCTCGCTCGTCTTCGCCACGATCGCCGCCGAGTCGCGCCGTCTGGTCAATGAGACCTACCCGGCTTTCGTTCAGGGCTTCATGGACGTCGGCGCGCGTCCCGACGTCGACCGTCTGGAAGGGCTGACGCCGGCGATCACTGTGGACCAGGAGCGCCTGGGATCCAACCCGCGTTCAACCCTCGGTACCGTCAGCGACGTCGGAGCCCTGCTGAGAGTCCTGTACTCGACGCACGGCGCGCCCCACATCGGCTCACCTCAGGCTTTCGCCTTCAACGTCCCTTCCGTCACCGGTGGCGGTGCACTCACCACACAGCGCGGCAACCGTAAGATCGTCGAGCGCAAGACATTCACTGTTCAAGGCGGGATGTGCCCGGCCTGCGAAGGCATGGGGCAAGTCTCAGACATCGATCTGACGCAGGTGCTCGATGAGACGCTCTCCCTGAAAGACGGGGCGATCACCGTCCCCGGATACTCAGCCGGCGGCTGGCAGGTGCGCAGCTTCACTGACTCCGGTCTCTTCCCGCCAGACGTGCCGGTAGCCGCCTTCACGCCCCGGCAGCGAGACGATCTGCTCTACAAGGAGCCCACGAAGATCAAGGTCGGCGGCATCAATGTGACTTACGAGGGACTCGTCCCGAGAATACGACGGTCGATCCTGTCCAAGGAACCACAGGCACTGCAGCCTCATATTCGCTCATTCGTGGAACGGGCCGTCGTCTTCGGAACCTGCCCGCAGTGCCATGGAACCCGTTTGTCCGAGCCCGCCCGCACCTGTTTGATCGACGGAACATCCATTGCTGATGCCTGCGCCATGCAGATCTCGGATCTGGTGCAGTGGATCACTCGCCTTCAGGGAATTCTGACCGATGCCGCTCCCCTGCTGGACAATCTGAAACACATGCTGGAGGCTTTTGTACGCATTGGACTGGGCTATCTGTCACTGGACCGTCCGGCCTCGACCCTCTCGGGCGGCGAGGCCCAGCGCACCAAGCTCGTGCGCCATCTGGGCTCGGCCCTCACCGACGTCACCTACGTCTTCGACGAGCCCAGTATCGGACTGCACCCGCACGACCTCCACCAGATGAATGAGCTGCTGCTGTCACTACGGGACAAAGGAAACACCGTGCTCGTCATCGAGCACAAACCCGAGACCATCTCAATCGGCGACCATGTGGTGGACATGGGGCCGGGAGCAGGAACCCGAGGAGGCCGGATCTGTTTCGAGGGGACGGTCGAGCAGCTGCGCGGCTCCGACACTCTTACCGGACGCCACCTTGTGGACCGAGTGCGGATCAAGAACAGCCACCGCTCCCCCACGGGAAGAATCGAGATTCGCGGTGCCAGCACGAACAATCTTCGCGACATCGACGTCGATATTCCCCTGGGAGTTCTCAGCGTCATCACTGGAGTCGCCGGATCCGGCAAGTCGAGCCTCATCCACGGCCACCTCTCCCCCATCGACGGCGTGGTGACGGTCGACCAGGCACCGATCAAAGGCTCCAGGCGTTCGAATGCCGCCACCTACACCGGACTGCTCGACCCTGTGCGCAAGGCCTTTGCCAAAGGCAATAAGGACAAGGGTGCGAAACCTGCGCATTTCTCGGCAAACTCAGACGGGGCCTGCCCGGTGTGTGGCGGAACGGGAATCATAGAGACGCAGCTGGGCTTCATGGAGACTGTAGAGTCCCAATGCCAGGCCTGTGAAGGGCGCCGTTTCAGACACGAGGTGCTCGCCTATCGCCTCGCTGGATGCAGCATCGCCGATGTCCTGGACATGAGCGTCGAGGCGGCGCTGGCCTTCTTCTCTCAGGGCGAGGCTCGTGTCCCCGCGGCCACCAGGATCCTGTCACGACTGACGGATGTAGGGCTCGGCTACCTCCACCTCGGCCAGGCCCTGACCACCTTGTCCGGTGGCGAGCGCCAGCGGCTCAAGCTCGCCGTCCACCTGAGCCAGGAAGGCCGCATCATCGTGCTCGATGAACCGACCGTCGGACTGCACCCGGCCGACATCGAGGCCATGCTGACGCTTTTGGACCGCCTCGTGGACGGCGGCCGCACCGTCGTCGTCATTGAGCATCACCAGGCCGTGATGGCGCACGCCGACTGGATCATAGATCTCGGCCCTGGAGCGGGCCATGACGGCGGCCGCGTCGTGTTCACCGGAACGCCGGCGCAGATGGTGGCGGAGTGAAGCACACTGACGGGGCAGTACCTCGCCCGGTACGTCGAGGAGGACAACGACCATGCCCCCGAGTGAGGCGCAGGATGATGGACGTGCCGACGAGGCACGTACCTACCGAATCCGTCCGGCGACGATGGCGGACTCCCCCGCGATCCGCCGGATCCGTAACGCCGCCGTGCGGGAGTCCCTGGCCATCTGGACCAGCATTGAGCAGGACCATGCCGGGGCTGAGGCGTGGCTGGCGCCCATGGTGCAGCGCGGAACGGCTCTCGTCGTTCACGTCAGTGGTGAGCCGGAGGACGTTGTCGGCTTCGCGGTGGCCGGTCCCTGGCACTCCTACGAGGGCTACGCCCGTACCGTTGAGGACTCGATCTACCTGAGCCCTGCGGCGCAAGGCAAAGGTCTTGGTGCCAGACTCCTCGCCGCCCTCATCGAGGCCTCACGGCGGGCCGGGGACCGCACAATGATTGCTCTCATCGAGGCGGGTAACGCGACCTCGGTGCGCCTGCACGAGCGCTATGGTTTCACCACTGTCGGCACTGTCCCGCAGGCCGGCGAGAAACATGGTCAGATCCTCGACCTGACCCTCATGAGCCGTTCTCTGCAATGAATTGAGGAGTTCATTTTGTTGTTCACAAAACTTCTCGATAATTTTCAAGATCGGGTGCTGTCATTGTTGGAATAAATTCGGTGATGGCATACTCTGCGACACCATTCACTACGAAAGGATCTTCGGACACGATTTCTGAAACCTCGTCGCGCGTACCGACGGCGATGATGATCCCGCCTGTTCTGGGATCCTTGCGACCGCTGGCCAGGAATCTTCCGTCTTCGTAGTGGCGAGTAAGGTACCGGCGATGATCCTCCAGGTAAGGGTCAACAGCTTCGGCGCCTTGCGTGTACGTGATATCAAGAATAAGAAAGTGTGCCATGATGACATGATATCACTGACTGGCATTCAAGGAGGGATATTACATGAATAAAAATCAGAGTGCTGTTGACGGTAGTCGTTTCTGTCAGGTCAGTGACACTGACTCCATCCAGCTCCAGTCGGAGGAGCCCGCTGTCACTCGGTGGCGGGTCAGTGCCACCGACGAGCTCGTTGCGCACTTGCTGAGCCTTGTCGGCACGCCCCAGGGGCGGCCGGCGATCATCGCTGTCGACGGGCGAGGCGGTTCGGGCAAGACCACGCTCACCACGGCGCTGACCGCAGCCGTCCCCGGCGCACAAGCCTTCCATCTGGACGATCTCATCTGGAACGAGCCGCTTTACGACTGGGACCAGCTGTACGTCGACACCCTGACTCAGCTGCGTCGGGCCGGCAGCCTCGACCTGGTCCCGGAAAAGTGGAGCGAGCACGGACGCGAGGGCTCCATCCGGATCCCGGCCGGCTCTCCCGTGGTCCTCGTCGAGGGGACCGGGGCGGGCCTAGCTGCAGTGCGCAGCCTCATCGATGCGCACGTATGGGTCCAGACCGGCGATGACGTGGCCGAGCGCCGCGGCATCAAGCGGGATATCGCTGAAGGAGTCAACGGCGACGCCGAGGAGTCGGTGCGTTTCTGGCACTGGTGGATGGCCGGCGAGCGCCTCTTCTTCGCCAAAGACCGTCCCTGGCGGCGCGCAGACGTCATCGTCTCCGGAGACGCCCCGGCCGGCGTGGAGCCGGGAGAGATCGCTTGGGCTCCCGGGCCGCTCCTGGCCGGCTGAGGCGCGCAGCCGCCCGCCGCTCAGACTGGGCTCTCAGTCCCCCAGCGCCGTCCCCACAGCGCGAGCGGCCTGAATCCACTCATGGTCGGCCGGAACGAACTTGGTGCGTCCGGCCACCTCCTTGAGCGGCACCAGCTCCGTGCCGTGACCGCGGTCAGCAACCATGACTCCGTAGCGGCCCTCCGCGATCGCATCGGCTCCGGCTACGCCCAGGCGCGTGCCCAGGAGACGATCCGCTCCGCAGGGCGAACCACCGCGCTGGACGTACCCCAGGATGGACACGCGCGCCTCCAACCCGGTCAGGCTCTCCAGCTGCTCGGCCAGGGTGAAGGTATTGGCGCGGTGAGAAGCCTCCAGACGCTTGACACCCCGCTTGGCCATCGCCTTGCGCTCGGGACTGGAAGCGTCCTTGACCAGGGCGCGAGCGTGCTCCAGCTCGGCGTGATCCGTCACCGACAGCGCCCCCTCGGCCACAGCCACCACGGAGAAGGACGACCCGTGGGAGCGGCGCCGCTCGATCTTGTCCGCGATCGCGTCCACCGAGTACGGAATCTCGGGCAGCAGAA
>ERZ772967.3045-NODE-3045-length-10407-cov-5.405236_pt1 | contig 10407 bp, 7 predicted proteins | sample MGYA00511677_ERZ772967 | MGnify/ENA primary metagenome ERZ772967 (study PRJEB29015, sample SAMEA2737931) | human oral metagenome | biome: human oral; feature: human-associated habitat; material: dental | place: China | collected 2146 ...
CTTTTTAGTTGTTTGGTATTTTGTTAATTCTATTAACAAAATTTAAATATTAATTGTAAATCACTCTTAATTGCATTGAAAACTCTGTTAAGTTTATTTAAAATCAAAAATAATTTTCATTTTAATTTTAAACAAACAAAACCAAGAGAAACGATGCAATGAAAACATTCACACTCGCCATTTTGCCTTTGGCGTTAATTAGTGCATTCTCACACGCAGCTGAAGAGAAAGCCGTTGAGCAGGCTGAAGTCGATACCGTTTACGTTACTGCCGAGAAACAGTTGCAACAATCGCTCGGCGTATCGCGTATTTCTAAAGACGACATCGACAAACGCCCTGCAGCCAATGATATTTCCGAATTTGTCCGCACCATGCCGGGTGTCAACCTGACCGGCAATACGGCAACAGGTCAGCGTGGCAACAAACGCCAAATCGACTTGCGCGGTATGGGTCCTGAAAATACTTTGATTTTGATTGACGGTAAGCCGGTTAATTCGCGCCAGTCCGAGCGTATCAGTATGCGCGGTGAACGCAATACGCGTGGCGACAGCAACTGGGTGCCGGTTGAAGAGATTGAATCCATTACCGTCTTGCGCGGTCCGGCGGCAACCCGTTACGGCTCCGGCGCGATGGGTGGCGTGGTCAATATTGTTACCAAAAAAGTGTCTAAAGAATTTAAAGGCCAAGTCAATCTTTACGCCAATCAGCCGCAAGACAGCAAAGAGGGCGCAACCCGCCGTATCGGCTTTAATTTGAGCGGCCCGATTATCCAAGATACTTTGGGCTTCCGCATTTACGGCAACCTGAATAAAACCGATGCCGACTCCGCCGGCATCAACGCCGGACGCAGCGGCAGGCTGGTTGCGGCAGGCGTGGAAGGCGTACGCAACAAAGACATTGCCGGCCGTCTGCAATGGAAAATCAGCCCGTCGCAAACCCTGGTTTTCGACAGCAGCTACAGCCGCCAGGGCAACATCTACAACGGCGACACGCAAAACAGCAACCCGCCGGCCAACACATTGGCACTGTATAACGGCCTGGTTGGTTCCAAAGCCGAAACCGCCCGCCTCTACCGTTCCGCCTTCTCACTGACGCATGACGGCGCATGGGATTGGGGCGACACCAAAAACATCATCAGCTACGAACGCACCACCAACAGCCACCTGCCCGAAGGCCTGGCAGGCGGCCCCGAAGGCAGCTACACAGGCTTGGATTTTGTTCAAAGCCGTCTGAAAAACCTACGCTTCAGCAGCGAAGCGAATATTCCGTTCAAACTCGGCGTGGACAACGTCCTAACCGTTGGCGCAGAATTTACCGACAGCAAACTGGACGATCCCGCCTCCAACTCGCAAAGTCTGACAGACCGCATTCCGGGTGGCCCCGGCCGGCTGCCGCGCGTGATTGTCAACACCTTCCCCGGCGTATCGGAACACCGTGGCAGCAAAACCTCCCAGCGCAACTGGGCTGCCTACATTGAAGACAATATTTCGCTGACCGGCAAAACCCACCTGATTCCCGCACTCCGCTTCGACCACAACAGCGTCAGCGGCGGTAATTGGAGTCCCGCATTAAACTTCTCGCAGCAAATCGGCGAAAACTGGCTTATTAAAGGCGGCATCGCCCGTGCCTACAAAGCCCCGAACCTGTATCAGAGCAACCCCGAATTTATTTTATACACCCGCGGGCTCGGCTGCCCGCTGGCCGCAGGCGGACGCAGCCTGAGCTGCTACTACATGGGCAACGCCAACCTGAAACCCGAAACCAGCGTCAACAAAGAAATCGGCGCAGAATTCACCCGCAACGGCTGGCAGGCTTCCGCCACCTATTTCCACAACGCCTACCGCAATAAAATCGTCATCGGAGAACGCCCGCTTGCCATCAACAGCAACGGCAACTGGCTGCTCGAATGGTCGAACACACCCAAAGCCACCATCGAAGGTATCGAAGGCAACCTCGTACTGCCCCTGCACGACACGCTGAAATGGAGCAATAACTTCACCTACATGCGCAAATCCGTAGATGCGAAAGGCAACCCCCTGTCGCTGGTACCGAAGTACACCATCAACAGCACGCTGGCCTGGACGCCGAACGAACGTTTCGACGCCAACCTGACCTTTACCCACTACGGCCGCACCAAACCGCGCAGCGTTGCCGTAAACGACATCGAACTGCACGGACAGGGCAACATCGCCAAACTGTCCGACAGTCAGGCACAAGTTGCTTCTTACGGCATCTGGGGCATCAACGCCGGCTACAACTGGAACAAACGCGTGGCCGTGCGCGGCGGCATCAGCAACCTGTTCGACAAAAAACTGTACCGCACCGGCAACGGCGCACAAACTTATAACGAGCATGGCCGTGCTTTCTACGGCAGTTTGAAAGTATCGTTTTAAGTAGAAGCGTATCAAATAAGGCCGTCTGAAACGGTGTGAAATGAAATCTAGGATTTCTGACACATGGTTTCAGACGGCCTTTTCGATTTTAAATTTAGAAGTATTTATTGTTACGGAATTTACTTCACTTTTTAAAAAGTAAAAAGGGCGACACTTGCCGCCCTATGAATCTAAAAGATTCATTCGACCCAAGTTACCATTTCTTCAATCGATTTGCGTGATTTTTTAGTGATTTCTTTGGCACGATAGCCGAATGTTGCCGCTACGGATACGCCCCATTCGTTGGCATCAAACAGGCCTTCTGCTGCCAATACTTCGTTCATTTTGTCGTAGTTGAAGCCTTCGATTGGACAGGAATCGATGCCAATGGCCGCTGCGCCTGTGAGCATATTCGCTAAAGCAATATAGATCTGCTTGCCGCTCCAGTCGAAGAGTGCGCGTTGGTCGTCGGCAATTTTAATGTCGGTTTCTTGGAAGCGTTTGTATTTTGCCAACGCTTTTTCCAGTTGTTCTCCTTGCAGGCCCTTGCGTTCGGCAACACTGCGGAAGAACGGGGTATCGTAACGGGCATTTTTTTTGGCAAGGATAATCACCAGATGGCTGCAGTCGTCCAGTTGGAGTTGCATCCCCCAGCTGAAAGGCTTGATTTTCTCACGCAGCGCTTTGTTTTGAATCACCAAGAATTTCCATGGCTCGGAGCCGACAGAGCTGGGCGAGAGGCGGGCAAATTCTAAAATCGCTGCAAAATCTTCTTGGCTGATTTTTTTGTTGGGATCGTAATAACGGGTGGAGCAGCGATTTTCGAATACTTGCAGCATTTGTTCGCGTGTAATTTGATTCATCTGGTTTTCCTAATAAATGAAGATGTTATTCCAATATCCGGTTCCTTTTGAGGCATCATTACCGGCATAACCTTAAGGAGGAAACAGGCTGGGGCAACACCATGTTAAATCAAACCTGACGGTCAGGCTATCTTTAAATTCTGAATTTCGCAAAAAATTCGATAAATATCAATATCAATATGAAAAGGCCGTCTGAAACTTTAAACGTTTAAAGTTTCAGACGGCCTTTGATTTCAAATCCTAATTACAGATGAGGATTCATCAGGTTTTCAGGGGAGAGGATGCGGTTGAGTTCTTCTTCGCTCAACAGGCCGCGCTCCAGTACGACTTCGCGTACGCCTTTGCCGGTTTGGGCGCAGATTTTACCGACTAAGTCGCCATTGCGGTGGCCGATGTATGGGTTCAGATAAGTGACCAAACCGATGGAGTTGAAGACGTAGTGTTCGCAGATTTCGCGGTTGACCGTAATGCCTTTGACGCATTTGTCGGACAGGTTGACCGCAGCATTGCCCAAGAGGGAAATGGTTTCAAACATACATTGGGCAATTACCGGCTCCATAACGTTCAGCTGCAACTGACCTGCTTCGGCTGCGAAAGTGATGGTGGTGTCGTTGCCGATGACTTTGAAGCAGACTTGGTTGACGACTTCGGGAATCACGGGATTGACTTTGGCAGGCATGATGGAAGAACCGGCCTGCAATTCAGGCAGGTTGATTTCTTTCAAACCGGCGCGCGGACCGGAAGAGAGCAGGCGCAAGTCGTTACAGATTTTGGACAGTTTGACGGCTGTGCGTTTCAATGCGCCGTGTACCATCACATATGCGCCGCAGTCGGAGGTCGCTTCGATCAGGTTTTCAGTCAGTTTGCAAGGCAGGCCGCTGACTTCGGAGAGTTTCTCAACGACCAAAGCCGCATAGCCTTTAGGCGTATTCACGCCCGTACCGATGGCGGTGGCGCCGAGGTTGACTTCAAGCAGCAGGGAGCGGGTGCGGTCGAGGTTGAGGATTTCTTCTTCCAACAACACTTGGAAAGATTGGAATTCTTGGCCGGCAGTCATCGGCACGGCATCTTGAAGCTGGGTGCGGCCCATTTTCAAAACGTCTTTAAATTCTTCGGCTTTGGCGGCAAAAGCGTTTTTCAGGACGGCCAGTTTGTCGAGCAATTCGCCGATGTTGTAATACACGGCAAGGCGGAAGCCGGTAGGGTAGGCGTCGTTGGTGGATTGGCTGGCGTTGACATGGTCCATCGGATTGACGATGTCGTAGTGGCCTTTTTCGTGTCCCAAGACTTCCAATGCGAGGTTGGCAATGACTTCGTTAGTATTCATGTTGACCGAAGTACCGGCGCCGCCTTGATAAACGTCGGACGGGAATTGGTCGAGGCAGCGGCCTTTGACCAATACTTCATCGCAGGCTTTTTCGATGGCGGCCGCGATTTCCGGCTTGATGGCACCCAATGCGCCGTTGGCTTGTGCAGTGGCTTTTTTAACCATGACCATGCTGCGGACAAATTGCGGCACGTCGGAAATTTTTTGTGTGGAAATTTTAAAGTTTTCAATGGCGCGCAAAGTATGGATACCCCAATATACTTCAGCAGGGATCTCGCGGTCGCCTAATAAATCGTGTTCGATTCGTACAGTCATTTCTCTTACTTTCTCGTATAGTTGTGTTGGTGTGCATTATGCGTTTGGAACATTAGCCCAGTTCGGCAAGATTGTCCAGTTAATAAGACTTAATCGTCAGGATGAAAGCGCGCCGCTTCGCGTTCCTTGGCAACTGTATCTTTGTCTTTCAGTTTCGCGCCCAGACCCAACATTTTTTCGTATTCGGATTGCGGCGTGCCGTCTTCCTGCATACCGAACGCGCTGGCATTGACCCAGAGGGCGAGTAGGGAAACGATAATGGCGAAAAAGCCGACGATATACCAAAACATTTTTTTCTTCCTTGTGTGTCTGCGTGTGCAGATTGTTGTGGTTTGTAAAGATGTGAATGTAGCACAAACGCGGTTGGGTTTAAATTCTTCTCCTGCATCCTTTCATTGATTTACCTGTAAGTGTTTAGAAAGGAAAAGGCCGTCTGAAAAGTAAGACTTTTCAGACGGCCTTGAGGCTTTGTCGGGAAGATTAGCCGCCGCATGCGCCGCAGCAGCCGCCTTCGCTGTGGCCGCCGCGTTTTTCTTCGTTATTGATAACGGGCAGTTCGGTTTCTTCGGTTTGCTCTTTTTTATCTTCAGGCAAATCGTTTACTTTGATTTTGTTTTCTTCAGCCATGATACATCCTTTCAATGAATTGAGGGGTGGAAAGATTCATAAAGATAGCATCTTTAAACGGATAAACCAAGCAGTACAAAACTGCCTTGTGATAATGCCATGACTTGGAACAATAAATTTGCTTGTAAAAGCGTTAAGGCCGTCTGAAAAAATCCAAAGAGGAGAGTTGGTTTTTATGGCTTGAAATGGCAGCAGAAAGATTTAAGAATACTTGATCTGAAGGGATAAACTGACATTGATCTCAAAAAACAATACAATGTTATCATCATCTGGAAACAGCCAATTTATCGGAGCATATATGTATTCATACCACAGCGAACGCCATTTCAGCAACCGCAACAACTGGCTTCGGGCAAGCGTATTGGGTGCCAATGACGGCCTGATTTCCACTGCCTCGCTGTTGACGGGCGTAGCCGCTGCCGCACCAGATTTCCAAACCCTGCTGTTGACGGGCGTTTCGGCGCTTATCGGGGGCGCGGTATCAATGGCGGCGGGGGAGTACGTTTCCGTGTCCAGCCAATCGGATACGGAAAAAGCCGATTTACACAAAGAATGCTACGAATTGGCAAACAATCCTGACGCAGAGTTGGAAGAGCTGACGGAAATTTACCGCCGCCGCGGTTTGTCCGACCCGCTCGCCGCAGAGGTGGCCAAAGCTTTGATGGAACACGATGCACTCGCCGCCCACGCGCGCGACGAAATCGGCATTACCGAAACCTCTGCCGCCCAACCCATGCAGGCCGCGCTGGCTTCTGCCGCTTCATTTTGTGCCGGCGCGATTTTGCCTTTACTGGTCGCATTGACGGCTTCTAGTGCCATTGTTCCGGCCTTGGCGGTTTCCACTTTGTGCGGACTGGCCGGACTGGGCTATGTCTCCGCCAAACTTGGCGGCGCGCCTGTCGTTCCTGCCGTTTTGCGCGTGTGCCTATGGGGCGTTACTGCATTGGTGATAACCGGATTTATTGGAAAATTGGCGGGTGTGGCCGTCTGAATGTAAGGCCTTATATTCTTTTAAACCTGTATCCAGTAAAATTGAAAATCTATTTGATCGCTAAAGGCCGTCTGAAAATTTTTCAGACGGCCTATGGTGCTTGTATTTACTTATTACAAACTGTTTTGTCATGACTTATCCGATCCCCAAACCCCGTGAAAAATCCCGTTGGCTCAATCTTTCGCAAGGCTCGCTGCCGCTGGCTTTGGCGCGTTATCTGCCGCATAAGCGGCTCAAAGTCGTGCTGACCCAAGATGCGGAACAGGCGTTGCGCCTTCAGACGGCATGGCGGTTTTTCCGTCCGCACGATACGGCGGTGTTCCTGCCGGACTGGGAAACGCTGCCTTACGAGCGTTTTTCGCCGCATCAGGATTTGGTGTCGGAGCGGCTCTCGGCGTTGTGGCAAATTAAGAGCGGCGCGGCGGATGTGCTGTTCGTGCCGGTTGCCACGGCGATGCAGAAGCTGCCGCCCGTGCCGTTTTTGGCGGGGCGCACGTTTTGGCTGAAAACGGGGCAGACTTTGGATATAGGTCGTCTGAAAACCGATTTGGTGGATGCGGGCTACAACCATGTTTCCCATGTTGTTGCGGCGGGCGAATTTGCCGTACGCGGCGGTATTGTCGATTTGTTCCCGATGGGCAGCGAGATGCCGTACCGCATCGATTTGTTCGACGATGAAATCGACAGCATCAAAACCTTTGACACGGACACACAGCGCACCATCTCCCCCGTTTCCGAAATCCGCCTGCTGCCGGCGCACGAATTCCCCACCGACAGCGAGGCGCAAAAAATCTTCCGCAGCCGCTTCCGCGAGGAAGTCGATGGCAATCCGAACGATGCCGCCGTGTACAAAGCCGTCAGCAACGGCCACTTCGGCGCGGGCGTGGAATATTATCTGCCGCTGTTTTTTGAAAACGAGCTGGAAACGCTGTTTGACTATATCGGCGAGGATGCGCTGTTTGTCTCTTTGGGCGATGTTCACGCCGAGGCAAACCGCTTTTGGAGCGACGTCAAATCGCGTTACGCCATGGCGCAGGGCGACGAAACCTATCCGCCTTTGCTTCCACAGCATTTGTATCTCTCTGCCGACGTATTCGCAGGTCGTCTGAAAAACTACGGACAGGTGCTGCCCGATGTTTCCGGCAAGGAACACACCCTGCCCGACCTTGCCGTCAACCGCCAATCCGACGAGCCGTTGCAGGCATTGAAGGATTTTCAGACGACCTTTGAAGGACGGATTTTGCTGTGCGCCGAAAGCTTGGGACGGCGCGAAACCATGCTCGGCTTCTTGCAGCAAAACGGTTTGAAAGCCAAACCCGTGTCCGACTGGCAGGGCTTTTTATCGGCACATGAGCCGCTGATGATTACGGTCGCGCCGTTGGCGTACGGGTTCAAACTGGGCGGGCTGCAATCTCCGAGCCAACAGCAACCTACTCCCGCCTCCGAGGGAGAGGGCAAAGCGGTTACCGACCAAACCGAATTTTCAGCAGCCGCAACAAACCCTCTCCCTAGCCCTCTCCCACAGGAGAGGGAACAGAATGCAGCAGCCGTTTCAGACGACCTGAAAACCGAAAGCAACCTGCACCCCGTCGAAAGTAGTCTGCACGGGCAAATCCAACAGCAACCTGCTCCCTCCCCCGTGGGGGAGGGTTGGGGAGAGGGCAAAGCGGTTGCCTCTCAAAGTGCCATCGCCGTCATCACCGAATCCGACCTCTACCAATACGTCGCCCGTTCGCGCGTCCACAACCGCCGCAAGAAACATGCCGCTGTTTCAGACGGTCTGTTGCGCGACCTTGCCGAAATCAATATCGGCGACCCCGTCGTGCACGAGGAACACGGCATTGGGCGGTATATGGGCTTGGTCACAATGGATTTAGGCGGCGAAACCAACGAAATGATGTTGCTCGAATACGCGGGCGAAGCGCAGCTTTATGTGCCTGTTTCGCAACTGCATTTAATCAGCCGCTACTCCGGTCAGGCGCATGAAAATGTCGCCCTGCACAAGCTCGGCAGCGGCTCGTGGAACAAGGCGAAGCGCAAAGCCGCCGAAAAAGCACGCGACACCGCTGCCGAGTTGCTCAATCTCTACGCCCAGCGCGCCGCCCAATCGGGACACAAGTTTGAAATCAACGAGTTGGACTATCAGGCGTTTGCCGACGGCTTCGGCTACGAGGAAACCGAAGACCAGGCCGCCGCCATCGCCGCCGTGATTAAAGATTTGACGCAGGCGAAGCCGATGGACCGCCTTGTGTGCGGCGATGTCGGTTTCGGCAAAACCGAAGTCGCCCTGCGCGCCGCGTTTGTGGCGGTGATGGGCGGCAAACAAGTCGCCGTACTCGCCCCAACCACGCTTCTGGTCGAGCAGCACGCGCAAAACTTCGCCGACCGCTTCGCCGATTTCCCCGTGAAAGTCGCCAGCCTTTCGCGTTTTAACAACAGCAAAGCCACCAAAGCCGCACTGGAAGGCATGGCGGACGGCACAGTCGATATCGTTATCGGCACGCACAAACTGGTGCAGGACGACATCAAATTCAAAAACTTAGGGCTGGTCATCATTGACGAAGAACACCGCTTCGGCGTGCGCCAGAAAGAGCAGCTCAAACGCCTGCGCGCCAACGTGGACATCCTCACCATGACCGCCACGCCGATTCCGCGCACCCTCAGCATGGCACTCGAAGGCCTGCGCGACTTTTCGCTGATTACCACCGCGCCCAGCCGCCGCCTCGCCGTGAAAACGTTTGTCAAACCGTTCAGCGAAGGCAGCGTGCGTGAAGCCGTGTTGCGTGAACTCAAACGCGGCGGGCAGGTGTTTTTCCTGCACAATGAAGTGGATACCATCGAAAACATGCGCGAGCGGCTGGAAGCTCTGCTGCCCGAAGCCCGCATCGGCGTGGCGCACGGACAACTGCGCGAGCGCGAGCTGGAACAAGTCATGCGCGACTTTTTGCAGCAAAGATTCAACGTGTTGCTCTGTTCCACCATCATCGAAACCGGCATCGACATTCCCAACGCCAACACCATCATCATCAACCGCGCCGACAAATTCGGGCTGGCGCAACTGCACCAGCTTCGCGGGCGCGTCGGCCGCAGCCACCACCAAGCCTACGCCTACCTGCTCACGCCCGAATACATCACCAAAGACGCAGAAAAACGCCTCGACGCCATCGCGGCGGCAGACGAACTCGGCGCAGGTTTCACCCTCGCCATGCAGGATTTGGAAATCCGCGGCGCAGGCGAAATCCTCGGTGAAGGACAATCCGGCGAAATGATACAGGTCGGCTTCACGCTCTACACCGAAATGCTCAAACAAGCCGTGCGCGACCTCAAAAAAGGCCGCCAGCCCGACCTCGACGCACCGCTGGGCATCACCACCGAAATCAAACTGCACAGCCCCGCCCTGCTGCCCGAAAGCTACTGCCCCGACATCCACGAACGGCTCGTCCTCTACAAACGCCTCGCCGTCTGCGAAACCGTGCAGCAAATCAACGCCATACACGAAGAACTCGTCGACCGCTTCGGTCTGCCCGAACAACCCGTCAAAACCCTCATCGAAAGCCACCACCTGCGGCTCGCCGCAAAAGAATTGGGCATAGACGCCATCGACGCGACCAGCGAAGCCGTCACCATTACCTTCGGCAAACACCACCAAATCGACCCGACAGAAATCATCCTGCTGATTCAGACGGATAAAAAATATCGGCTCGCTGGAGCGGATAAGCTGCGATTTACCGCAGAGATGGAAAATATCGAAGTGCGGATTAATACAGTGAAGAACGTATTGAAGACTTTGAAAGAAAGGGTGATGGTTAAGTAAGGATGAAGAAAAAAAGGCCGTCTGAAAAAGGTGTAGGCTGCTTTTTAAGGCATTGAAACAGCAAAAAAGTAGTCTGCACTAGGCTATATTGTTAATTA
>ERZ772967.3046-NODE-3046-length-10407-cov-3.608095_pt1 | contig 10407 bp, 7 predicted proteins | sample MGYA00511677_ERZ772967 | MGnify/ENA primary metagenome ERZ772967 (study PRJEB29015, sample SAMEA2737931) | human oral metagenome | biome: human oral; feature: human-associated habitat; material: dental | place: China | collected 2146 ...
CAGTAACTTTAGATTCTTTAAAGAAAGCTGCTAATAATAGTGAATCAAAATATCGTACTAAAGAAACATTAGCAAAGATTTTACGTATTTGCTTGGCTCTTGGACTATTTTTCACAACACTTGGACTTCTAGCTGTTTTGGTGGTAGGTTCAATTACGGGAATTATGGCAATGCCATTCATTAATGAATTTACTCATGCGCAGCCATGGGCTTGGGGATTACTTATATCATTAATAATTGCTGGAATTATGGCAGTGGAAATGTTCGGCGTACTAACATTTAGTGTAGCTAGGATGAAATTTACTAAATCTGTATTAATTACACTGGTTATTACATCTGTAATAGGTGTTTTAAGCATAGCTGGTATGGTTATAACTGGTAGTAAACTATCTAACGAAGTAGTGCAAGATAGACAAAGATTAACAAAAGTTATTCATGCGAAATTACCTAACAATGTAGAAGGCGTAAAATATGTAGAATTAGAAGGTAATCACATGACTAGTGAAATTATTCCTTCTTCAAATTTACGAGTTGAGGCTGAATATATTAACTATAAAGGTTCTGAAAAGCCTAAAATAGAAGTTGTTCGCGACGGTGATACTTTGGAAATAGAGTTATTAAATCGAAACAAACCGTGTAAAAATTCCACATTATTTTATTGTGTAGATTCGCCGGTGCATATTAAAATTTACGGACCAGTTAATTTTAAAAATGAGGATATAGATCGTGATAGAAGTTAAAAATGTAACAAAGATCTATAATAAAAAGAATGCCTTTACTGCGCTAGATAACATAAATCTCACAATCTCTAGTAATACGAGCGTGGCGATTTTAGGTAAATCTGGGTCTGGAAAATCGACCCTCATGCATGTAATCTCTGGGCTTGATAAACCACAAAAGGGTCAGGTTTTGGTTGATGGTGAAGACATTTTACGCCTAAAGCCACGAGCTACAGATAAGTTTCGAGCTAGTAAGATGGCGTTTATTTTTCAAAGTTTTTTCGTAGAAGGCGGAGAGAGTTGTTATAACAATGTTAGTCTTTCTCTGGAAACAGCTGGTGTACCAGTTAGAAAGCGCAAGAAATTAATTGAGCAGGCTTTGCAGTCGGTTGATTTGGGTGATAAAATTAAATCTCGTGCAAAAGATCTTTCTGGAGGTCAAAAGCAGAGACTTGCGATAGCTCGAGCGATCGTTGGTGAACCTAGAATTTTATTCGCAGATGAGCCAACTGGTAATTTGGATTCTGTAACTTCAAAAGTTATTGAGGATCTATTGTTTGATTATCAAAAGAAAAATCGTGCAACCTTAATTATTGTTACCCATGATGAGGAATTAGCATCGCGTTGTAATACGGTTATAAATATTAAAGATGGAAAAATTGTAAGTCAAAGCACAGAGGAGCCAAAGAAATGAGAACTTTAGATATAGTAGCTCGTGCGAGTCGTAATTTACGGCGTGCAAAAATGCGTACATTTTTAACCAGTGTATCCATCGCAGTCGGAGGTTTTGCTATTACTGCTAGTTTAATGGCGGGTGAAGGTGCTCGCCAGTATGTAAGCCGTGTTGTGTCTGGAAATATTGATCCAAAAGGGTTGGTAATTACAAAAAATGATGAAAACTTTACTACTGGGTCTGGTAGAAAACTACATGAATATGATCCAGATTCTGGTATATATAATGGTCGTAATCTTAAGGCTGTTACTGATCAAGAATTGCAAAGATTGCGCTCTAGAAAAGACTTAAAGAATGTTGAGCCAATGTATCAAGTTCAGCCAAAATATATGACTTTTAGTGCAAAGCCAGATAAAAAATATGTTGGCGAAACAGTAATGCGAGATAGTGCAATTCGCTTGGAGGCTGCCGCTGGAAAGACTTTGGAAAAAGGTCTTCAGCTAAAGGATGGCGAGGCTGCTATACCAGATGATTATGCTGAATCTCTTGGAGTTTCGGCACAAAGTTTGATAGGTAGTAAAATAACTCTTAGAGTTGAGCAAATACCTCAAAGGATTAGCAATGATGAGATTGCTAAAGTTTATGCTGAACGAGGTGAAGATGGTGTACGTGAAATTACCGAACCAAAAATTATGGATAAGAATTTTACTATTGTTTCGGTAGTAAAAAAGACTCCTGATCAAACTGGTAATATTTCACGTACTTATATTAGTCCTGACTCTGCTAAAGAGCTCTCTGAATTTAGTACTTTAGGTACTGATCAGTATAAAAAATACATAACAATTATGGCAACTGTAGCGGACGGCAAAAATCCAGAAGACGTAAAACAAAAATTAAAATCTGAAGGCTTGAACGTAATGACTGCGAATGATATTCAAGAAATGCTATTTATATTTGTAAACTTGTTGCAGAGTATAGTGCTTGGTTTTGGTGTTTTAGCACTTGTTGTTAGTATATTTGGCATAGTGAACACACAATATATTTCAGTTTTGGAGCGTACTCAGCAAATTGGTTTAATGAAAGCTCTAGGCGCATCAAGGCGAGATATAGGGAGGCTATTCAGATATGAAGCTGCTTGGGTCGGGTTTTTAGGCGGTAGTCTTGGTGTTATCGGTGCATGGTTTACTGGGTCAATGTTGAATCCTTGGATATCTAAAACTATAGGATTTGGAAATTACGACCTTTTGGTATTTCAACCTATTGCAGGCGTAAGTGTGATCGCACTGTTAATTGTAGTAGCTATTATTGCGGGATTTTTACCAAGTCGTAAAGCGGCAAAGCTCGATCCGATTGAAGCACTGCGTACTGAATAGATGAGTTTTAGTGTTATAATGATTGTATGTTAGATATTAACTATATTCGAGATAATGCTGATCATGTACAAAAATCAGCTGAAAATAAAGGTTACAATCTTTCGATAGCAGAACTTTTGCAGATTGATGATAACCGCCGTGAACTTCAGAAAAAGGTTGATGCTTTACGTACCGAGAGGAATTTAATTGCAGCGGAGGTTAAACAATCTTTGGGAAAACCCAGCGAAGAACTTCTAGCGAGAGGTAAACATGTAAAATCTGAGCTTGCAAATTTGGAGGCTGAATATAAATCTGTTCAATCTGATTTTGATGCAAAAATGCGGTCAATTCCTAACCCAGCTTTTGAAGATGTTCCACTTGGTGGTGAGGATGATAGTGTAGAAATTAAAAGACACGGCGGACAACCTGTTGGAGCAATTGATCATCTTGATTTTGCCACTAAGCATGATTGGGTTGATTTTGAACGTGGTGCAAAAGCGGCAGGTGCTAAATTTTATTATCTAAAAGGTGATTTAGCCTTGCTAGAAAATGCAATCATGCAATTTGCGCTTAATTTTTTGATTAATAAGGGCGCTAAATTTTTGACAGTGCCTCATATGGTGAATACTAGAGTAGCGGAAGGAGCGGGTTTTGCTCCAAAGGGCGATGCTAGTGGTAATGAGTATTTTATTGAAGGTGAGGATCTAACTCTGATTGGTACAGCAGAAGCACCACTGACTGGTTATCATGCTGATGAGATCTTAGAAGAAAAGGATTTGCCGTTGTTTTATGTTGGCTATAGTCCATGTTACCGTAAAGAAGCTGGCACTTATGGTAAGCATGCTAGGGGTCTTTTTAGGGTGCATCAATTTAATAAATTAGAAATGTATATGTACTGTTTGCCAGAACAAAGTCGTGATATGCATGAAAAGATTCTTTCTCTTGAAGAAGAATTGTGGCAGGCAATTGGTATACCGTATCGTGTGGTAAATATTGCCGCTGGAGACTTAGGCGCCCCAGCAGCTAAAAAATATGATATAGAATATTGGTCACCTGCTGATGAAAAGTATCGTGAGCTAACTAGTTGTTCTAACTGTACTGATTTTCAGGCACGTAATTTAAATATACGTGTACGCCGTAAGAATGGTTCTATAGAGACGGCTCATACATTGAATGGTACCGCTGTAAGCTTAGCGCGTTCACTGGTAGTTATTTTGGAAAACTTTCAAAATGAGGATGGCACATTAGCTGTGCCAGAAGTTCTGCAGCAGTATATGCAGAACCGAAAATATATATAAATATTTCGATAAACATAAATTATAAGTAAATATGGTATAATTAATAAGTAAATAAAACCATGTATGTCTAAAGGAGGACGCATGATTGAAGCATTAACAATCACCGGTATTAAGTATGATGTTGATGAAAAAACTAAAAAGTATGTAACTAAAAAAATTGGTACACTTGATCGTTATCTCCCGCGTCACGCTCGCAAGAGTGTGAAAGCTGCTGTTCGTATTGAGAAGATTGATCAAAAGGATGGCAATAAATACGAAGTAGAAATTGTACTAACAGTGCCAGAAAAGGTTATTACCGCTAAAGATACTACTATGAATGCTTTAGCTGCTGTTGATATTGTGGAGGCTAAATTGACTGGCCAACTACGTAAATATAAAGAAACTCGTCTTGCTCATGTTGGCAAACAAGGTATAATGGCTAGATTTAAGCGTAGTTTCCGCCGCGAGCAACAATAGACTTAATGATTCAAATAAACTTTACAGCCCTGGGATAATATTCTTGGGGCTGTTTTGGCTACCCCGCTATTTAAAGTTGAGCAGTAAAAGTGTATAATATATATCAGTTTTATAGATTCAGAAAATTGAGAGGGAAACTTTATGGTTAGTAGGCAGAAAGTGCTATCGAAAGTATTCGGCGATCCACAGCGTCGTATTATTAAGAATTTGGAAAAGCGTGTTAAAGAAATCAACGAGCTTGAATCTAAATATCAAAAAATGGATGATAAAGAATTGGCAGACCAGACCAATATTCTGAAAGAAAAGCTTAGTGATAAAAAAATAACCCTTGATACAATCTTGCCAGATGCATTTGCTTTAGTGCGCGAATCTAGTCGTCGTATACTTGGCATGCGACATTTTGATGTTCAGATGATCGGTGGAATGGTACTTCATGAAGGTAATGTAGCTGAAATGAAAACTGGTGAAGGTAAAACTTTGGTAGCTACTTTGCCTGTATATTTGAATGCTCTTGAAGGCAAGGGTGTTCATGTTGTTACTGTAAACGACTATTTGGCGCAGCGTGACGCTAGTTGGATGGGAGAGTTGTACAATTTTTTGGGCTTGACAACTGGTGTAATCATAAATGACGCGTCATTTATATACGATCCTGATTATGATAATGAAGCGCATGATGATGAAAAAATGCGTAAACTTCGTCCAGTTGGCAGAAAAGAGGCTTACAGCGCTGATATTACTTACGGGACAAATAATGAGTTCGGATTTGATTATTTGCGTGATAACATGGTTAATGATGTTGAATTATTACGCCAGCGCGAACTAAATTTTGCGATAGTTGACGAGGTGGATTCAATATTGATAGACGAGGCTCGCACACCGCTTATTATTAGCGCTCCTGCTGAAGATAATCCTGATAATTATATTAATTTTGCTAAAATTGCTAATAAAGTTGCAGCCGATAAAGTTAACTATATTCTTGATGAAAAACGCCGCTCTGTTAGCTTGAGTGATGAGGGTGTTGAAAAAGTGCAGAATATGCTTGGTATAAAAAACTTATACACACCAGACAATGTGCGAAGTGTTTATCATATGGACCAAGCATTAAGAGCTGAAACTTTATTCAAGCGAGATAAGGATTACGTTGTTACAACTGATGGCGAAGTTATTATTGTTGATGAGCATACTGGTCGTTTGATGCATGGGCGTCGATATTCTGAAGGCTTGCATCAGGCTATTGAAGCAAAAGAACAGGTTAGAGTGCAGAACGAAAGTATGACTTTAGCAACCATCTCATTCCAGAATTTCTTCCGTTTGTATAAAAAACTTAGCGGCATGACTGGTACGGCTTTTACTGAGGCTGAAGAGTTTCAACAAATTTACTCACTTGACGTAGTACAGATTCCACCGAACAAGCCTATTGCTCGTATAGATAAGGAAGACTTGATATTTAAGACAGAAAAAGCAAAGCTAAAGGCTGTTGCAGAAGCTATTAAGGAATATCATAAATTGGGCAGACCAGTTCTGGTTGGTTCTGGTTCGATCGTAAAGAACGAACTAATTGCCAAATGGCTTGATAAAGAAGGTATAAAATACGAGCTTTTAAATGCAAAGAATAATGAGCGTGAGGCATCAATTATTGCTAAAGCTGGCGAAAAGGGGGCTATTACATTGGCTACAAACATTGCTGGTCGTGGTACGGATATTAAGCTTGGTGAAGGCGTAAAAGAACTTGGCGGTTTGGTGGTTATTGGCTCAGAGCGTCATGAGTCACGCCGAATTGATAATCAGTTGCGCGGTCGTGGCGGGCGACAAGGTGATCCAGGTGAGACGCAATTCTATGTATCAACAGAAGATGATTTAATGCGAATATTCCAGGGTGAAAGAATAGCATCTTTAATGGATCGTCTAGGCGTGGATGAAGATACTCCGATTCAAAATAGAGCCGTAAGCAAGACTTTAGAAGCTGCTCAGAAGCGTGTAGAAGGCTATAATTTTGATACTCGTAAAAATGTTGTTCAATACGATAATGTTATTAACCGTCACCGTCGAGTTGTTTATGCTATTAGGCGTAAGATTTTAGAGGGCGATGATATCAAGAATGAGATTAACCGCCTAATTCGCGAGGCTATAAAAAGCCTAACAGTTGTGCCCGCTAAAAATAATAAAAAATTTGCCGAGGAGTTTGATGCATTATTCCCAATTGGTAGTGATAAAATTGAAAAAATTGGTGATGAACGTAACGACAAAAAGCGATACAATATCGCACTTAAGGCTGCTAAGGACTTATATGCTGAGCAAGAGAAAATAATTACTCCCGAAACTTTACGTAAGCTTGAGCGCGAAGTTTATATGGAGGTTCTTGATCAACTTTGGATGCAACATCTTGAAAATATGCATCATTTGCGCGAAGGAATTCACTGGCGAGGTGTTGGTCAAAGGGACCCGTTGGTCGAATATAGAGTGGAGTCGCAAAAACTATTTGAAGGGCTACAAGAAGCGTTGCGGATGGAAACATTACGTATTATTATGCGCGTTCATCCAACAGATATTAAGGCTAAAAATGTAGATGATGAATATGAAACTGAACTTACTCGTTTAGCAGAAACAGCAGTTGAACAAGGGGTTAACGAGGCTACTAGTGTAACTCATGTTAGTGATGATGATTTCGGTAAAATCAAAAAGGATAAAACCACCGCTGAAAAAAATCATACTAAGAATGTTGCTCGTAAAAAGAAAAAAGCGCAACGTCAAAATCGCAAAAAGAACCGCAGGTAAGTTATGAAACATACTGTTGAAGAGATTCGCCTAAGTAATGGGGCGCGAGGTCTGTTAATTGATGTACCTGATGCTACGGTGATGAATTTTGAGTTCCAATTTAGAGCAGGTAATCGTTTCACTCGCAGTAAAGATATATATGAAACCGCTCATATTATGGAGCATATGGCTTTTGGTGCTAATGCTAAATATAAAGACGAACATGAATTTGAGGCTGAGTTTACAAAGAATGGTGCCTATCATAATGCATTTACGAGTGATGTTAGCATGGTTTATGCGGCAGAATGTGCCGATTTTGAGTGGGAGAGAATATTACAGCTACAAGAACTCTCAATCTGTAGCCCTCGTTTTAATGAAACTGAACTTAAGGCAGAAAAGGGGAATGTTAAGAGCGAATTAACGGGTTATTTAGATAGTCACTTACATTTACTTTGGATTAAGATGCAACAGTTACTTGGTGAAGATATTTTGACCATGTCTGAGCGCCTTAAAACTATACCAAATATTACCTTAGATGATATAGAAGAGCATTATAAACGAACTCATACTAGTAATAATATGCGGTTTGCAATTGCGGGGCGTATGCATGGTCGTAAAAGCGCCATTAAGCGTTATCTGGAAGGATGGAATTTGCCAAAGGGCGAACGTTTTTCTGTGCCCGTAGATAAATTACATTCTGCGAAGCCTACTTTAATAAAGCGTAAAGAGTCATCGAATATTAAGTTTGGTTGGTCAATGATTTTACCAAAAGTTCTTTCTGATGAAGAATATGTAGCTATGTCGCATTTGAATCATATTTTAACTGGAACTATGCATTCTTATATTTTTGGTACTGCTAGAAAACGTGGCTTGGCTTATGGAATGTTTAGTACGACAGCTAAATATCCATATTTTTCTAGTTGGGATTTTGGCGGAGAAGTTAACCATGAAACTGCAGCGCAGGTTTTTGATATTATGTACGATCAATTGAAAAAGGTTCTTAGTGGCGATGTTAAGAAATCTGATTTAGAAATGGCTAAAAGTTATATGCTTGGGCGATATCAAATGAATGCTCAGACAGTTGGCATGATTTTAAGTTATTACACTGGATATTATTTTCCAACGGATAAAGTCTATAAATATGATGATATTCCAGAGCGAATTAAGAAAGTAAAATTTAGTGATATGATAGAGGTAGCTCGTCAATTTATTGATGCTGATACTTGGTCATTAGCGATGGTCGGATCTGGTGAACATACTAAGCCTGCTGATTTAGCTAAAATAATTCAACCTTTATATAAAAAGGAGCTCTAAAGATGAAAATAGCAATAGCAGGATATGGTTTAGAGGGAAAGCAAAATTATAAATATTTCAACAAACCAGGCAATGACTTAACAATTGTAGATGAACGTGAAGATATAGATAAACCAAGCGACGCAAAGTATATTACTGGTGATGGTGCATACGATGATATGAGTCAGTTTGATATGGTTATTAGAACTGCTGGGCTTAGTCCTTTAAAAATTAAAAAAGCTAAATTAGTATGGTCTGCTACTAATGAATTTTTTGCCAAATGCAAAGCACCGATTATAGGAGTAACAGGAACTAAAGGTAAGGGTACTACTTCAAGTTTTATAACAAGTATCTTATGTGCGGCTGGTAAGAAGGTTTATTTAGTTGGGAATATTGGCGTGCCGGCATTATCGGTTTTGCCAGATATACGTCCAGAGGATTTTGTGGTTTATGAGATGAGTAGCTTTCAGCTTTGGGATATTAAATATTCTCCGCATATAGCTGTTGTTTTAATGATAGAGCCTGACCATCTAGATGTTCACACTGATTTTGAAGATTACCTTAAGGCTAAATCTAATATTCGGCGCTGGCAGAATTTGAATGATATCTGTATTTATCATCCTTCAAATCCATTTAGTCAAAAAATTGCTTCAGTTACACTCGCCACTATAGATCAAACAACTAAGGGTGATTATCTAAATAATATACATCGTTATGGTATTAAAGATGACGGACTTGTGTATATTAAAGATGATTTTTTCTATACAAACGACCGTAAAATTTGCCCGATTAGCTGTGTTAAATTACCTGGTAAGCATAACCTAGAGAATGCTTGCGCCGCCATGAGTGCTGTGCTGGAATTAAAATTAGATATTTCAGATAATCAGTTCGCCGAGGGCTTACGATCATTTACAGGATTGTCGCACAGATTAAAATATGTTAGCGAAATTAATGATGTCAAATTTTATGATGATAGTATATCAACAACGCCAGGTAGTGCAATTGCTGCAATTAAATCATTTACTTCGCCAAAGGTTCTAATCCTTGGTGGATCTTATAAGGGTGGTGATTTCACTGATTTAGTAAAAGAAATAAATATACCAGTAATAATAGATTTTATGTCAGTTTCTAGTTATGGAAGTGAAACAGTAAGTAGTGGAGATGTAAAAATTTTAAAAGATACTGACTTAGATTTAAGAGGAAAACATGTTTTAATAGTTGAAGACATAATAGACACAGGTTTAACTTTGGAACATGTAATCAAATATTTTAAAGAAGGAAAAGGAGTTAAAAGTCTTAAAACTTGTACATTGTTAAGTAAACCCGAAAGAAGAAAGGTAGATGTTCAAGTTGAATACATAGGTTTTGAAGTTCCTGATAAATTTGTAATAGGTTATGGACTTGATTATGACCAAAAATATAGAAATTTACCATATATAGCTGTTGTTATTCCTGAATAGAGGTTAGAAATGGAATTTAAACATAAAAAAAAATATGGGCAGAATTTTTTAAATAATAAAGATGAAATTTTAAATAAAATAATTGATGTTTCAAACATTAGTGATAATGATGAAATCTTAGAGATAGGACCTGGACAAGGAGCTTTAACTTCACTTTTAGTTGAAAGAGTTAAAAAAGTAACCTGTATTGAAATAGATAAAGATTTAGAAAATACTTTAAGAAAAAAATTTTCTTCAAAAGAAAATTACACACTTGTAATGGGAGATGTTTTAGAAGTTGATTTAAGAAAATATATAAATCAAGGTACTAAGGTTGTTGCAAATATACCTTACTATATAACATCACCTATCATTAATAAGATTATAGAGAACAAAGATTTAATAGATGAAGCCTATATAATG
>ERZ772967.3048-NODE-3048-length-10403-cov-2.652107_pt1 | contig 10403 bp, 7 predicted proteins | sample MGYA00511677_ERZ772967 | MGnify/ENA primary metagenome ERZ772967 (study PRJEB29015, sample SAMEA2737931) | human oral metagenome | biome: human oral; feature: human-associated habitat; material: dental | place: China | collected 2146 ...
TGGACGCCTTCGTGAACGCGGTCCGCGGCCGGCTCTTCGCCCGCTGATCCGACCCGCATTTTGAAGAAAGGCGGCACAATGGGTGACATCTATACGAGTACCGATTTCAAGCGCGATGCAGAAGGAAATATCGCTCTCGACTCAAAAGGTAACGTCATTCAGGAGAACCTTTCCAATCCGCAATATCGCGGTTCAGTATTACCGAAAGGCAATATAGGCTTCTCCAACGATTTCAGTTGGCGTGGTTTCAACCTTGGTTTCGTCATTACAGCTCGCTTCGGAGGCATCGTTCTCTCGCAGACACAGGCTCTTCTCGACGCTTACGGTGTATCTAAAGCTTCAGCAAAGGCCCGTAATGCCGGCGGTGTTCCCGTCAACACTGGGCGCGTTCCAGCCGAAAACTATTACTCGGTAGTAGGTGGCGACAACCCGATTTGGTCTGAATACATTTACAGTGCCACCAATGCACGCCTGCAAGAAGCACACATCGGCTACACATTCCCGCGCAAGATGCTCGGTGGAACAGAGCTGTCGTTGGGCTTGACGGCTAACAACCTCTTTATGATTTACTGCAAGGCACCGTTCGATCCCGAGTCAACTGCGTCCACAGGAACCTACTATCAGGGTTTCGACTACTTTATGCAGCCGAGTCTCCGCACATTAGGTTTCAACATAAAGTTGAAGTTTTAAGCAACCATATATATAATGTATAGACAAGATTGATATGAAATACAACAATATAAGCAAAGCTTTCGCCTCTTGTGCAATCATTGCTGCGGGTTTCGGAGCATTGACTTCGTGCACCGACGGCTTTGAGTCGGCCAACCGACCGGGTACAAAAGCGTCGGCCGAAGAGCTCAAACGAGACAACTATATCACAGCATCCTTCATCACACAGATGCAGAATGAGGCGTTCCCCGAGCAGGAAAACGCTTACCAAATGAATATAGACCTCATCGGAAATTACCTGGGTCGCTATATGACTTACGCCAACAACGGCTTCGCCGAGAAGAATTTCGCACGCTTCAATGCCCCCAACAGTTGGGTGCGTTACCCTTTCAAGGATGCAATGCCGAAGGTAGTTTCAGCCTTTAATGAAGTTGCCCGCCTGACCAATCGCCAGGGAATCAACTACGCTTGGGCACTGATTCTGCGTAGTCAGGAGTTTCTTCGCCTGACGGATATGTACGGACCACTACCCATCGGAGCCGAAAGCGACCCCAATGCGTATTCTTCTCAGGAGAAAGTTTACAAGCATTTGATTGCTTGTCTCGATACGGCCACTACGATTTTACAGCCTTTATTGGCTGCAAATCCTGACTTGAAGTCGAGTGAAGAGTATGATAAAGTATACGGAGGAAAGTTCAGTAGCTGGCTCAAATTTGCCAATTCGCTGAAGCTCCGCATTGCAATCCGCATCCGTTACGTTGATCCAGCGCTCGCAAAGCAGGTCGGTGAGGCTGCCGTTAAGGCCGGCGTGATTACGGAAAACGCCGAAAACTGTGCCATCACATATATTCCCAACGGACAATATAAGACTTCCGTGGAGTGGGGTGACAGTCGGGCGTGCGCTGATTTGGAGAGTTTTATGACAGGATTCAAGGATCCTCGCATCACGAAATACTTCAATGCGCCTGCCACTTCGGGTTCGCGCGAAATTATCGGATGCTTAGCCGGTGCCAAAATCGGTAACAAAGCTAATGCCGATAAACTCTATTCGGCAGCCAATGTCAAGCAGAACACGCGCGGCGTGTGGTTAACCGCAGCTGAAATGGCATTCTGCCGCGCCGAGGGTGCATTGATCGGATGGAGCGGAATGGGCGGAACAGCCCAGTCGCTGTATGAAAAAGGCGTGAAGCTTTCATTCGATCAGTGGGGTGCTTCAGGTGCAGATGCTTACCTGGCAGATGCTACTTCTACCGAGGCTAACTATCAAGACGCCAACGGCGGATATGGACACGACGAATCGGCAGTGAGTACCATCACCATCAAATGGGATGACTCGGCATCCGACGAGGTGAAACTCGAGCGTCTGATTACGCAGAAATGGATTGCACTTTTTCCCGAAGGACAAGAGGGATGGAATGAAATTCGCCGCACAGGTTACCCAAAAGTCTTCCCCGTTGCACAGAGTACGGGCAGCTATAACATACGCGTGCCGAACCGAATCCCATTCGATAACGATGAGACCATCAACAATGCGGCCAACTATGTCAAAGCAGTCGAACTCTTGGGCGGTGCCGATGACTATGCAACCAAAATGTGGTGGCAGAAGAAATAATTGTAAAACGTAAAACGAATATACACAATGAAGAATATATTGAAGACGTTTCTGTTATCTGCCTGCGGCGTAATGGCCCTATCGTCTTGCAGCGATTGGACCGACACAGAGATTAAAGACCCGGCAGATTTAACAAAAACCAACAAGAGCGAAGCCTACTATGCGCAGCTTCGCGAATACAAAAAGAGCGATCACCAGATGTCGTTCGGCTGGTTCGGAAACTGGACCGGTAGCGGCGTTGTACTTGAAAACTCACTTGCCGGACTGCCTGACAGCACCGATTTCGTTTCTCTTTGGGGCAATTGGAAGAATCCGTCGGAGGCCCAATTGCGTGATCTTCGTTTCGTACAACAAACCAAAGGTACGAAAGCTCTTATCTGTTTCCTCGTCTTCGACATAGGAGATCAGATCACACCAGAGATTCCCGCAGATAAGAAAGCAGCCGGAATGACTTTTAAGGAATGGCGACACAAGTTCTGGGGATGGGGTAAAGACGAAGCATCTCAGCTCGCAGCAACCGAGAAGTTTGCAAATGCCATCTGCGATACGATTGACAAATACAACTACGATGGTTTCGATATTGATGCCGAACCCAGCTATGCGCAACCCTTTGCAACCGATAGAGAGCTTTGGGAAAACAAGAAGGTAATGACCAAGTTTGTGCAAACGCTCTCGAAACGAATCGGTCCCAAGTCGGGCACCGGCCGTTTGTTGGTGGTCGACGGAGAGCCCGAAGCATTCTTAGATTCACTCGGTTCGCATTTCGATTACTTCATTTTGCAGGCGTATGGCGGCAGTTCTAACAGCGGTTTGAATGGACGCTATGCCCGACAAGTCGAACATTTCAAGGCATATCTTACTCCCGAGCAAGTAGCCAAGAAGCTGATCGTCTGTGAAAACTTCGAACGTTACGCCAGCTCCGGCGGCGTAAACTTCACCACTCCGGATGGAACTGTGGTGCCGTCGCTGCTTGGTTTCGCTTATTGGAGCCCCGAATACAACGGTAAGTCTTATCGAAAAGGAGGCGTAGGAACCTATCATATGGAATATGAATACGGTTCGTCAGCAGCCGTTACTTATCCTTTCCTGCGTCGGGCCATTCAAATTATGAACCCGTCCGTTCACTAATCACTAAACAACAAACAAAATGAAACACAACATAGCATCATTGATACTGTGCGGAATGACGGCCGGAACCCTTGCGCTCTCATCGTGCAACAACGCCGAATATTCCGTATTGACCAATCAAGCCTATATTGCACAGACGCAGACAGATGGTAATACGTCTGTCAAAATCACACTCGGTAAAGAGGCAGTGACACAAGAACTGAATGTGCGTCTCTCTGATCCGACCGACGAAAAATGCACGTTTGAGATTGCAGCAGACACTGCCGCCGTCACGGCTTTTAATCGACGCAACGAGACTTCGTACAAAGCGCTGCCCGCAGATCAGTTCAGTCTCTCTACAAGCGAGATTTCGATCGAGCCCGGACAGTCTGCTTCGCAGGCGCTGAAACTCACCGTTAACCCGCTGAGTGCTGCTTTAAAGAAAAGCGGAGAGAAGTATGCCGTAGCGCTGAAACTCGCAAGTAAGGACGGTCGTAAGAACGTCTTGGCATCCGGGAGCACCATTGTCTATATCTTAGATCAAGTTGTTATCCAGCCCGTTCCTGTCATCAACAGCACCCATAACATCCATTTCACGATGCGAACCGAACTCGCCCTCACCGAGTGGACATTGGAGATGTGTGTTAATATGAGTCTGCTGGGTAAGACAATCGGTGCCTATAACAACCAAGCTTTATTCGGAGGATGGGTTCCCAAGGGGAAAGACGGCGAGATTTATACTCGCTTCGGCGATGCCCCCATCGAAGGAAACCGACTCCAAATCAAGACACAGGGCACACAAATGAATAGTAAAATGCTCTTTGAAGAGAACAAATGGTACCACTTGGCATTTGTTTGCGAAGGCAAAAAACTTTCTCTTTACGTCAACGGTGCGCTCGACTCGTCGATGGATTTACCCGGAAAGGTGACCAATTTGGCTAAGAATATCAACTTCGGTAACACCGATTACCTCAGAGCCAATGTGAAAGTGAGTGAATTAAGACTATGGACCAAGGCCCGCACACAGTCTGAGATCGTCAACAATATGTATTCGTGCACTCCGAAAACGCCCGGACTCGAGGCTTATTGGAAGATGAACGAAGGCAAGGGCGACATCATTAACGACGCTACCGGACACGGGAACACGGGTAAAGTGGTATCTGTTCCCGAATGGATTCAGGATGTTCGCATCGACGGCAAGTAATCAATCAACAAACCATTAGATGAAAATGAAAATGATAAAACAGATCATAAAGAAAACAACTCCCGCCCTGTTGGCACTGCCCTTACTGTTAGCGGCCTGCCAGAGCGACCCCGAAGTGGGCAGCACACTGTATCCCACGCCGGCCGAAAACTATGATGCCAAGGCATATATCAATACCAATACGCCCAAAGGCAACAACTTCTCGCTCCGTGTTTTCCAGACACCCGCAGGGCCAATCGTGCCTAACGACACCGCCGTTTTTTATGTAAAGCTGAACAAACCGGTAGCACAGGACGTGAAAGTAACTGTCAAGGAAGCGCCGTCTGCGGCTGTCAAGAAAGATGGAGCAGTCGTAATGGATGCCGGTTCCATTGACATTCTCAACGCCACCGTTACCATAGCCAAAGGTGAAATGCGATCTGCGGCTCCCGTAAAAGTGGTGATCAAGAAAGGAAAAAGCATCGATCAATTGGCAGCCGGCGGCAAAAATGGCATCACGGCAGTGATGATCGAGTCGGCCGAAGGTGTTGCTGTGGGCACAAATTATAATAAAGTGCAGATCAATGCTGACGTACGGTCTACCAATATCGTACCAAACGGCAAGATGGACGGTCTCACCGAGATTCCCGGTTCGTCTTTCGGACTCTATGATACCTATAATCGCTCGCTCAGTCAGCTGATTGACGGCGATATGGAAACCTATTATTCCATCTATCTCAGATACAATCCCAAGTTGATATTCACCTTCGGAAGCGGTGTGTCTGTGGCCGGAATCACCATTTATCCTACGACATACGGGAGCTATTCAGAGTATTTCCTGACACAGGTACGGGTCGAAACGAGCAAAGATTGGAAAACGTGGACCGACCAAGGAACCATCACACTCTCCGGAGTTGATGCGCCGACACCGCTCCATATTCGCTTTTACAATCCTGTAACGGATCCTTATATCCGTGTAATTCCGCTTAAAACTTATACCGGTGGATATATGGCTATCGGTGAAGTGAAAGTCTATCGATAAACGTATGCGGCCCAATGGCCACACCATTTATGATCCCCCGCACTGCTTTCGAGCGTGCGGGGGATTTTCGTTTATCGTTTTCGGCAAGGATAATAGCACTTACAACTTGTCGTTCTCATAAAAAAGCAATACCTTTGCAGGCATTTAAAACAAAACGAAAATGGACAAAACAACCATCAAGGGATATAGCAACGCAATTCTCTCGGCCGCCTCTTTCGGTCTGATTCCACTCTTTACGATTCCCGTTCTGAATGAAGGGATGGGGTCGTCATCCGTTCTGATGTATCGATTTGCATTCGGATGTCTGATAATGTTGGGCGTATTAATGTTCAATAAAACGCGAATGTACATCGGCTTCGGCGATTTCCTGCGCATTCTCTTTTTATCATCCCTCTATGCAGTGTCGGCTATTGCCTTGCTCGAAGGTTACAAATATATGCCCGGCGGCATAGCTACCACATTGCTCTTTTCCTATCCCGTATGGACGGCTTTACTCTCGATAGCTTTTCTCCACGAGCATCTCTCTCGGCGAACAACTATTGCCATCATCCTTGCCGTAGGTGGGGTGGCATTACTTTCGGGGTTAGGCGGAGGCGGAGAAATCAAGTCTTTCCTCGGACCTGTATTTGAAATGTTGGCAGGTTTGCTATATGCCGTCTATATGGTGACATTTCCCGTGATAAAAGTTCGCAAGATGCCATCGTTGAAACTCACATTTTACATCTTCTTTTTCACGATGATTTTGATGCTGTTTTACACCTCGTTCACCACAGGTCACATCCAACCCATCTCCTCACCACAAGCTTTTTTCAATCTTGTAATGCTCGGTTTGTTCCCCACGGCAATCAGTAACGTTACACTGATTATCGCCCTTAAACAGACAAACAGCACAATGGTAGCGGTTCTTGGAGCCTTTGAACCGATGACGGCAATGGTTATCGGCATCCTCGTTTTCAACGAACACCTCACCGTTCCCATCGTTTTCGGTTTCCTGCTCATCATTATTTCCGTGCTGCTTTTAGTGTTACGCAAGCGCGTTGCATCCCAAACGGGGAAATAATAGAATCAGAATTGAATGGAACTTATATTGCATTGAAAATCAAACAGATATAATCCCAATTACAACTAACGGTCAATCATCGTGCATTTAACTGTTAATTACCGTGCGAAATACCGTTAAACGCGCGGCGTTTAACCATTAATCAGCGTGCAAGTAACCGTTAATAGAAAAGGGATTTATATGTAGCTAAAAATCAAGCACATACAAATCCCATTTTAATTATGTTCTTTTGGATTTACGCTTTATTCCTTATTACGGAGCGATGTATTGATTACCCCCTATAAGTAAAATCCTTTGCTTTTCTACCTGTGTCTCTTTATCCATTCGTCTGAATCCTATTTCCAAAATGATTAATTGTCTGCCGTCCGCTTACAATCAGAAAAGTTACTTGTTCAAAAGCTCTGTTTTGCCTTCATCTATCAGTTTGAGGATGAGTTCTCCGAATAAAGTGTTCTGCCAAGCAAACCACGGACGAGTGTAAATATACGCGTTATCTTTGTTGAAAGATTCGTGAATGACACCCGTACGAGCATCTGTTGACGTCAGCATTCGGATGCAATAGCGGATCTCATCATCGTCTTTTGCAGTGAAAGCTTTCATCATAATACTCATCGGCCACGGCATATCGTGTCCGATATGCGGACCGCCGATACCCTCGCCGGCCTTACCTCGGAAGAACCAGGGATTGTCTTCGCTCCACACGAAACGGCGAGTATTCTGATAAATTGGATCATTAGGGTCGACATCTCCGAGATAACCAAGACTTAAAAGACTGGGAACGTTGGCATCGTCCATCAACAGTTGATTACCGAACCCATCCACCTCATAGGCGTAAATACGGCCATATTTGGGGTGATTGTATACGGCATATTTGTGAAGAGCTGTTTCTACTTCGTCTGCTAATGCTTGGCAACTATTGGCCGAAGCTTGGTCGCCGTTTACTTGGCTGAGAATTGCAGCCGCTTTACGCATTGCTGAGACAGCCATAAAGTTGGACGGAATGAGAAACGGCAATGTTGTTGCGTCGTCGGAAGGGCGAAATGCAGAAGCAATCAGTCCTACCGGTTTGGCAGGAGCACCCCAGCCACCCCACGGAAGCGTGTCGAGTGCACGATCGGTTACACGCAGAAACTTGTAAGAACCGTGCCCACTTTTGCGTTGTTGTTCGCGGAATACGCGTAGGATATGCGTTATTGCCTCTTTCCATTCGGCTCCGAAGATAGATGCATCACCCGTTATCTGCCAATATTCATAAGCCAGTCTGATGGGATAACACAGCGAGTCGATTTCGTATTTACGCTCGAAAACATCTTTACACATCTTCGTTTCGTCAGTCTGTGCACCTTCTCCGGTGGGCCCGTCATTGAAAGCATTGGCGTAAGGATCAATATTGATGAGTTTGAATTGGCGCAGAATGACACCGCGAAGCATACGTTTCAGCTTGGCATCTTGATTGGCAAACCGCACATAAGGCCATACTTGGGCCCCCGAATCGCGCAGCCACATTGCGTGAATGTCGCCTGTATAGACAAAGGTATCATCTTCGCCGTTCACCTGTCGATAGTGAACGGTGGTTTCGAGCGTGTTCGGAAAGCAGTTTTCAAACATCCAAGCGAGATACGGATTGCTCTTCAACAGTCGTTTCACTTCGGCTATCTTCTTGTCAATTATGGCTGATCGGAAGAGCCGATCTTGCGGTTTCGGGCGCTTGGAGACATAGATATGTGTGTTGTCTGCAATCGCTTCGATATACGCCTTTCCGTATTCCTTCTGGGTTTGAGCTGTCATCGGTAGGCTCAGTAATAACAAAACCGAGCTTGCTAGAATTTGTTTATTGATTTGGATCATCGTGATTTGTGAGTTTTAAGGACGATCTTTGACTGCCGTTCCGAACTTAGACGGGTATGGACCCATTACGAACTCCAACGTGCCTCCGCGTTTCAGGTCTTGGAAGTAGATATAAGACTTGGTATAAGTCTTGCCGTTCAGCTTGGCGTTTTGGATGTAGATGTTTTGCTCGTTATTGTTCCTGGCAATGATTCTGAACGTTTTTCCATTACCAACATTAACCGCTGCCTCTTTGAACAACGGCGAGCCGAATACGTATTTACCACCGGCGGGCTCCACTTGATATAAGCCCAAAGCGGAAAGAATATACCAAGCCGACATCTGTCCGACATCTTCGTTGCCGCAAAGACCGTCGATGGAGTCGCGATAAAGATTGTTCATCACATAACGTAGCTTGGAAGCAGCTTTCCAAGGCTGGCCAATGTAATCGTACATATATATGATATGGTGGCTCGGTTCGTTGCCGTGAGCGTACTGTCCGATAAGTCCTGAAATATCGGGAGAAGCTTCTTCTCCTGCATCTCCGTCTACAATAAACAACGAGTCGAGCTTGGCAGCAAAGCGTTTTTCGCTTCCGAAACATTTCACCAAGCCGTGAACGTCGTGCGGAACGAGCCAAGCGTATTGCCAGGCATTGCCTTCTGTATAGTCATCTTGTCTGTGGATGGATTTGAAAGCATCGAAAGGCTCGCGGAATCGGCCCTTAGATGTAACGCCTCGCATAAATCCCGTGCGTTTGTCGAAGTAATGGTCGCGATAAGACAGACTGCGTTTGAGGAAGTATTTGTAATCTTCTGTCTTGCCCAATTGTTTGGCTAAGCGAGCCACGCAGGCATCGGCCAACGCGTATTCTAATCCTTTGGCTACGGTTTCGTAAGTAGAATCGAGATCGGTCGGGATGTAGCCGTATTTTTTCAAGAGGTTCAAACCGCGGTCGTTGCACATTGCCGACTGTCTCAAAGCCTTGTAAACAGCTTCTTTGTCTACGTTATAGCCTTTGAGAGCTATGTCTGCCAACACGGGGATTCCGGGGTTCCCGACCATACAGTCGGTCTCATTCCCCATCAAGTGCCACACTGGTAGTTTACCCTGTTGAGCACAAATGTTGAGCATCGTAGCTGCAATGTCGCGTTGTCTGGTGGGATGAATGAGTGTGGAAAGCGGATGAGCAGCCCGATAAGTGTCCCAAAGAGAGAAAGTAGTATAGTTTACGAAGTCGCCGTGATGCACCGTCCCGTCTGCTCCTCGATAGTCACCGTTCACGTCATTGAATATGGATGGGGCGAACATTGTATGATAGAGACAAGTATAAAAGATACGACGTGCGCGCTCATTGTCGGTTTGTATATCGATCTTTCCGAGTTCGTCGTTCCACGCTTTGTTGGCTGCGGCTACCGCTCCGTTGAAATCCCATCCCGGAATTTCGGCTTCGACATTTTTCAAAGCATTGTCAGTACTAACGGCAGAGATACCTACTTTCACCATCACGGGCTCGTTATGATTGGTGAAGGAGAAGATTCCGACACTGTCGTTCTCTTGTTTTTCGAGTATAACAGGGCGTGAAAAGACAGCTGCAAAATATACTTGTTGGTTCTTGGCCCAGCCTGATGAGTGCCTGAAACCGGTCACGACAGTGGGGCTTTCCTGCTTAAACCCGGCGCTGGTCATCTTGTCCCAACCTATGCCTTGTTTAAGATTGAGGATGATTCTACCTGTTTTGGTATCGGCGGGGAAGCTATATCGATGAAAGCCTACACGCTGTGTGGCGGTCAATTCTACGTGGATACCTGAACCATCGAGCATCAGCGAGTAATAACCGGGCCTTACCCGCTCGGCTAAATGCGAGAAACGGGCTGACCGTTGGCGATTATCTAATGTCGGG
>ERZ772967.3057-NODE-3057-length-10389-cov-58.529030_pt1 | contig 10389 bp, 6 predicted proteins | sample MGYA00511677_ERZ772967 | MGnify/ENA primary metagenome ERZ772967 (study PRJEB29015, sample SAMEA2737931) | human oral metagenome | biome: human oral; feature: human-associated habitat; material: dental | place: China | collected 2146 ...
CCGCGGCCGAGGACCTCCAGTTCGAGCTGGCCGCCCGCCTGCGCGACGAGATCCGGGACCTGAAGAAGGAGCTGCGCGACATGCGCGCCACCGCCTGAGCACTTCCATCCGAGCGCTCCACCGCCGATGACGTAGCCGATGACACAGTGCCGTGGAGGTCATCGACCGGGCCCGATGCGCATTCGGGACGTTAAACTCATGGGGCGCGCCAGTGCACGTCAACTCAGTGCACGTCAGTGCACGGCAGCGCACATCTGCATGACGGAGGGGAGTACCCCCACCAACAGCGGCGTCGTCATCACGGCGGACCGGTCCTCGCCCGGGCGAGGCGTCGGCCCCCGGCGCCGCGGGCCAGCGCGACGGCCCCCGCGGCCGGCGCCCATGGCGGGAGGAGACCTCCGGTACCCGAGTCGTACCGGAGGTATGCCCGTGGACGTCCACGCCCTTGGATGGCTGGCCCTGGCCGCCATCATCCTGGCCATGATCACGATCGATATCGTCGGCCACGTCAGGACCCCCCATGAGCCGACCCTGAGGGAGGCGGCCTGGTGGTCGGTGGGGTACATCGCCGTGGCCGTGATCTTCGGCCTCATCGTCGCCGCCGTGTGGGGCGGTGGCTACGGCGAGGAGTACCTCGCGGGGTACATCACCGAGAAGTCGCTGAGCATCGACAACCTCTTCGTCTTCGTCATCGTGATCTCCAGCTTCCGGGTGCCCCGGAGGTACCAGCAGGAGGTTCTGCTCGCCGGCATCGTCATCGCGCTGGTGCTGCGCCTGCTCTTCATCCTGGCGGGCGCGGCCCTCGTCGAGAACTTCTCCTGGGTGTTCTACATCTTCGGCGCCTGGCTGCTGTGGACCGCCGTAGCCCAGGCCCGGGAGGGCGTCGAGGAGCCCGAGGAGCACACCGCCGACGACTACCGGCCCTCGCGCTTCGTCAGGGCGGTCTCCCGGGTCGTCCCCATGACCGACGGCTTCGTCGGGGGACGCCTCCTCCACCGTCACGCCGGGCGCACCATGATCACGCCCCTGCTCCTGTGCGTCATAGCGATCGGCACCGCCGATGTCATGTTCGCCGTCGATTCGATCCCGGCGATCTACTCGCTGACCGCCGAGCCCTACCTCGTCTTCGCGGCCAACGCCTTCTCCCTGCTCGGCCTGCGCCAGCTCTACTTCCTCATCGACGGCCTGCTGGACCGTCTCGTCTACCTGCACTACGGTCTTGCGGCGATTCTGGGATTCATCGGCCTCAAGCTCGTCAACCACGCCCTGCACACCAACGAGCTGCCCTTCATCGCCGGCGGACAATCCTGGGAGGTCATCCCCGAGCCGTCCATCGGGGCGTCGCTGTGCCTCATCGTCGTCGTCATCCTCATCACCGTCGTCGCCTCCCTGCTGGCATCCAGGCGATCACGCGATGGGGCCGGGGCTGCCCGGATCCCGGAACCCACGGACGCCTGAGCGCCCACGAGCCGCCGAGGAGCACCAGCACATGAGCGTCAGTCCCCTGGCCTGGATCGCCCTGGCCGTCGTCGTCATCGGTCTGCTGACCCTCGACTTCATCGGTCACGCCCGCAGCCCCCACCCGCCGACGATGCGCGAGGCGACCGGCTGGACCATCGGCTACGTCGCCCTGGCCGTCGTCTACGGACTGGCCGTGTGGGGGAGCGCCGGCAGGACGTATGCGGGGCAGTTCTACGCCGGGTGGCTCACCGAGTGGTCGCTGAGCGTCGATAACCTCTTCGTCTTCATCCTCATCATGTCCGCCTTCCGCGTACCGCGCAGTTTCCAGCAGAAGGCGCTGCTCCTGGGCATCGCCACCGCGCTGGTCCTGCGCCTGCTCTTCATCCTGGCGGGCGCCGCCCTCGTCCAGCACTTCAGCTGGGTCTTCTACTTCTTCGGCGCCTTCCTCGTCTACACGGCCGTCAGGCAGATCCTCGACGCGCGCAAGGACGAGGACACCGAGGAGGACGCCACCGCGTACGTCGACAACTCCGTGACCCGCTGCGTGCGGCGCCTCCTGCCCACGACCGACGGCTTCGTCGGCAACAAGCTGATCCACCGCCACGCCGGGCGCACCATGATCACGCCCCTGCTCATCGTCGTGATCGCCCTGGGCACCGCCGACCTCATGTTCGCCTTCGACTCGATCCCGGCCATCTTCGGCCTGACGTCCGAGCCGTTCCTCATCTTCAGCGCCACCGCCTTCTCCCTGCTCGGCCTGCGCCAGCTCTTCTTCCTCATCGACGGGCTGCTGTCCCATCTGGTGTACCTGCCCTACGGCCTGGCGGTCATCCTGGCCTTCATCGGGCTCAAGCTCGTCAACCACGCCCTGCATGAGAACACGCTGCCCTTCATCGCCGACGGCCATCCCGTCACGAGTGTTCCGGAACCATCCACCGAGCTCTCGCTGGGGCTCATCGTCGTCACGCTGATCCTCGTGGCTGTGACCAGTCTCATCCGTACGCGACGACGAGCGTGAGGTCTCCGCTGGGATCCGGCGGCCGAGGCGGGCATGCTGGCCCGGTGAGTCGGACGAGCATGTCAACCCGATCCCCCGAGGAGCACCGGGGGCTGACGGCCGAGCAGGTCGCCGCGCGCGTGCGCGATGGACGTACCAACGCCTACAGGGTGCGCACCTCCCGGTCCGCGGCTGCGATCCTGCGCGCCAATGTCTTCACCATCTTCAACGCCATCCTCGCCACCGCGCTCGTCGTGGTGCTCGCGGTGGGGCACTGGGCCGATGCTCTGTTCGGCCTCGTCCTCATCCTCAACACCGCCACCGGGACGATCGCCGAGGTGCGCGCCAAGCGCGCGCTCGATCGCCTCGCCGTCCTGGAGGCCCCGACCGCGCGCGTCGTGCGCGACGGTCAGGAGGTCGACCTCGACGTGGCCGACGTCGTCCTGGACGACGTGCTGAGGCTGCGCAGCGGCGAGCAGGTGCCGGCCGACGCCATCGTGCTGACCACGGACGGCCTGGAGGTCGACGAGTCCATCCTCACCGGCGAGTCGGTCCCCGTCCGGCCCGGCATCGGCGACCGGGTGATGTCGGGCACCACCGTGACAGCGGGCACAGCGCTCGTGCAGGCCGACGCCGTGGGAGCCGACGCGTACGCCAACCGACTGGCCCGCGAGGCCCGCCGCTACTCGGTGGTGTCCTCCGAGCTCCAGGCCGGCACCAACCGGGTCCTGCGATGGATCTCCTGGGTGATCGTGCCCGTCGCGCTGCTGCTGCTCTGGTCGCAGATGCGCGGCACGGCCATCAGCGCCGCCGGCGCGCCCACGGGTCAGTGGAGCACCGCCCTGGTGGCCTCCGTCGCCGGGGTCGTCGGCATGGTGCCCCAGGGGCTCGTCCTGCTCACGAGCGTCAATTTCGCCACCGCGTCCCTGACCCTGGCGCGCCGTCACGTGCTCGTCCAGGAGCTGCCCGCCGTCGAGGTCCTCGCCCGCGTCGACACCCTCTGCCTGGACAAGACGGGCACGCTCACCACCGGTCGGATCGCTCTGACCCGGGTGCTGGCCGTCGGCACCGATGGCGCTGATGATGCCGGCGGTGCCGACGGCGTCGACGGGACCCTGGTCGATGCCACCGCCGCACTGCGCGAGCCGCTGCTGGCCCTGACCGCCGTCGCCGACCCGAACGCCACGGCCGAGGCCGTGCTCGAGGGGCTCACGGGGCGGAGCGTCGGGTCGAGCGCCGACCCGCGCACCCTGCCCGACGTCGAGGCCGTCACCAGTCGCGTCCGCGAGGCCGTCGCCTTCTCCTCGCGGCGCAAGTGGTCCGCCGCGGTGCTGGACGGGCGGACCTGGCTCATGGGCGCGCCCGAGATCATCCTGGCCGGGGCAGACGGCGGCCCGAACCTGCTCACCCACGCCCAGCGCCTGAGCACCGGAGGCGTTCGCGTCATCGCCCTGGCTCGCGGACAGCAGCCCTGCGACCGGGGCGAGGACGGCGAGCCCCGCCTGCCGGGGAGCAGACAGGCGGCCGGACTGCTGGTGCTCTCCGAGCAGATCCGCTCCGACGCGGCCGAGACCCTGGACTACTTCCGCGCCCAGGGCGTCGACGTCAAGATCATCAGCGGCGACAACCCGACGACCGTGGCCGCGGTCGCCGCCGGCGCCGGCGTCGCCTCGGACGCCGGCGGTGCGCCGGTGGCCCTCGACGCCCGCGACCTGCCCGCCGATGCCGATGACCCGGCGGCGCTGGAGGAGCTCGCCGAGGCCGTCGAGGGGGCGCAGGTGCTCGGTCGCGTCACTCCCGAGCAGAAGCGCGCCCTCGTTCAGGCCCTGCGCAGCCGCGGGCGCACCGTGGCCATGACCGGCGACGGCGTCAACGACTCGCTCGCCCTCAAGGACGCCGACCTGGGCATCGCCATGGGCAATGGCGCTCCCGCCACCAAGGCCGTCGCCCGCATGGTCCTGCTCTCCGGAGAGTTCTCCGCGCTTCCCGGCGTGGTGGCCGAGGGGCGCCGGGTCATGGCCAATACCGAGCGGATCGCCTCCCTGTTCCTGGCCAAGACGGTCTACGCCTCGCTCATCGCCGTCGTCGTGGCCGTCACCGCCATCGGCTACCCGTTCCTACCGCGCCAGCTCACCATCGTCTCCTCCCTGACGATCGGCATCCCCGCCTTCGTGCTGGCCCTGGCGCCCAACGACCGGCGCTACCGATCCGGTTTCCTGCGCCGGGTGCTCACACTCGCGATCCCGGCCGGCCTCGTCGCCGGGATCGCGACCCTCGTCGCGCGCCAGTGGCTCGCCGCCGAGCACGCCGCGCTGGCCCAGATCACCACCGGCGCCACGCTGGTCCTCGTCGCCTCGGGGCTGTCGCTGCTGACGCTGACCGCCAGGCCCCTGCTGGGCTGGCGGCTCGGCCTCGTCGTTCTCATGGCCGGAGCCGCGGCGCTGGGAGTGCTCGTGCCGGCGGTGCGGGGATTCTTCCTCCTGGCGTGGCCGAACCCGGCGACGTGGATGGTTATCGCGGTCTCCGGCGGCGCGGCCGTGGTCGGGATCGAGGCGATCCGCCTCGTGCGTCGACGTCCGACGGGCTCCCGATCGCGGGACTGACGGCGCCCACGGCGCGAGACCCGCATCGGGCCCGAGTCGGACATCGACGAGTGGGAGTGGCCGGCCGTGGGAATGATGACGACGGGCTGCCGCGCGCGACGCCGCGGCGCGGCCGGTAGCCCGGTTCTCAGGTCAGGCGACCGATGACGGGGCTCCACTCCCGGGGGATGCGTTCGGCGATGAAGCCGGCCTGGTTGAAGGGATCGTCCTCGAGCAGCGCGAGCGCGCCGGCCTCATCCTCGGCGCGCACGATGATGAGGGCGTCGTGCCCGCCCGCATACGGGCCCGCGGCCAGGAGTCGACCCTCCTCCGCCAGACCGGCGTTGAAGGCGCGGTGGGAGGGACGGACACCGGCCATCTCCTCGTCGCGGTCGGTGACGTAGCGGTACTCGACGGCGTAGATCCTGCTCATGGGCACAGCCTACGCACGATGCGGCCGGGGCGGGACGGATCGCGCCGCCGTGGCGGGGGCGAGGAGCTCGAGGGAGGCTCGAAGGGGCTCCGGAGGGGTCCGTCCCATCGGTCGGGGGTGAGGATGAGACATGTCGAACACGTGTACGAAGGAGGTCAGCCTCTAGACTCGATCCCCGTGAACGACTCCCTCATCATCCGTGGCGCCCGCGAGCACAATCTCAAAGGGGTCAGCCTCGACCTGCCTCGCGACCAGATGATCGTCTTCACCGGCCTGTCCGGATCCGGCAAGTCCTCGCTGGCCTTCGACACGATCTTCGCCGAGGGCCAGCGCCGCTACGTCGAGTCCCTGTCGTCCTACGCCCGCCAGTTCCTCGGCCAGATGGACAAGCCCGACGTCGACTTCATCGAGGGCCTGTCCCCGGCGGTCTCCATCGACCAGAAGTCCACCTCCCGCAACCCCCGCTCGACCGTGGGCACGGTCACCGAGGTCTACGACTACCTGCGCCTCCTCTACGCCCGCGCCGGGGTCCAGCACTGCCCCGTCTGCGATGCGGTCGTCGCCTCCCAGACCCCTCAGCAGATCGTCGACCAGATCCGCTCCATGGATGAGGGCACCCGCTTCCAGGTTCTGGCCCCGGTGGTGCGGGGGCGGAAGGGGGAGTACTCCGAGCTTCTGGCCGAACTGCAAGGCCGCGGCTTCTCACGCGTGCGCGTGGACGGGCGGACGCATCGGCTCGGCGAGGTCCCCGAGCTCAACAAGAGGCTCAAGCACGACATCGAGGTCGTCGTCGACCGTCTTGTCGTGCGCGAGGGCATGCGCCGGCGTCTGACCGACTCCATCGAGACGGCCCTGGGACTGGCCGACGGTCTGGTGCTCATCGATCTGGTCGACCTCGAGGAGGACGATCCCGCGCGACTGCGCCGCTTCTCCGAGAAGCGCGCCTGCCCCAACGAGCACCCCCTCCAGCTCGATGAGATGGAGCCGCGCACCTTCTCCTTCAACGCCCCCTACGGCGCCTGCCCGGCGTGCACGGGCATCGGCTCCCGGCTGGAGGTCGATCCCGAGCTCGTCGTCCCCGACGAGGAGCTCACCCTGGCGGAGGGGGCCATCGCGCCGTGGACCAGTCACCAGAAGTACTTCGCCCGTCAGCTCAAGGCCCTGGGCGAGGAGCTGTCCTTCGACGTCAGCACCCCTTGGCGGGCTCTGCCGAGGCGCGCCAAGGAGGCGATCCTGCGCGGCAAGGACTACGAGGTCAAGGTCCGGTACCGCAACCGGTGGGGGCGCGAGCGCATCTACTCCACCGGCTTCGAGGGCGTGCTCGACTACGTCATGCGCAAGCACGACGAGACCGAGTCCGAGTGGTCCAAGGAGCGCTACCAGGGCTACATGCGCGAGGTGCCCTGCCCGGCCTGCCACGGCGCCCGCCTCAAGCCCGAGGTGCTGGCGGTGCGCGTGGGGGACCGCTCGATCGCCCAGCTGTGCGACTTGCCCGTCTCGGAGGCCCGCGACGTCCTGCGGAGTCTCGAGCTGACCGGTCAGGCGGCGCGGATCGCCGGCAGTGTTCTGGCGGAGATCAACGCCCGTCTCGGCTTCCTGGTGGATGTGGGCCTGGACTATCTCAGCCTGTCGCGCGGGGCCGCCACCCTGTCGGGCGGGGAGGCGCAGCGCATCCGGCTGGCCACTCAGATCGGCTCGGGCCTGGTCGGCGTCCTCTACGTGCTGGACGAGCCCAGCATCGGGCTGCATCAGCGCGACAACGCCCGCCTCGTCGAGACCCTGGAGCGTCTGCGCGATCTGGGCAACACGCTCATCGTCGTCGAGCATGACGAGGACACCATTCGCTCCGCCGACTGGATCGTGGACATCGGTCCGGGCGCGGGGGAGAAGGGCGGGGAGATCGTCTACTCCGGAGACGTGGGCGGGCTGCTCGACGCCCCCGACTCGGTGACCGGCGACTACCTGGCCGGGCGCCGCGCCATCGATGTCCCCGCCAGCCGCCGCACGCCGGCCAAGGGTCGTGAGCTGACAGTCGTCGGGGCTCGCGAGAACAACCTCAAGGACATCACCGCCACCTTTCCACTCGGCGTGTTCACCGCCGTCACCGGGGTCTCCGGCTCGGGCAAGTCCTCCCTGGTCAACGCCATCCTCTACCAGGTGCTCGCGAACCGGCTCAACGGCGCCCGCGGTGTTCCGGGCCGTCACAAGACGGTGCGCGGTCTGGACAACGTCGACAAGGTGGTCCACGTCGATCAGTCGCCGATCGGTCGCACGCCGCGCTCCAACCCCGCGACCTACACGGGCGTCTGGGACCATGTCCGCAAGATCTTCGCCGCCGTGCCCGAGTCGAAGGTGCGCGGCTACGGCCCCGGGCGCTTCTCCTTCAACGTCAAGGGAGGTCGCTGCGAGTCGTGCAAGGGCGACGGCACGCTCAAGATCGAGATGAACTTCCTGCCCGACGTCTACGTCCCCTGCGAGGTCTGCCACGGAGCGCGCTACAACCGGGAGACCCTGGAGATCCGCTACAAGGACAGGACCGTCGCCGATGTCCTGGACATGACGATTCGCCAGGCCGCCGACTTCTTCGCCGCCACTCCGATCATCGCCCGTCATCTCAACACCCTGGTGGAGGTCGGTCTGGGCTATGTGCGTCTCGGACAGGCCGCCACCACCCTGTCGGGCGGGGAGGCGCAGCGCGTCAAGCTCGCCACCGAGCTCCAGCGCCGCTCCACCGGGCGGACCGTCTACGTCCTCGACGAGCCGACCACCGGTCTGCATTTCGAAGACATCCGCAAGCTGCTGACGGTGCTCCAGGGACTGGTCGACAAGGGCAACTCAGTGATCGTCATCGAGCACAATCTCGACGTCATCGCCAACGCCGACTGGGTCATCGACATGGGCCCGGAGGGGGGCAGGGGCGGGGGCGCCATCGTCGCCACGGGCACCCCCGAGAGGATCGCCCGGGACGAGACCTCCTACACCGGCCGCTTCCTCGCCCCCATGCTGGAGCGCGCCCGCGGCTGAGATCCTCCCTCCGGGCAACGGGGAGATGCCGGCGGACCCGGGGGAGGTGCCGAGGACCCCGGGGAGTCGGCCCTCAGAGCCCTTGGCCCTCCTCGATGGTGCGGCGCAGGACGGCGAGCCGCTCCCGCAGGCGATCGAGTGACCCGGTCCCCAGGCCCAGGACGATGCCGGGAGTGCGGGGGCGCCGGGCCGACCAGTAATCCGCCATGCCCGTGACCCCCAGACCCCGGGCGCGGCAGCGGGCGACGACGCGGTCCTCGTCGGCGTCCGCACGCAGCGGGACGACGGCGTGCAGTCCGCCCTCCATGGGCACGCCCTCGGGGAACAGGTCGATGAAGGCAGCGCGTCTGGCTCGATACTCCTTGCGCATGCGCGCGGTGTGCCGTCGTAGCCCGCCGGCCTCCATGTAGCGGGCGACGGCATCCTGCACCAGTCCGGACGTCGGCAGGCACAGATCGGCGACCCGGTCGCGCAGTGCCGGCGGCACGATGAGGTATCCGAGGGCCAGTGCCGGGGTGAGGGTCTTGGCGAAGGACCCGAGCATGGCGACTCGCCCCTCGGTGTCCAGGGCGAGCAGGGGCGGGTGGGTCGAGCGCAACTCGGAGTCGTAGTCGTCCTCGATGACGAGGGCACCGGTGCGACGCGCCGCCTCCAGCAGCGCGAAGCGGCGTGAGGCGGGCATCTGGGTGCCGGTGGGGAACTGGTGATTGGGCGTGACCAGGAGGATGTCGGCCGGGTCGCCATCGGCGTGGGCGCTCATGCCCGCGGTGTCGGTGCCCACCGGCTGGAGCCTCCACCCCATTGCGCGGGGCACACGACGCAGAGAGGGATACCCGGGATCCTCAACCGCGAGGCGCCCGGGGCGCTCCTGGGCCGCCAGCAGCAGCCGCAGGCCGTCGCGGGCGCCGGAGGTGACGACGACGTTGCGCGGATCAACACGTATGGACCTCGTCAGACGCACGTGCTCGGCGATGAGGGCGCGCAGCTCCTCCGAGCCCGCGGGCGGATGGGCGATGGGATGGGCGGCGGCCGCCCGCCAGGCGCTGCGCCACAGAGCCGTCGTCAGCGGGCCGTCGGCCGGTGCACCCGGTCTCAGATCGCCTCGGACGGGAGCGGTGCGCTCCCCGGGACCCGGTCCCGGGGGCGGCGGGGAGGGCACCTGGAGCGAGGGATCCACGCGGGTGCCGCCGGGGCTCGCCACGAGAAAGCCCTCGCCGGCGAGCTGCTCGTAGGCGGTGACGACACTGCCCCGCGATACCCTCAGCTGACGCGCCAGAACGCGTGTGGAGGGCAGCGGATCACCCGGAGCGAGACGGGAATCGGTGATGCGGTTGCGGATGTCCTCAACGATCTGGGTGGGAACGGGGCGGTCGTGGTCGATCTGCATGTGCGTCGTCTCCGCGGTCGAGCCGTGCGGGCGGGCGAGAGGTGGTCCAAAGGAATGGTCCGGAACCGGACTTCAGAGTAGTCCACGTCGAGGAGCAGCATCACCCCCATGGACACTACTGACAACGCTGCCGAAAGCACCGGACCCGCGCCAACGCCGACCACCGGGAGCCCGCTCGTCAAGCGCGGGCTGGCCGACATGCTCAAGGGCGGCGTCATCATGGACGTCGTCACGCCCGAGCAGGCCCGTATCGCAGAGGACGCCGGTGCCGTTGCGGTCATGGCCCTGGAGCGCGTGCCGGCTGATATCCGCGCGCAGGGCGGGGTGGCCCGCATGAGTGATCCCGATCTTATTTCGGGCATTATCGACGCGGTCTCCATCCCCGTCATGGCCAAGGCCCGTATCGGGCACTTCGTCGAGGCCCAGGTGCTTCAGGAGCTCAAGGTCGATTTCATCGACGAGTCCGAGGTCCTCTCGCCGGCCGACTACGTCCACCACATCGACA
>ERZ772967.3058-NODE-3058-length-10387-cov-3.365950_pt1 | contig 10387 bp, 11 predicted proteins | sample MGYA00511677_ERZ772967 | MGnify/ENA primary metagenome ERZ772967 (study PRJEB29015, sample SAMEA2737931) | human oral metagenome | biome: human oral; feature: human-associated habitat; material: dental | place: China | collected 2146 ...
ACATTCTTGCCCGGCGCACGCCGGGATTCACGGGCGCAGATCTTTCCAATCTCGTGAATGAGGCGGCGCTTTTGACGGCGCGGCGTGACAAGAAGCGCATAGGCATGAATGAGCTTGAAGAATCGATTGAGCGCGTCATGGCCGGCCCCGAGCGCCGTTCCAAGGTCATGACGGACAAGGAAAAGGAGCTCACGGCTTACCACGAGGGCGGGCATACGCTCGTCGGCATGCTCCTGCCGAACGCCGATCCCGTGCACAAGGTCACGATCATTCCCCGCGGCAGGGCGGGCGGCTATACGCTGATGCTGCCCAAAGAAGATCGTTCCTATGCGACGCGTTCGGAACTGATGGATAAGCTCAAGGTCGCTATGGGCGGACGCGTTGCGGAGGAAGTCGTCCTCAAGGAGATTTCGACGGGCGCCTCGCAGGATATACAGCATGCCTCGCGCATTGTGCGCAGCATGATCACGCAGTATGGCATGAGCGAGGTGCTCGGGCCGATTTCTTACGGTGAGGGAGCTGAGCACCAAGTGTTCCTCGGTCGTGACTTGAATCACCAGCGCAACTATTCGGAGGAAGTCGCGAGCGAGATTGACAAGGAAGTTCGCCGCTATATCGACGAGGCCTATGAGGCCTGCCGCAAGATCATCATAGACAACCGCGATAAGCTCGACCTTATCGCCGCGGCCTTGATGGAACGCGAGACCCTTGACGCCTCCGAGCTTGAGGAGCTTGTCGAGACGGGCAAGATTACGGAGAAGCCTGCGAAGGATGAGGCGGATGAGGACGACCCGGACGATCGGGACGGAGTGATTCTTGAGCCGCTGCACACGCCGGTTTTGACGAACCTCACAAAATCGGAGGAAGAGCCGGCGGAAGAAGAGGCGGAAGAGAAGGAAATCGCGCCCAAGCTCAATGTGACGCGGCATGACGGATAAGGGAAAGCTGCCTCCGGTCAGCGATTCCAAAGAAAAGGGCTGTTTCACGGAAACAGCCCTTTTCGTCAGGAGGGATGATTTTGCGCTCCACGATTCTGAAAATCCTGCGCAAGGCGGGAGCCTCGTACATTTCCGGCGAGGAGATTGCCAAGCGGCTTGGCGTCTCACGCACGGCGGTTTGGAAGCATATAAGGGAACTGCGTGAGGCGGGCTACGACATCGTCAGTCAATCGAGGAACGGCTACGCCCTGAAGGTTGCGCCCGACCGTCTGCTGCCCGAAGAAATCAAGAACGGCCTCCGGACGAAACGGATCGGTCGGGACATCGTTTTTCTCGAGGAAATCGATTCGACGAACAATGTTGCCAAACAGCTTGCGGCGCAGGGCGCTGCTGCGGGAACCGTCGTCGTGGCCGAGGAACAGGGGAAAGGACGCGGCCGCCTGGAACGTCCCTATTTCTGCCCCAAGGGCAAGGGCATCTGGTTTTCCGTAATCCTGCGGCCGCAATTCTTGCCGCGGGAAGCGCCGAAGTGCACGTTTCTTGCGGCTGTGGCCGTTGCCATGGCCATGGAGCGCTTCGGCCTCAGGGCGGAAATCAAGTGGCCGAACGATATCCTGCACGAGGGCAGGAAGCTTACGGGCATCCTGACGGAGATGAGCGCCGAACTCGACGGCATCAACTATATCGTGATTGGGACGGGCATCAATGTCAATATCGCTGCGGAGGAATTTCCGGAAGAGATCCGGGACAAGGCGACCTCGCTTTCCCAGATGAAGGGGGAGCCTTTGCCGCGCATCGCGGTTTTCCAAGCTGTACTCGAGGCGATGGATGAGCTTTGGGTACTTTTGGAGCGCGAGGGATTCGCACCCATCGTCGAGCGCTGGCGAAAGTATGCTGTGACGCTCGGACAGGAGGTTCATGTAATCGGCGCTGCGAAGAAGGAGACCTTCGATGGGCGTGCCGTTGACATCGACGAGGAGGGCGCCCTGCTCGTCGAGACGGAGGAAGGGATGCGCCGGGTGCTTGCCGGCGATGTATCGATCAGGCCAAAACAAGGGTGAGGCGCCGCCGGCTGCAGCTGGGCGGAGAAGACCTGGGAGGATGGAGCATGTTACTGGTTTTTGACATTGGCAACAGCAATATCGTTATGGGCACTTATGAAGGAAAAAAGCTGCTGCGGCATTGGCGTATTTCCACGGACAGGCAGAAGACGGGCGACGAATACGGTATGCTCATCAACAGCCTCTTTGCCTATCAGAACATCCGCATGGACGAGGTGGAGGCCATCATTATTTCATCCGTTGTGCCGCCTTTGATGGTGCCGATGATCAAGATGTGTGAGCGTTACTTCCGCATCCGTCCGCTTGTCGTTGGACCCGGCATCCGAACGGGGTTCCGCATTTCTTATGAAAATCCGCGCGAGATTGGCGCCGACCGCATCGTGAATGTTGCGGGCGCCTTTGAGCAGTACGGCGGTCCCTTGATTGTCATAGATATCGGTACGGCGACGACTTTCGATGCCGTCACGCCGGACGGCGATTTCATGGGCGGCGTCATTGCGCCGGGGCTTGGATCGAGTGCTGAGGCACTCTTTCAGCGTGCGGCACAGCTGCCGCGCATCGAACTTGTGCCACCGAAGACGGTCGTCTGCCGCAGCACGATACAGGGCATGCAGGCAGGCATCATCTATGGCTACGTCGGGCAGATTGATGAAATTGTCCGACGCATCAAGTCAGAGCTTGCAGTGGAGATGAAGGTGGTCGCGACGGGCGGCTTTGCGCGTATGGTGGCAAAGGAATCACAGACGATTGACAAAGTCGATCACTTCCTGACGCTGACGGGGCTGCGCGTTCTCTACGAGCGGAATCAGCCGTGAGTCCGATAAAAATAGGCGCGTTCACGTTTGATGATCCCGTCTTTCTCGCGCCGATGGCGGGGGTAACGGATACCGCGTACCGCGTGATTGCGCACGATATGGGCTGCCCGCTCGCATTTGCGGAGATGGTGAGCAGCCAGGGGATCCACTACCGCAACGAGCATACGATGAAGATGCTAAAGACGGAGGTGGGCGAGCGTCCGATTGCCATGCAGATCTTCGCAAAGTCGGCGGCGATGGCGGCGGAGGCAGCTGCCTACATCGAGGAGATTGGCACGGCTGATATTCTGGATTTTAACATGGGCTGCCCCGCACCGAAGGTTGTGAAGAACGGCGAGGGCTCGGCGCTCATGCGTGAGCCGAAAAAGGCGGAGGAGATTCTCACGGCGATCCGCCGCGCCACGAAGCTGCCGTTCACGGTGAAGATGCGGCTCGGCTGGGACGATGCCTCGCGCAACGCCGTGGAGATCGCACGGATGGCAGAGGCGGTCGGCGTGGATGCCGTCGCCGTGCACGGGCGTACACGCGCGCAGTTCTACAGCGGCAACGCAGACTATGCGGCGATTGCCGAGGTGAAGTGTGCCGTAAATATTCCCGTGATCGTGAGCGGTGACATTCGCCGTCCCGTCGATCTCGCGCGTGCGCTCGACATTACGGGCGCAGATGCCGTCATGATTGGGCGCGGAGCGCAGGGGAATCCGTGGATCTTCCCGCAGCTCATTCACTGGCTGCGCACGGGGGAGGAGCTGCCCCCGCCGACACGCACGGAGCGTGCACAGGTCATCCTGCGGCATCTGGGTCTCCTCGTCGGCTATAAAGGTGAATACATCGGCATCCGTGAGATGCGAAAGCATGCGGCATGGTATACGCGCGGTCTGAAAGGAAGTGCGGAGCTGCGTGAGCGATTTAACCGCGCGGCGTCGCGTGAGGAGTTTGTGAATATTTTGCGCGAGGCGTGGGATCTATAGAAAGGGATATATATGAGTGACGATAAGAAGACTTCGGTCTGGTCGAAGTACACGGAGGCGGAGCGCACTGAAGTCGATGAACTCGCGCGCGGCTACATTGATTTCCTCTCGGACTGCAAGACGGAGCGCGAGAGCGTGACGGAGGCGGTACGTCTGGCGCAGGCGGCGGGCTATCGCGACCTTGCAGACGTGATTGCGGCGGGCGCCAAGCTCAAGGCGGGGGACAAGGTCTACGCCGTCAATATGAAGAAGGCGGTTGTCCTTTTCCACATCGGTACGGAGCCAATGGAGCGCGGTATGAATATCCTCGGCGCACACATTGACACCTGCCGCCTTGATGTGAAGCAGAATCCGCTGTATGAGGATAACGGTCTTGCGTATTTCGACACGCATTACTACGGCGGCATCAAGAAGTACCAGTGGGTGACGATCCCGCTTGCCCTGCACGGCGTTGTCGTGAAGAAGGACGGCACGGTGCTTGATGTGACGATCGGTGAGGATGCGTCGGAGCCGGCTTTTTGCGTGACGGATCTCCTCGTGCATCTTTCGCAGGAACAGCTCAAGAAGCCGGCGGCGAAAGTGATCGAGGGCGAAAAGCTCGACGTGCTCGTCGGCACGCTGCCGCTGCAGGGCGAGGAGAAGGAGGCGGCGCAGAAAAATGTGCTGCATCTCCTGAAGGAGAAGTACGGCATGGAGGAAGAGGATTTCCTGTCGGCGGAGCTCTCTTTCGTACCGGCAGGGCCGGCGCGGGAAATGGGGCTCGATCGCAGCATGATCCTTGGCTACGGGCAGGATGACCGCGTTTGCTCCTACACCTCGCTTGCCGCCATGCTCGAAACGGGAAGGCTCAAGCGCACGGCCTGCTGCCTGCTCGTCGACAAGGAGGAAATCGGCAGTGTCGGTGCGACGGGGATGCAGTCGCACTTCTTCGAGAATATGTTGGCCGAACTGATGAACACGCTCGGGCAGTATTCCGAGCTTGCCGTGCGCCGCGCGCTTGCGAACTCCAAGATGCTTTCCTCCGATGTTTCCTCGGGCTACGATGCGCTCTATGCAGAGGCCTTTGATAAGCGGAATGTAGCGCATCTCGGGCATGGCATGGTGTTCAACAAGTTCACGGGCGCACGCGGCAAGTCGGGCTCGAACGATGCGAACGCCGAATACCTCGGTGAGCTGCGCGCCATGCTGGACAAACACGGCGTGCATTACCAATCCGCCGAGCTTGGCAAGGTCGATCTCGGCGGCGGCGGTACGATCGCCTATATCATGGCGCTCTATGGCATGCAGGTCATCGACAGCGGCGTGGCCGTCCTTTCGATGCATGCCCCATGGGAAGTCACGAGTAAGGTTGACGTCTATGAAGTGAAGAAGGGCTATACGGCGTTTTTGACGGAGGCGTAAAGACGGGATGTATGAATTTCTTTTCCGTCGTTTTATTCGAGATTATGAAAAAACGACGCTGCCCGAAGTGCGCTATGCCTACGGCAGCCTCAGCGGGCGCGTCGGCATCGCAGTAAATCTCATCCTCAGCGGTGTAAAGCTCCTCTTAGGGCTCATGAGCGGTGCCGTTTCCGTCGTTGCCGACGCCATTCATAACCTCGCGGATGCGGCAGCGTCGATTGCGACGCTGCTGGGCTTCCGTCTCGCGGCGAAGCCGGCGGATGCCGAGCATCCCTATGGGCACGGGCGCGTCGAGTATGTGGCCGGCTTCTGCATCGCAGGCCTGATTCTTCTGATTGGCTTCAAGCTTCTGGAAGCATCCGTTGAAAAAATCATAGAGCCGAGTCCGCCCGAAGTCGATTTGTCCATGCTTGTCATCCTCGCGGCATCCATCGGCCTGCAGCTCTGGCTCGGACGCTTCAACAAAACGATCGGTGCGCGCATTGATTCGGCCGCCATCCGTGCTGCTGCCGCAGACAGCCTGAACGACTGCGTTGCGACGATTGTCGTCGTCGTGAGCCTTGCCCTCTACTACTTGAGCGGCATTGATATCGACGGCTGGGCAGGAATCCTCGTAGCCCTTTTCATCCTGCACAGCGGCTGGGAGTCGGCACGCGATACGCTGCAGCCGCTCCTCGGCAAGCCGCCCGACAAGGCGCTTGTCCAAGGCATCGGGAAGACAGTCCTTCGGCATCGCTGTATCACGGGCGTCCATGACATCATTATCCATGACTATGGACCGGGACGTATCTTTGCCTCGGTTCATGCCGAGGTGCCGGCTTCGATGGATTTCCTCAAGGCGCACGAGATCGTGGATGGGCTCGAGGAGCTCCTGCGCAGGAAATATCGCATCATCGTTACCGTGCATATGGATCCCGTTGTTGTCGACGACCCGGAGACAAACCGCGTGCGCGAGGAAATCGAGGCGCTGGTGCAGCGGGAGAAGCTGGGCAGCTCCATTCACGATTTCCGCATGACGACGGCAAAGGGAGGCGGCAGGAAGCTCATCTTTGATGTACAGGTTGCGCCCGACTGCAAGATGACGGATGAGGCTCTTCGCTTCTTCCTCCAACGCGAGATCAAGAAGCTGAATGCACGCTATTATCCCGTTATTCAAATCGACCGGTTTTATTGTTAAGGAAATTAGGTCTTAAAAGCAGGAGTTTAAGCCCAGACGAAGAATATAGACATGCAATGTTATTTAAGGAGGCAGAAAAAATGAAGAAATTCCTGGCCGTGGCTCTTTTTGCTTGTTCCCTGTTCCTTGCGGCACCGCAGGCAGAGGCATATTCGGAGCTTGATTATCTCGAGGGCAGCTGGTACGACGAGAACGGCACGCTGTTCGCCATCGTTCGCAACGGCAATCTCAACACGTATGAAATGGAAATGATCACGATGACGGGCACGCCCGGCAACTTTGCAGCAGCCGTGCAGGTGCAGGAGCCCGGCGGCTTCCGCAACATTCCCGTCGAGTACTCGAACGAAGCGAAAAATGACAAGGAAAAGAACAACCCGTTCTTTCGCCCGTCCGTCCGCCTGAACGGCGTTGCCGTGCATAAGGAACGTTTTATTGTACCCGACAGCGCCTATGATTACCTCGACGGACATTGGTACGATTCCGACAACAACCTGGTGGCGTTTTTCCGCAACGGAACGTTCAATACCTATCCGATGACGTTTTTGAGCTTCTACGGCAGGGGCAACCATTTCGACAGCATTTTCAAGATCAACGACCACGGCACGGAGAAATTCTTCGCCCTGTCCATGCACAGGACGGACGCCGGGCTTCGCATCTCCATGCGTAAGCTGAACTCCGACTGGGTCTACGACGCCCTGCATCAGTAAGCGGTATGCTGAAAATGAAAAACTTGCGGTGATTCGCATAAAACAACCCTGCGGTAATGGTTCCGCAGGGTTGTTTTCGTATGTGCGATGGGGGCCTCAGCCAACGAGGGCGGCGGATCATTCTTCCGCGATGATGGTTTCGAGTGAGAGGGTGATCATATCGTTGAACGATGTCTCGCGTTCCTCCGGCGTTGAAGGTTTTTCCTTGCAGGTGATGTGGTCGCTGACGGTGAAAATGCCGAGCGCCTGCACGCCGAATTTGGCGGCGAGCAGGTAGAGCGCCGCTGTTTCCATTTCGGCGGCGAGAACGCCGTAGGAAAGGAGCTTCTGGAAATCGATTTCATCATCGTAGAAGCGATCCTGCGAGAGCACATTGCCGACGCGTACGGGAAGTTCCTTTTCACGCGCCCGGCTGACGGCACGCTCGAGCAGGGAAAAGTCAGCGAGCGGCGCGAAGTTGACGGAAGCGCCGAAGATATTGCGCGGCATGGAAGAATCCGTTGTCGTGCTCTGGGCGATGACGATGTCGCGGATGTGGATGTCCTTTGCCAGTGCGCCGCAGCTGCCGACGCGCAGGAGTTTTTTGACGCCGTAGACATGGATGAGCTCGTGGGCATAAATGGCGATCGACGGCATGCCCATGCCCGTGCCCTGGACGGAAACGGGCACGCCCTTGTATTTGCCCGTATAGCCGAGCACATTGCGCACGCGCGTGTATTCCCGGCTGTCCTCCAGGAAGTTTTCAGCGATGTATTTTGCGCGCAGCGGGTCGCCGGGCAGCAGGATGCGCTCGGCAATATCGCCGGGCTGGGCGGAATTATGTGGTGTTGGCATGATCTTTTCCTCCTTGCGTGTTTTTGGATGAAATGTCTCTTTGTATTATACGGGGTTCAAGGAAGTTTGCAAAGGGCGGCGCGCATTCTTTTCGACTTTTCCGGTTTGCCGAAAATGCGCTATAATGGTAATATATAAATATATCATATAGGAATGATATAATGGTATACGGAAAAATTTTAACCAAGCGGGGGAAAATATATGAAGATTTCAACGAGGGGAAGATATGCGCTGCGTCTCATGATGGATATTGCGCTGCAAGGGCAGGATGAGCCGGTGCGCATCAAGGACATCGCACGCAGGCAGGAGATTTCGGAGAAGTATCTCGAGCAGATTGTTTCTGTGCTCAACAAGGCCGGCTTTGTCAAGAGCAGCCGTGGGCCGCAGGGCGGCTACCGGCTGATGCGGGATCCGTCGGAATATACGGTCGGCAGCATCCTGTGTCTTATCGAAGGGAGCCTTGCGCCTGTTGCCTGCATGGATATGGAGATCAACGACTGTTCGCGCCACGAGCGATGTGCGACGCTTCTGCTCTGGCAGAAGCTGCATGAGGCGCTCAAGGACGTCATCGATCATGTGCGGCTCTCGGATCTTGTTGCCTGGCAGGAAGAACTCGACAAGAAGCTTCTTTGAGCATGATTTTTTGTGCGGAGAAAAGGGCGGCGGTCAAAGAAAGTTCATGACAAAAGAGCATGAATGGTGTATTATGAAAGCATTATGAAATCGTAAACGTGTAGGTGATGGAATGTTCATCAATTCGATGTTTCATGTGATAAAGAAAGATCTTGCGCTTCTGGAGGAAGAGCTTTTGCAGGCGGTTGTTTCGCCGGTGGGACGCATTACGGAAATCGGCACGCATCTCGTGAAATCCGGCGGCAAGAGGCTGCGGCCGGCGCTCTTTTTCCTGGCGGCGCGGAGCGGAAAGGATTTCGACATACGCCGCTTGATGCCGTTGGCTGTGGCGCTTGAGCTCATCCATATGGCTTCGCTCGTGCATGACGACGTGCTCGATCATGCGGATACGCGGCGCGGGGCGGCTACGGCAAATTCTATGTGGGGCAACCAGCAGGCGATTCTCTCGGGTGACTACCTGTTTGCCCGCGCGTTTCTGCTCATCGTGGAAAATGGCTACGGCGATCGCGTGTCAGGCCGCGTCGCGCGGCTCATCATGGATCTGAGCGCGGGTGAGCTCATCCAGAACAAGGAACTTTATCACGCCTCATGCGATCTTGACGAGTATTACGAGCGCATCGCGAAGAAAACGGCGAATTTCCTTGCGACGTGCTGTGAGCTCGGTGCGATTGTCGCAGACTTGGGCGAGGAGGCCGAGCGAGGTCTCCATACCTATGGAAAGTATTTGGGCATGGCATTTCAGATTACGGACGATCTGCTCGATCTGACCTCGGACAAGAAGAAGATCGGCAAACCGGCGGGCAACGATATCCACGAGGGAATCGTGACACTGCCGGTGATTCGTGCCCTTGAGGTAAGCACCTGTAAGGAGGAGCTTCTTTCCATCGTGACGAATGAGAAGATGACGCGCACCGATGTCGAGCGTGCTCTGGAAATCGTACGGACATCGGACGGCATCGATTATGCACAGGGGAAGGTGCAGGAGTTTTTGGGCGAGTCCAAGAAGGCGCTGCCTGCCGGGCTGCCGAAGAAGGTGCGCGAAACCTTCTGTCAGGCGGCTGACTATATCGCCAAGCGCGAATCCTAGAGGGTCCTTTCTGCTTGGGTTGAAGCAGACTTTCCGTAAGGGGGAAAAGCTATGTTTAATCTGGGCTTTCCGGAGCTCATTCTGATATTTGTCATTGCCCTTGTTGTTTTCGGGCCGGGCAAGCTGCCCGAGATCGGCCGCGCTGTCGGCAAGGGGCTCAGCGAGTTCAAAAAAGCGACGAACAGTTTGATGTCCGATGTGAACAAACCGCTGGAGACGCAGTCCGTGCAGCCGCCGCCGGCACAGCCGCCTGCAGGCCAGCAGCCGCTCGCTTCCGAGCCGGCGCCGCCGCAGCCGATGGAAGAAGGGGCCGCAAAGACGGCCGAGGCGCAGCAGAATACGGCCGTGAAGTCTGAAGACGGGCAAGGGAGGTAGCGGATGATAGGCATATATGAACTCGGAGCGATCCTTCTTGTCGCGCTCATCATCTTTGGCCCGCGCAAGTTGCCGGAAATCGGCAAGGCGCTCGGCAGGAGCGTGAAGGAATTCAAGGAGGGCAAGGCCGAGGTGGAGAACAATACCGTGGATGTCACACCGGAGCTGCCGGCCATGGGAAAAAAAGATGAGACGGGCGAAAAATGACATATGAAAAGAACGAGCAGCCGCTGAATGAAAGTGCTGCTGCACTGGAGTCCGGCACGGCGGAAGAAGCCGCTTTTTTGGCGCGTGCAGGCGCTGCGGCTCAGGAAAATGCCACAGCAGAAGGCGCCGGCTCTGGGGCGGAAACAACAGCCGCGGGTTTGCAGCGGACGGCGGGAGAGGGGGC
>ERZ772967.3059-NODE-3059-length-10384-cov-5.624165_pt1 | contig 10384 bp, 10 predicted proteins | sample MGYA00511677_ERZ772967 | MGnify/ENA primary metagenome ERZ772967 (study PRJEB29015, sample SAMEA2737931) | human oral metagenome | biome: human oral; feature: human-associated habitat; material: dental | place: China | collected 2146 ...
TAGCATGTTCTTAAAATAGATTTGCTTCGCACCCCGCGTGCTCGTCATCTCGTTTGAGATATTTTGCGACGCGCGGTACTTAGAATTTTAACAATAAAATTTTATGAAATTAATTTGATTTGTATTTTCTTGCCGCGCAGGAGCTCGTTTTAACAAGCGACGCAACGCGAAATTTTAAAAGTCTAAATTTTAAAAGCCGAAACGCTACGGGCGCGTATTACGACGCGGATCGCGACATACGCTTTATAGCATATCGCTGCAGCACATGCCAAAGCATAAACTTTAACGCAGATCGAGACTTAAATTTAAATATATGCCACGATATAAATTCTAGCGCGGATTATGCATGAATCTCGTCAAGGGTCACGGCATGAACCCAAGCATGGATTATTACGACATACGCCTCAGAGCGGACCTAGACATAAATTCTGACAGGCATCGCGCCATAAATTTTAGAATTTCAAACGCAAACTTAAGACGAATTTAACGGATTTAAGGACGGATTTTAAATGATTAAATTTTTAAATTTAAAAGTTGCTGCCGCCGTGTTCGCGCTGCTACTCGCAGGCTGCGACGGATGGAAGCACCATCTAAGCAGCGACGGCACCTCGCTTGCCTCCAAGTTCGACCCCTCCGAGCGCACGCTAAAGATCGAGGGCAACGACAAGCCGCTCGTGCTGTTTTTCTACGCAAGTAGCCGAATTTAGAAATTCTAAAATTTTAAAATTTAGATAAAATTCTACGATTTGGAATTTTGATAAAATTTCTGTGGCTACCAGCTTCCGCTAGCACCGCCTCCGCCGAAGCTTCCGCCGCCCCCACTGAAACCGCCTCCGCTAAAACCGCCACTTCCTCCAAATCTACCAAAATCCCCAGATGGGCTGCCTCTCATGCGCGATGAGCGCGCGATTTCGTTTATGATGTCTGCACTTGAGATTATATCCTCATCGCTTCTACTGTGGCGCGTCACGCGGCGGCTTAGTATCGCGAAAAGCAAGACCGCAAAAAGCACCATGAAGATCGCAAAGTCCTTGTTGCTCGGATCCTGCTGCGCGTTGGCGTTAAGGGGATCAAATTTTATATCGCCGCCTTCGATCGTGCTGATGATCGCCGAAATCCCGCTAATGACGCCACTTTCGTAATCCCCCTGCCTAAAATAGGGCAGAATTTTATTGCTGATGATGCGTTTGGCGCGCATATCGGTTAGCACGCCCTCTAGCCCGTATCCGACCTCGATACGCACTTTATGCTCGTGCGGAGCGACGAGCAGCAGTACGCCGTTGTCGCGCCCTTTTTGCCCGATACCAAGAGCGCGCGCCTGCTCTACGCCGATTTCCTCGATAGAGTAGTCGCCGAGCGATTTTAGGCTTACGAACATGATCTGGTTTGTGGAATTTTTATCAAAAGTCGTTAAAATTTCATTCAGACTCTCTCTCGCGGCTGAGCGTAAAATACCAGCCTCATCGATTACAGCGGTGCCGTTTGGATGGGCTAGATACTCGCTAGGTGCGGCGACGCTTATTACAAATAGCGCCATTAGGGCAAAAGCAAATCTCCAAGCCACTCTCATCGCAGCTCCACCAAGGTCTCTTCTATCTCGTTATTTTCGCTATTTTTAGGCACTCGCATGGCTAGCTTGCACAGCGCGTCCATCGCCTTTAAAACAGCAGGCTCAAGGCCTTGCGCGCTAGGGTTAAATTCCGTCGTGATACGTTCAAACTCGCCCTTAGAGATAAACTCCGCCGCCCGCGCGCCGCAGATGATATGAGCGCAGCGTTCGCGGACGCAGACGCAAAACATTATCGCTTCTTTTACGCTGCCATAACGCTCGTAAAATTTTTGCATCGCAAACTCGCCCGAGAGCCGAAGTCTGCGAGATTTAGGCGTGATTAGAGTTAAAAGCGTGGGGCATTTAGCTAGCAGAGCTTTAATCGCAATGAAGCTAAGCGCTACGATCTGCAGTAGCTCAGCTTTGCTTATTTGCGGCACGAAGCACAGAACGATGCCGATCGCAAACGCCGTCACTGCCGCCGCGCCATAGCTAGCTTCGCAGTCCTCGCTTGCTTCGCGCGCGACCACGCAGACGATCTGCGCACCGCTTGCAGCTTCGGCTTTCGTGATTAGCTCGTGGATTTTTTGCTTGCACTGCTCGCTTAGCATTTGCCGCCTTTAGCGTTATTTAAACGAGACGCTAGGGGCTTTTTGGCTTGAGCTATCAGCGCTAAAGCTAGGTTTGACGCCGCCTAGTCCTACAATGCGCGCGATGATGTTTGTAGGGAAGGTTCTAATTAGCTTGTTGTATTCCTGCACCGAAGCGATGTAGTCCTTGCGCGCTACGGCGATGCGGTTTTCCGTGCCTTCGAGCTGATTTTGCAGCTCGGCGAAATTCTGATTTGCCTTAAGATCCGGGTAGCGCTCGACTACCAGCATCAAGCGCGATAGGGCTGAGCTAAGCTCGCCTTGGGCGCCGTTAAATTTCGCAAACGCTTCCGGATCTTGCGCTAAACTTTCTGCATTGATATTGACAGCGGTTGCCTTAGCGCGGGCATTTATGACGCCTTCTAAGGTATCTTTTTCATGACTAGCGTAGCCTTTGACGGTTTCTACGAAATTTGGAATCAAATCGGCGCGGCGCTGATATTGGTTTTGTACCTGGCTCCACGCGGCCTTAACTTCTTCATCTTTGCTTACGAGTTTATTGTAAACCGGCACTGCAAATATCGCAAACGCGATCGCCGCAATCACTAAGACGATTAGAGCTTTGATTAAGATATGAAGCCCTCCTTTTTGATGCGGATACTCTCCTCCGCCAAAGCTCCCGCCTCGCGCAGATAAGCCTTTATCGTCGTAACCTATACGCTCGTTATTTTCTCCTTGCAGCTCTTTCATTGAAATCTCCTTGGGATGTTGGAATTTAATTTGACTAAAATTTCATATTCGATCGTACCGAAGTGTTTTGCCCAAATCCGCGCGTCGTCCAGCACGCAGATGCGCTCGCCACCGAATTCCGCGCAGAAGCTATCCATCGACATTTTTCCGAGCATTTTTTGCCCGCTTGCAAGCGCTAGCTCGCCCTCGCCGTCGTAGCGAAATAGCCCATCTGCGTAGCCCAGATCGTATGTGCCGATCCTCATATCGCGTGGCGCTTCAAATTTCGCGCCGTAGCCCACGCGCTCGCCTTTTTTTAGCACGCGCGAGCTGATCAGATCGGCATAGAGCTTTAGCACAGGGCGTAAATTTAGGCTCTCGTCAAATTGCGGATAGCCGAACTGCGCCATGCCTACGCGCACGTATTCGTCCTCAAAGCCCGCACTTCGCTCGATAGCTGCGGAGTTGCTCGAATGAAATTTTAAATTTTCAAAGCCCGCGGCGGCGGCTTTTTGCCTCGCGAGCCGCTTAAATTCTATGAAATTTTGCCTTTGTGCGAAAAAATCGCCGCTTAGCTCGTCGCTTGCGCGAAAGTGTGTGAAAAAGCCACGAAGCTTAAATCCGCCTTCCTTGCACAGCCTAAGCGTCTCATCTAACTCGCTCGCACCGATGCCATTGCGGTGCATAGCAGTATCTGCAGCGATATAAATTTTAAGCCCTCGTTTAAGACGCGAGAAGTAGCTCAGATCATTTACCGCGTAGCAAAACCGCTCATCCTCGTCCCCGCGCGGAATGTGCGAGAGCACTAAAATTTCATCAAATAAATCCGCAATCTGCGCAGCTTCCGCAGCACTTCGCGTTACGGCGCGTACGAAGCTTAGCTTTGCCGCTTCCTCGCAGCAAAGTCTGCAGCCATGGCCGTATGAATTATCCTTGGCTACCAAAAATACTCGCTCCGCTCCACCTACTTTGGCGGCGATTTGCGCTAGATTGTGCGCATAAGCGGCGCGATCTAAAATGATCTCAGACATCGAAGTCTAGCCCATAAGTGCGGTATAAATATGGCAGCAGCTTGCGCGCGGCGTAATCGTAGCCGTAGAATTTCGCGTAAACTTCCTTCAGGCTCGCCGCACCTGCACGCTCGAAATCAAACACGTCGGTACCCGCGATTTTTGGCACGCGCTCATCTAAGAATTTAAAAAATTCCGCTCTCGCAGCCAAAAGCTCTTTTATATTTTTCTCAACCTCTTGCTTTTCAGATTCGTTCATCTCTGGTCCTTTAAATTTTCTAGTTTACCTAAAAATACGCGCTGCATCTCGTCGCGAAACTCGGGGCTGCTGGCCTCGAAGCGGGTTACAATCACAGGCGTGGTGTTGCTTGCCCGTACGAGCGCCCAGCCGTCATCAAACCGCACTCTGATGCCGTCGATCTCGATAATATCGCGGATGGGCGGCAGCTCCGCGATACCTGCGTGGATTTGAGCTTTAAGAGCCTCGATAATCTTAAATTTCGCCTCCTCGCTCGTATTAAATTTAATCTCGTCGGTGCTAAAAACCCGCGGTAGCTTGTCTAGTTCGGCGTCTAAATCATATCCTTTAGCTACGAGCTCAAGCACGCGCATCATCGCATATACGCCGTCATCAAAGCCGAAATATCGCTCCTTAAAATAGATATGCCCGCTAACCTCCGCGGCAAGGTCGATGCCTAGCTCCTTCATCGCCTTTTTGATATTGCTGTGGCCGGTCTTGCCCATGAAGCTTTTGCCGATCTTATCGATGGTGTCATACATCGCTTGAGAGCATTTAACCTCGCCTAGGATGCGCGGATGGGTCATATTTAGGGCAAGCAGGCAGGCTAGCTCGTCGCCTTTGATATTACGGCGCGGAGTTAGCACGGCTATCCTATCGGCATCTCCGTCAAAGCCGAAGCCCAAGCTCACGCCGTCGCGGCTCATCGCAGCTTTAAGATCCGCTAAATTTTTCTCCTCGCTTGGGTCCGGGTGGTGGTTTGGAAAGTTGCCGTCTGGCTGCGGGAACAAAACTTTAGCGTTTAGCTCCAGCCTTTCTATGATTTTAGTAGCGGTAACGCCTGCAGCTCCGTTTGCGCAGTCAATGATAAAAGGCGCGGCAAAGCCCTTAAGAGCCGCAAATTCCTTCTCAAAATATGCTAGATACTCGCTTAAGATGTCGTACCTCTGGGCGCTTGTATCGGTTGGAATTTCAAAATTTGAACCGATCAGCTCCCGCACCTGCGCGCCAAGACTTTTCAAATCCGCGCCAAAGAAGCTATCCGTGCCGATCGTTATTTTGAAGCCGTTGTAATTTTTGGGATTGTGCGAGCCGGTGATCATTACGTTTGCGTCAAATTTATGCGTAAATACGCTAAAATAGCCCACCGGCGTCGGCAGCAAGCCGATATTATAAACCCGCAACCCGGCGAAATTTAGCCCGCTTACGAAATAGCCGAAAAGCTCATCCGCGCTAAGACGGGCGTCGTATCCCACGCTAACGCGCTCAAGCCCCAGATTTGCGATATGTTTGCCAAGAGCAAAGCCGATCGCTTTTACGCTGCGCTCGTTTAGCTCCTCGCCCACGATGCCGCGAATATCGTATTCTCTAAAGATATCTTCGATCATAAAATTCCTTTAAATTTAAATCGCGGTATTTTATAAAAACTTGCTTAATATTTATATTATAAATGATAAAATCGCCGCTAAAATTCCAAAGGATGGTTATGAAAAAATTTATTCTAGCAGCTATTTTAGCGGCTTTTGCTTTTGCGGGCGATTACGAGCTCGTAGGTAGCGTAAATACTTCGTTTAGAATTTTTGGCAAAGACGATCGCATCGAAGTTATCGCGGTTAAAGATCCTAAGGTTGATGGAGTGACCTGCTACGTCTCTTACGCCAAAAAAGGCGGTGCCAAAGAGATCATCGGCGTGGAGGAGGACCGCTCCGAAGCCTCTGTGTCGTGCGTGCAGACAGCGCCTAAAATCATCATCAAAGAGGAGCTGAAAAAAGAGGATATTTTTGAAAAACGCAGCTCGTTAATTTTCAAAAAGACCCACGTAGTTAGGCTTTACGACGCGGTGCAGGGCTCGCTAATCTATTTGGTTTATTCAGACAAAGTGATTGATGGCTCGCCTAATAACTCGATCTCGGCGATCCCGTGCCACCAAGCTGTGGGCGATGTGTGCGAGCTCGCATATACCCAAGGCAAAAAATAATAATAAGGAATTCCGCAAAGATAGAATTTTATCGCAGCGGAATTCTAAATTAGAAATTACGCGATGAGATGACGCACGAAATTTAATAGAATTCGCTAAATTTCACAGCATTTTATAAAATTTTATCCGAGCCGTTAAATTTCTGCGCGAATGCCTAAGATGAGAATTTTACCGCTTTATCAGAGCATCTTAACGCATATTTGAGCTACGCTAGTAGGCGTGCGCTTGCAGGTCGTAAAATGAAAAATTAAGCAATTTTTGCTAAAATCTCGCGATTTTGAAAACCCTCGTAAATCTAAAGGAAATCAATGAAGACATTTTTTAGTATGGAGTGCGCGTCAGTGATGCTACTGATTTTGGCGCTAGCCTGTGCGATCGCCACTTTCGTAGAGACCGCTTACGGCACGGAAGTAGCTTGGGCGATGGTTTATTCTACTGCGTGGTTTGGCGCGCTGATGGTGCTTTTGGGAATAAATTTAACCTACAATATCTATCGCTACCGCATGATTAAGCTTCGCACGCTGCCTGCGCTAATCTTTCACGCAAGCTTTTTGTTTATGCTTGCTGGAGCGATTTTGACGAGATATCTCGGCTTTGAGGGCAATATCCATATAAGAGAGGGCAGCGAGAGCTCGATCGTAACGACTAAAGACGAGGTCGTTCAGCTTCTTACTTTAGGCAGTGACGGCGAGTTTATATCTGCTGACGAGAGCAAATTTTTAAACGGCGCAGGACGGATGAACTTCGATCTCAATCTAGACGTAGAGGGCAGGATCGCAAATTTAAAATTTAAAGAGCTCGTAGAACACGGCGAGCTAAAATGGGTGCAAGATCCGACCGGACAGGCTCCTGCGCGCGTGGAGCTATTATTTTCAAACAATGTCGGCAGCCAAAATGTCTCCTTGCAATCAGGCGAAAGCATGGATATAGGCGAGCTTAGTATCACTTTTAACGCAGAGCCTAAAAGTAAGAATTTCATCTACATAAAATCCAAAGACGGCAAATTCTATCTAAACTCAAGTCTTGATATAAACGCCACTAAAATGGCTGATATGAGCACTGCGCCGCTTAAGAAAAACGAGGATAATCCGCTAGGCAATCTCTTGCTTTACAGCTTCGACGGAATAAATTTCGCCCCCGTTAGCCTACTTAGCTCTGCGGTCGAGAAATTCGTCCCTGTCGATGCGAATTTACCGGGTGAGCCCGGCGTAGTAGCTACGCTAAGCTTTGCGGGACAGAGTCGCGAAATCTACGTGCCTAGGGATTCGCATGGCGCTAGCTACAAGGTGGGAGATAAGAATTTCATCGTAGCCTTGGCGCCAAAGATGCTTCATCTGCCTTTTAAAATCGCGCTTCGCGACTTCGTGATGGATCGCTATCCGGGTACCAATTCGCCCTCCGGATATAAAAGCGAAATCACGCTAAAAGACGGCAATACGAGCTTTGATTATGATATTTTTATGAATCACGTGCTCGATTACGGCGGATACCGATTTTTCCAAAGCTCATACGACACGGATGAGCGCGGCACCGTGCTTTCGGTCAATAAAGACCCCGGCAAAGTTCCAACTTACATCGGTTATTTTTTGCTTTGCGTAGGGATGTTTTTTAACTTTTTCAACCGGGGCTCGCGCTTTTTCAAGCTCTCGCGCTTAATCAGCGAAAATACGCATCTTGCTACAGAAAAAGATGTAAATTCTAAAAATTCCGCGTCTAGCTCGGTGCCCGCAAGCTCCTCAGAAAACTCTGCATCAAAACGCGCCAAAAAATCGCGACGCGGCACTAAAGGTGCGGCATTGGCATTAGTAGGCGCGTTGGCTTTGAGCTTGGCTGCATTGTATCCTAGCGCAGCAAATGCCGAACAAAACTCCACGACTCAAAATTCTATTTCGCAAAATTCTGCCTCAAATGCAGCCGCAGAAAATTCAGCGCCGCAAAGCTCGGCTAGCGTGCAAGATCCCGCTTCGCAAAATTCTGCGCAAAATTCCGTGCAAAATTCCGCCGCCGAAAATTCCAAGCAGAGCTCCGCTTCGCAAGAATCTGCAGCGGAACAAGACTCCATCCCGCCGCATAATTTTTCTACTATGGGAGGCGAACTAGCCGTGCCGAAATTTGATCCTAAATTTAGTGAGGATTTAGCAAGCCTCGTAATTCAGGGATTTGATGGGCGAATGGAGCCTTTCGATACCGTTTCTAGGGAGCTTTTAAATAAAATTTACCGTGCCGACAACTATAAGGCGCCAAATGGCGAAATTTTAAACCATAACGCCGCCGCGCTTTCGTTTATGCTAAATCAAAGCTACTGGAGGCGTGCGCCGATTATCAAGGTTAGCGAGCCGGAGCTTAAAAAAATTCTAGGTATGGATGAGAAGCAAAGCCACGCCAGTATGATGGATTTTTTTGAATTTAAAGGCGGCGAGAGCTACTACAAGCTTGATAAAATGGTCGAGGAGATCAACCGAAAGCCTTTGGGCAATCGCGGCGTGCTAGATAAAGAGATCATCAAGGTAAATGAGCGCGTAAACGTCTTTTATTCGGCGTTTATGGGGGATTATTTTAGAATTATTCCGGTTAAGAACGCTAAAAATAACGAGTGGCTTTCGCCGCTATATCTAGGCGATGCGCTGGATCAAAACGAATCAACTGAAGTTAAAAAGATGATGGGAATATTCGTTTCGTCCGTGGTCTATGCCCAAGAAAGCGGGGATTGGAGCGGCGCAGAAAAGATGCTAAGATACGTCAAAAAATACCAAGCACAAAACGGCGCAAACCTAATGCCTAGCGAAAGCGCAATAAAATATGAAATTTTATTTAATAAGGCTAAAATTTTTTCTCGCCTCTTTCCGATCTATACTATCTCGGGATTTTTGCTTCTGGTCTTTATCTTTTTGCGGATGATGAAGCCCACTCTTCGCTTAGGCGGCGCGTTTAAGCTCGTTTATGTCGTAAATATCGTCGCTTTCATCGCGCATACTGCAGGTCTTGCGCTGCGCGGCTACGTCTCGGGGCACGCGCCGTGGAGCAACTCCTACGAATCGCTCATCTACATCGCGTGGGCGCTGTCGCTAAGCGGAATATTTTTCTCGCGCAAATCTGCAATCTCGCTGGCGCTTACCTCGATAATGGCGGGCATTACGCTGATGGTCGCGCATCTTAGTGACATCGATCCGCAAATCACCAATCTCCAGCCGGTTCTAAAATCGCACTGGCTTACGATCCACGTCTCGGTAATCACCGCGAGCTACGGATTTTTAGGGCTTTGCATGCTGCTTGGAATTTTTACCCTCGTGATGTTTCTGTTCGACAAGAAAAACCCCGAGATTGCGCGCAATATCACGGAGGCTACGCATATCAACGAAATGTCGATGATCCTAGGTCTTTGTTTGCTGACGGTGGGCAACTTCCTAGGCGGCGTGTGGGCGAATGAAAGCTGGGGGCGCTACTGGGGCTGGGATCCGAAGGAGACCTGGGCGCTCATTACGATTTTCATCTATGCGGTTGTAGTGCATTTTAGATTTATGCCTAAGCTCAATAATCAATTCGCCTTTGCCGTAGCCTCGATGTTTGCGTATTTTAGCGTCATAATGACCTATTTTGGCGTAAATTTCTACCTAAGCGGCATGCACTCATACGCTAGCGGCGAGCGCATTCCGGTGCCCGGCTGGGCGTATGTGATGGTTGCCTCGATGATAGCTCTTGCGATCGCGGCGTATTTCCGCTCGGGCAAAGCAGCTAGGCTTTAGATAGACGGGGCCCAAATTTCAGAATAATAATTTTGAAATTTCGCCCAGATTTCGCAGCTTGCCGAGGCTTTAGGGATTTATGAAATTTATCTTTAAATTTTGGCTAGGCTTTGAAATCCCGCAGAATTTTATAGAATTTTATGGCTCACGATTGCGCTAAATTTTAAAATTTTGCATCGCGACAGAATTTTTTGATGCTTGAAATTTTAAGACGTCGTAAAATTTTAATGATTTGGAATTTGCACCGCTATGGGGTTTTAATGTTTTAAATTTTACTTCTAGCGGAATTTTTTCATGCGACGGAAGTGCGACGTAATTTAGAATTTTAAAATTTCAGCTAGCGCGCTAGCGTAAAATTCTGCCCCGCCGCTGCCATAGCCGAGCAGTGAAATTTTAAAATTTGATTTTATAAATTCTATGCTCGTCTTTAAATTTAAAATTTAAAATCTCGCGCTTTATGAAATTTTATTTATGGCGTCGAATTTTAAAATTTTGCACGCCATTGTCGCAGCAACTTTTGCGCGACAAAATTTTAAAATTTTAAATT
>ERZ772967.3063-NODE-3063-length-10374-cov-18.742320_pt1 | contig 10374 bp, 10 predicted proteins | sample MGYA00511677_ERZ772967 | MGnify/ENA primary metagenome ERZ772967 (study PRJEB29015, sample SAMEA2737931) | human oral metagenome | biome: human oral; feature: human-associated habitat; material: dental | place: China | collected 2146 ...
TTTTGGATTTGACTCATACAATCGACGAACTATTGGCCGCGATGACCAAAAAAACCCGCCAGTATATTCGTAAATCCGGCCGGGCTGGACTTGATATCAAACTGGTAAAAACACACCAAGACATCGCTGCTTGCCTCGAAATTTACCGCCAAACTGCTAAACGCGCTAAATTCGCTCTGCACGACGACCAGTACTATTACGATATTCATGACAAACTAGGGGAGAACTCGCAGATTTTTGCTGCTTACGAAGATAACCGCCCGGTATCATTTCTCTGGCTAGTAACTAGTCCCGAAACTTCATTTGAGCTATACGGCGGTATGAACGATCGCGGCCAAGCCTTGCGCGCTAACTACGCGCTAAAATGGCACGCTATCGCCGAATGTAAGCGGCAGGGAATTAAGCGCTACGACATGAACGGCCTGCTCAACGACGGTGTTAGCAACTTCAAGCGCGGTTTTGCTAGCCATGAGAATAAATTAGCTGGTACTTACGATTATCCGATGAGTCCATTCTACCCAGTTTGGCGGCATGGATTACCGCTAGCTAAAAGAGTCGTCCGCAGCACCAAAAAATTACTTGGTAAATAACCGATCTATATCAACAGCCCCGCGGCGAAATATAATGATATTTGCATGCTCATTGAGGCCGATAATAGTTGACGGCTGATTATTAGTTATAGTGCCGCCATCGACATAAAAATCGACCTTGTCGCCAAAATAGGCTTTAGCTTCAGTAATTGTCGACGAAATTGGCCGGCCTGGCACATTAGCGCTAGTAGTCATCAATGGTCCAGTTTGCGCTAAAAGCCGCGACAGCGAAGGGTCGTCGGGAATGCGCACAGCCAAGTTATCCCGCGTTTGTTTGAGATAAGTAGCGACATTATCGGCATTAACAACCACGCTGATTTGACCGGGCCAAAACTTAGCTGCTAATGATAGCTGATTAGAGTCTAGCCCTAATTTCGCCAAATCATTAATTGAACTAGCTATTAGCGTTCCTGGTTGGTCTGCGCGCTTCTTGGTATCGTACATTTTTTGGATCGCTGCTGGATCAGCGGCCCGTGCTACAAGACCATAAACTGTGTCAGTAGGCAGTACGCCAATACCGCCGCCATTCAAAATATCGATCAATCCATCATTATCAACAGAGGTAAATAGTTGTGGCATTTACAACGCTCCGGTCTTATTCCAGGCAGTTTTGGCCATTGACAGGCTAGGAACCACCTCGAGAGTATACGGATCAACCGGGCTGCTTAACCGCGCCTGCTGATAGCCTAGCGCCGCAATCATTGCCGCATTATCGGTACACAGCTGAATCGGCGCGTACTCAATGTTAATCGGTAGTTTCTGGCGCAGTTGGCGGCGCAGTTCTTGATTGGCAGCTACGCCGCCAGCAATCACCACTGATTGCGGTCGAAAGTCCTGAAAAGCACGCAAGGTACGTTCAACTAGCGTTTCGACGGCTACTTTCTGGAAACTAGCTGCAAAATCATGCTGCTGCGAGCTCGTGACAAGCCCTGGGAGCTCGTGTGATGGAAAAGTGAAGTCTTTGCCTACTTCGCGCTGTACAGCCCTTAAAACAGCTGTCTTGAGGCCTGAGAACGAAAAATTGTACGGATTATCGAGCTTAGCTTTGGGTAAATGGTATTTATCAGGATTACCCGACTCAGCCGCGCGCGCAATCGACGGACCGCCAGGGTAGGGCAGACCGAGAATTTTGGCCACCTTGTCAAAAGCTTCGCCGACAGCGTCATCTTGAGTTTGCCCCAGTAGCTGATAGTCGCCGTGGCCATAAAAAAGCACAAGCTGCGTATGTCCGCCCGAGACAATCAAGGCCAAAAGGGGAAAGCGCGGCTGAGATTTCGGCAAGACAAGCTGAACAGGCCCGGACGCTTGCTCGGTAATAAAATTAGCGTAGACATGCCCCTCGACATGATGCACCGGGTAGAGCGGTTTGCGATGTAAAATCGCTAACGTTCGCGCTGCTAGCGAGCCAATTAGCAGCGAACCAATTAAACCTGGCGCGTAGGTCACGGCGATAGCATCAACGTCGTCCCAAGTGCAGTCCGCTTGAGCGAGGGCTTCGTCGACAACTGGGCCGATGGCCTCGATATGGCTGCGCGCCGCAATTTCGGGCACCACGCCGCCAAAATGCGCGTGAATGTCAATCTGCGACTGTACCACATTTGACAACATCCGAAAACCGTCCTCAACTATAGCTGCCGCGGTTTCATCACAGCTTGATTCAATTCCCAAAACCTTCATCTACTTAATTGTACCACCGCTAAGAGGTCGATGCTATAATATCGTTATGAATTCACTCAAGAAAACTTTGAAAAAGGCCATTCCCGCTAGTTTATACCAATCAATTGAGCCAACTTATCATCTATTGACAGCTACCGCCGCTGCCACCAAGGCCGGTTATCCAGCGCACAATATGCGCGTCATCGGCGTGACTGGCACCAATGGCAAAACCTCGACCTGCTTCATGATCCACAAAATGCTAACTGAAGCTGGCATCAAAGCAGGGTTAATGACTACTGTCGCTTACGGTGTCAGCAATGATATCACGCCGCAAGTTGCTCATATGACAACAGTTTCAGCGCCGCTGCTACAAAAACGATTAGCGGAATTCAAGAAACAAAATGTCGAATGGGTAGTTTTGGAAGTGACTAGCCACGCGCTAGCCCAGCACCGTACCTTTGGCGTACCAATCGAGATTGCCGTCATGACTAACGTTACGCACGAACACCTCGACTATCACAGAACTTTTGAGCGCTATTTGGCTGCCAAAACCAAACTATTTAAACTAGCCAGCCGCGTCGGTGTTATTAACGCCGACGATCCGTCTGCTGAAACTTTCCGCCAAGCCGTCAAACAATCGGTCAGCTACGGCCTCAAATCTGGCGATTGGCGGGCACAAGATATCAATTTGAGCGCCCACGACAGCGATTACACAGCGTTAATTGATGGCGATTCTTACCACATTCATGTTAATATTCCAGGCGAGTTCAATGTTTATAATAGCCTAGCGGCGGCTGCCGTTGGCCGCGAGGTTGGCTTAACCAAAACCCAAATTGAACAGGGAATTGCCGCTTTAGCGGGCGTAGAAGGCCGCATGACAGTGGTCGACGCTGGACAGCCGTTCTCGGTGATTGTTGATTTCGCACACACGCCAGACTCATTCGAACGGTTGCTAAATGATGTTAGAAGCACAACAAAAGGCAAGCTAGTGGTATTGTTCGGCTCGGCTGGCCGCCGCGACGAAGCTAAACGCGCCATCCAGGGCGAAATCGCTGGCAAATACGCCGATGAGATTGTCTTAACCGAGGAAGACGACCGCGATATCGATGGCAATACCATCCTATCGCAAATCGCCTCAGGCGCCGAAAAAGCCGGCAAAAAACGCGAAGAAAATCTCTTCCTAGTACCAGACCGCACTGCGGCCATTAATTTCGCCGTCTCGCGAGTATCCGGCTCGAAAGATACTGTTATATTCCTGGGTAAAGGACACGAAAAAACTATTGAACGCGCCGACGGAGCTCACCCTTGGAACGAAATCGAAACAGTACGGCAAGCGATTTTGAATATTAAAGCTAAGTAGCGACGATTAGGGCTGAGAGTGCTTCTAAGCGACTTAATAGTATGATTCATGATGCCGGGCGAAGTATAATCGGCGCACTAATCGTTCAATATATTTGCTCCAAAGCCGCGACTTAATAGGCGAAACTGGAATCTCGAAAGCGCCAATATAGTCAGTGATATGCTTATTGAAGCTAGTTTTGAAGCGCCCCAGGCCATAGCGCGGATGATTCGGGTTACTCATTTCATCGGAAGCTGGCGTACCGCAGAGGTCGTGTTCGAGCGAGCCATGCTCTTTAGCCCATTTGATTACTTCCCATTGCAGGCGGTGGCTAGCGCCGTAGGCCGTACGCTTGCGAACCGAAGCGCCGTCTTTGTATGTGCTTTTGGTACCCAAAATCACCGCGAAGGCGCCAGCTACCAGCTGATCCTGATAATAAGCGAAAAATAGCTGGCCTTGGTTGGCATCAGCATATCGCTGGTAGAATTCGCGGTAGTATTGCGGCGAACGAATCGTAAAGCCAGCGCCATCGGCCGTTTCTTTGAACAAATCATACATCGCCTTGCAAGTTTTATCATTGACCGGCACCCGCTTAACAACAACACCGTCGCGATCAGCGCGACGAATAGCGTGGCGGCCCTTTTGTGGCAGGTCCTTAAGGATTGTATCAAGATCACTATGTAAATCGACTATCACGGTCGAGGCATTGTATTGAATCGGCCGAGTAGACAATAGTTCAATCGCGGAAATATCGGTGCCACGCAGTAATTCCGGCTCAATTTTGATAGTAAAAACGCCTTGCTGGCGAGCAAAATCGCGCAGCACCGGCACTATTGAAGCTAACTCGCTAGCGGTTGCTACGCCCGGACCTTTCGGAATATACCACACTTTGCCGAACAGGGGAATATGCTTTTCGATAGCGCCAATTGCTAACTTGCCGCAGATGATAAAACGCGGTTGCCAGTTAGCTAGCCGTTTCAAATTCAAAAAGACCGACCCTTGCAGCATATTGCCGCGATCGCTGTTATGAACCACTAGGTCATCCCAGCGGTTGATTTCATCATCAGTTGCAAAACGAATAGTCATAACTATAGTATAACACCTCCGAGGAGGGCTTACGGAGGTGTTATCGCGTGATTAACAGAGAAAATCTATTACGGCTGCGGGTTTGATAAGAAATCAATCTCTTTGATGACATCAAGCAAAGCCTGAGCGCGGCGAGATTCATCAGCAATATTTTTGGCGGCTTCATGCGCCGGTGCAATCAAGGTTTTGTCGTCTGTCGAGCGGATCAATAGCAAATAAGTGTCAAATTTTTCTTCGGCAGAGATGTTGAGCTTGTCCACCAGCGGTCGAAGCTCTTTGATGGCTTCGTTCTTGACATTATCAAGATCGTTGTCAGCAACTGGCGTAACTGTAGCTGATGTTTTAGCCGGTTTTGGCTGTGCCACTGGTTCCGGCTCCGGCGCTGGCTCTGGCGGCAAATCAGGCAGCGGCGGCAATTGTGCTGCCGGCTGCGCGCTCGTTACGCTCACGCCGTTACTTACGCCAGCCAAAACCTTAGCGAGATCCTGATCGTCGCTAATTGGCTGCGTTGTTTGCGGTTTTATATCCATGTGCCCACCCTCTTCATTACTTTTATGCTTTATTTAGTATATACTGTATCATAGTTATAGGAAATATCGCAAGAGAAAGGTGATTTTACATGCTAGATGACTCTAATATTTTGAAGCAAAGAGACAACGGGGGCGCTCTTGAAGTTGCAGCTAAGCTTTATCAACAAGCAAATTTTGACTGCCAACTGCGCGATGCCGAGCACGACGGCCGCGAGCTGCGCAACATCATCATCGCTGGCATGGGCGGCTCGGCGCTAGCGGCCGACCTCGCTAAGTCGCTACTCAACGACACGCTATCAATTCCGTTCGACGTCGTCAAGGACTACGATTTGCCGCATTACGCCGATCACAATACCTTAGTTATCGCTAGCAGCCATTCTGGTAACACCGAGGAAACTCTATCATGCCTCAAGCAGGCGATTGAACACGGCTGCCAAATTGCTATCATTGCTACCGGTGGAGAGCTTAACGAGATTGCTCAACGAGAACATATCCTATCAGCACTCATTCCCAAAGATTGCCAGCCGCGCATGGCCGTAATTTATTCGCTGCGAGCACTATTTGAGGTGCTTAATGCTTTCAAGTTGATTGACCGCACCTACATTGACGAACTAGCAGCTACTAGTGCTTGGCTAGAGAAGGAAAGCGCGCTCTGGACCAAAGATGTACCGACCAAGCAAAACTACGCCAAGCAGCTGGCCTTAATCGCTGTCGGCAAAACGCCGGTTTTCTACGGCGGTAGTTTGATGGCGCCGCTAGCTTATAAGTGGAAAATTAGTTGGAACGAAAATGCTAAAAACGTTGCATTCTGCAACTATTTGCCAGAATTCAGCCACAACGAATTTATTGGCTGGACTAGCCACCCGGTCGAGAAGCCTTTCGCGGTATTTGATTTGCTAAGCGATCTCGAACACCTGCGCATCCTCAAACGCTTCTCGCTCAGCGATCAGATGCTATCTGGCAAACGCCCGAAATCAAACGTAGTACCACTCGCAGGCAAAACACCACTACAGCAGATGCTGTGGGGTTGTATTTTAGCAGATTTTGCCAGTATTTATGTGGCAATTCTCAATAATGTCGACCCGACCCAGGTTAATTTGATTGAAAAGTTCAAAAAAGCCCTCGAAAAATAAACGCGCGTGGAGATAAGTAAAAATAAAATAGACAGAATAAGCGCTGTCTATTTTATTTATCGTCTATCGGTAGAAATTCGGGCTCTAGTGGTATTGCCGCAGCGATTCAATAGTATTCTTGCGCGCCGCTTTCAGGGCAGGGTAAGTACCGAAGATTACGCCAGAACCAACCGCCATCAACAACGCCGCAATCGCTGTTGACCAGGTCATTGTCGGCCCAAAGCTCATTTGCGAACTAATAATCACAGCTAACAAACAACCAACCAGATAACCGCAGGTGCCGCCTAGCAGGCTAATCATTAGCGACTCGACCAAAAACTGCCCGATAATTGTCCGCTGGCTAGCGCCAACTGCTTTGCGGATACCAATTTCGCGGGTGCGCTCAGCCACGCCAACCAGCATGATATTCATAATACCGACGCCGCCCACCACCAGCGAAATCGCTGCAATGGCCGCCATCACCGCTGTTAAGGCACTAAACAATTCGCCAGTCGGCCGGCCAATATCAGCGCCACTTAGAATAGTAAAGTTGGCTTCGCCTAGGTGTTGTTTGAGGATTTTCTCTTTTAATTTATCTTTAACAGCCGAGACATTATCCTTGTCCTTTGCCAGAACGTTAATCTGTTGAATTTGCGTACTGCCTTTGTGCAGCAATTTACCTTGATTATAAGAGACAAAAATTGCATTACCATAATCAACGGTATTATAGTTAACCGGGTTAGCGCCAGTCTTGACAACGCCGATAACCGTAAACTGCTGGCCGTACATCGTGAACATCTGACCAACCGAACGATCAGTGTTGAATAGTTTAGTTGACAACTCGCTGCCGATCACCACCGCTGAATCGTCAGTTTCTTCACCGAGGAACTGGCCGGCATTCATTTTGATATCTGCTGTCTTGATAAACGCAGGAGTAGTAGAAAGTACAACATTATTAGCCGCCTCAGCTCGAGAGGTTTTAGCAGTAGCATTCAAAATCATTAGCGGCACCACCGCGTCGATACCATCAATTGACTTAGCGGCCTCGATATCAGCCTCGGTCAACGAGCTAGTACCGAACAACTGCTGCCCAGCTGGGTTGAGATAGGCATTCAAATCGCGCGTCTGCGCGCCCGGACGGACGATCATTAGCTTGCCGTCATAGGTATTAACTTGGTTAGAAATCATTCCGCGAGCACCGTCGCTAATCGCCAAAATACACGTCACGCTAGCCACGCCGATAGCAATACCCAGCGCCGTCAGTACCGTACGCGCGCGGCTGCGCCGCAATGTTTGATAAGCATCGGTGATGTGTTCAACTGTCATTAACCTCATTTTTCGTCGTCCTCGCTCTTTTTGGCTGTCTTTTTAAGCTTATCCTTGGTAGCTTCTTTTGTTTCTTCTTTGGCTTTTTTAGTGTCCTTATCCTTGGTATCCTTAGCATCTGCGTTATTCTTGTCTTTAGAAGCGTCTGATTTGTGCAGCGGGATTGCTACTTCCTTTGATTCGGCATGCGATTCAACCGTTACGCGGCGGTCGCTAGCAACCTTGCCGTCAAGCATGTTAATCACGCGGCTAGCATAGCTAGTCAGATTCGGGTTGTGAGTCACCATGACGATAGTGTTGCCTTTTTTGTGCAAGTTAGCTAGCTCCTCCATAATAACGTGGCTAGAGCGGCTATCGAGGTTGCCAGTTGGCTCGTCGGCTAGAATGATGCTCGGTTTATTCACTAAAGCCCGCGCAATTGCCACACGCTGCATCTGGCCGCCCGATAGCTGCCACGGCATATAATATTCGCGCTCCTGCAAATGGAACGACTTTAGAATGCTACTAGCCATTTCCAGACGCTTGACGCGCGGTACACCTTTGTAAATCAGCGGTAAAGCAACGTTTTCCAGCACCGTCAAGCGATTAATTAAATTAAAGCTCTGAAAAACAATACCAATCTTGTTAGAACGAATTTTGGCATACTGTCGTTCTGATAGGCGAGCGGTCGAGTGCTCCTCGAACAGATATTCGCCCTGGTCAGGCCGATCCAAAAAACCAATGATATTAAGCAAAGTCGTCTTGCCGCAGCCGGACGGCCCCATCACGGCGATGAACTCGCCCTCGCGGATGGTCAGATCAATTTCATCGAGCGCATCGTGCGCCGCGTCACCTATACCGTATATTTTTGTAAGTTTTTTAAGTTGAATTATCGGCCTTGCTGTCTTTCGCGCTGTCATATTAATCTATTATAGACAAGTGACGTTTAATAAATCAACCGATGAAGATTGTGTAAAATACTACATTTTTAATTAGTCAGGTGCAGAGTAAAGCGTAATTCATATTTCTGGCGTTTTCTGGTAGAATTGTAAGCGAAGGAGAGGTGACCGAGTGGTTGAAGGTGCACGCCTGGAACGCGTGTGTGCGAGCAATCGTACCCAGGGTTCGAATCCCTGTCTCTCCGCCAAATATCACACCGCTTGGCTCGACGCCAAATCAGGAAACTTTGCCTCTAGTCGGCGCAAGCGCTTGTCCAATGAACCATACAAAGTATCGTCCACCAGCTCGCGGCTGCCAGATTCGTGGTAAAGTTCAAGTCGCAGACTAGCAATCTCGGCATGAATTTTGCCGTCTTCAGCTTTTAGCTCATTGAAGTCCTTATCCATTCGTAAATCCATATCTTTTACGATATCGACCAACGTTTTATGGTCGTTACGAATATCGGCAAGCTGTTCATCAATGCTGTTGAAACGTTCGTCGATCTGCGCAAACTGCTCGTCGTTTTTCTCGAAGCGTTTGTCTATTTGAGTAAAGCGCCTATCAACTCTTTCAAAGCGTCTGTCTATTTGAGCAAAGCGCTCATCAATTTGCTCAAAGCGCTTGTCTATCTGCTCAAAGTGCCTATCAATCTGGGCAAAGCGTCTGTCAATTTGCTCAAACCGTTCGTTCATCGTTTTCGCCAAATTGGCAACGATATCACTTAGTTTTTGTATCTGATTGGATAATTCCTCATTAGTCATACTTCTATTTAATCACAAACATCAGCAGCATAGCAACTATCTGCCAAACGAAAAGCGCCCGCCCAGCAGGGCAGACGCTCTCAATTATCAGACACGAACCATCCGATCCAGGCTCGTATAAAAACATGTGGTACACCCGGCGCGATTCGAACGCACGACCTCTGGTACCGCAAACCAACGCTCTATCCAGCTGAGCTACGGGTGCTAACTAGCTGATAATAGCATACTCAAACACTTTTCACAAGTGAAGCTTGGCTAGTATCCGGTCGATAAAATCTGGCTTGACCTCTTTCATCGGCAGGCGCGCTGCTAGCATGTCGACAATTTTCTCGCCTGATTCCTCAGGAAAGTAAATATTCTGCCCTAATTGGAAGCGCTTGCGCGGAATTAACGCAATATGATGAACATTATTGATGGTGACAACATCAAACGATTTAAACTGATCATACAGCATTAGCCGGTCGCGAACATACAGACCCTTGCGGGTCAAGGTATAATCAATAATCTCTGGCGGCCGATGCGCGTACACGCCCAGCGCCACCGCCATCACTGGCAACAAAATGGTGAATGTCAGCGAATTAAACGCAAAATAAGCAATTGCCATCATTATGAGCGTCGCTAGCGCCAAAGCTGCATACCACATCATTGAACGCTCGCTATAGAGATGCTCTGGACCTTGCCAGCGCACAAGAATTTCGCTATCGTCAGGCTCGACCGCTGGCGTTGCATCATCGCTAAATGCTGGAGCATTGTCCTCTACTGAATTAAGATCAGTCGGAGCAGCTGAATCTGCCGCCTCGGCATCAACTGAAGCTGGCTGGGTCGATTCTGCACTCGTATTTAACTCTGCTTCTGAAACAGCCGCTTGAAAAGGCGCCCCAGAAGCTGTCTCTGCTGGTTTTTGCCAATCTTGCGATGAGTCGTCTTGCATAACCGCATTATATCATGGCTGCAGTGATTACCACAAAAAATAGAGGACAACAAATGGCCTCTATTTTTCTTGGCGGACTATCGTATTAAAAATTGGAACTCGCTAAAGCAAGAACTGATACGCTG
>ERZ772967.3064-NODE-3064-length-10373-cov-12.301900_pt1 | contig 10373 bp, 8 predicted proteins | sample MGYA00511677_ERZ772967 | MGnify/ENA primary metagenome ERZ772967 (study PRJEB29015, sample SAMEA2737931) | human oral metagenome | biome: human oral; feature: human-associated habitat; material: dental | place: China | collected 2146 ...
ATGTTCCGGCGCATCTGCGTGGTCCCCTACGGGCGGATGCAGTACGTCGACACCTCGCAGGGGCCGCTGGCTGCCTGGTTGGGGATCGCCGAGGTCCGGCTGCACACGGCTGCGGCGAGCACGGATGCGACCATCAACGGGCTGCCGGTCAAGGAGGCCGAGCACCTGCGTCGTCTGCTCGCCGACCGCGGTGAGCAGAGAATGGCCGGCCTGTGAGCGCCGCTGCCGGGCGCCGCATCGCCGTCCCGGACGGCGTCGACTGGCGCCGCATGCACCCGGTCTCTCCGCTCCTGGAGGGCTGGAAGGTCGTGACGGCGGTCATTGCCGTCCTCACCGTCCGCAACGTCGACAACCTGGTCGAGGCCTATCGGTACGCAACCACCCACGGTATCGATCTTGCCCACGGCGTCGTGCGCTGGGTCGTTGTGGGGAGTCTGGCCGCGATCGCGGCGGTGGTCGCCTTCCTCTTCCTGCGGTGGTGGGCGAAGAGTTACGCCGTGGACCGCGACGGCGTCTACCTGCGCAGCGGCATCCTCGTCAAGCAGCTGCGGATCGCCCGCCTGCCGCGCATCCAATCCGTCGATATCATCCATCCGCTGCTCGGGAGGGTCTTCGGTCTGGGGCAGCTGACGGTGGAGGTCGCGGGCGGCTCGGATTCGCGGATCGTCATCGGCTACCTGACCACCGCTCGGCTCGAGGCCCTGCGCGACCGCATCCTCGACCTCGCCGCCGGAGCCGGGGCTGCTGCTGATGCCGCTTCCACGGCCGGCGCCTCCGCCGTCCACGTCTGCGCTGCCGACGACGCCGGGGCGCCCCCTGCCGGACAGACCGATACGACCTGCTCCCGGCCAGGCGCTCCTCGCACCGGAGCCGACGACGCCGACGGTCCTGGGCGGGAGGGGCGAGCGGATCGGGATCGCAGCCCCGCCCCTCTCGGCTTCGAGGATGCGATGAGCGCCCCGCCGCTGCGCGATGCTGGCGGGCGCCAGGAGCATCCGCTGTACACCGTGAGCCCCGCGATCCTCGTCGGCTCGATTCTCCGCTCGGTCATGACCCTGTGGGCCGTCTTGATCGTCGTCGTCATTGTCGCAGCGGTTGTCATTGCGATCGTCTTCGATGGCATGGGAGGCGGTGTTCTGCTATCGAGCCTCGCCGCTCCCGTCGCGATCATCGGAGCCGTGTGGAACCGTTTCAACCGCGGCTGGGGGTTCCGGGCCGCGGCGGTGCCGACGGGCATCCGTGTGAGGTTCGGGCTCACCTCTGAGGTCTCCTTGACTCTTCCGCCGGGGCGAGTCCACGGCGTGGGCATCGAGCAGAGCCCGCTGTGGCGGCGCAAGGACTGGTGGCGGGTCAAGGTCGGCATGGCGGGCAGGACCGGGAGGAAGCCGTCCGACGGCTCCTCCACTGAGCAGCGCAACGGCAGTACCGGCAGCGTGCTGCTGCCCGTGGGGGAGCGGCGCACCGCGCTGCGGGCGCTGTGGCTGGTGGTGCCCGACCTGGGCGTGCCCGATCCCGACGGCTTTCTCACCGCGGCGCTGTCCGGGGCCGACGACGACGGCGTCGGCAGGCCGGACGCGCCGATCGGTGCGCCGGAGCGCGGCTTCATCCGCATCTCGCCGCGCGGCAGGATCTTCTCGCCGCTGGCCTGGCGTCGTGAGGCGATCGCCCTGACCGGTACGTGCGTCGTGCTGCGCACCGGCCGCTGGTGGCGTCGCACCAGTGTGGTGTCCTATGAGCGCATTCAGTCGATGCGGGTGCGCCAGGGGCCGCTGGCCCGTCGACGGGGACTGGCCGCCATCCACCTCGACATGGTGGACCACGCGGTGGGCACGACTCTGAGCAACCTCGAGGCGACCGAGGCGGCTGCGATCCAGAGGGTCGTCTCCGAGCGCGCGCTGCGCCGTCGTCGTGCCGAGAGGCTCGACCGCTGGCTCGCCCGAGCCGTCGAGGGCACTGATGGCGGCCCTGGCGGCCCCGAGGGCCCCGATGAGGGCTCTCAGGGCGGCCCCGAGGGCTCTTCCGATGATCGCGGCGGTCCTGCCGGCTCCGCCGGGGCGGCGTGAGACGATCGGTGCATGTCTGAGACTTCCGCGAACTCCTCGACTCCCTCGAAGGCATCCGCCGGCTCGCGACCGGGTCGGCTCGGCGTCGGCATCATCTCCGCGGGGCGCGTGGGCGCGGTGCTGGGAAGCGCCCTGCGCGCGGTCGACCACCAGGTGATCGGTGTGCACGCCGTCTCGGAGGCCAGCCGGGAGCGCGCCGAGGCGCTTCTGCCCGGAGTCCCTGTGCTCGACGTCGAGGAGATCGTCGAGCGCGCCGAACTGGTGATGCTCGCCGTCCCCGACGACGCCCTGGCCACGCTCGTCAAGGGCCTGGCGGATCTCGGCCGGTGGCAGCCCGGTCAGCTGGTCGTCCACACCTCGGGGCGCTACGGGATCGGCATCCTCGAACCCGCCCGCAGACTGGGCGCCATCCCGCTCGCCCTCCATCCGGCCATGACCTTCGGCGGGTTCTCCACCGATGTGGCCCGCCTGACCGGCTGCCCCATGGCCGTCACCGCTCCCGACGCCGTCCTGCCCATTGCGCAGGCTCTGGCCGTCGAGCTCGGCGGCGAGCCCTTCGTCCTGGCCGAGGATGCCCGCCCCGCCTACCATGCGGCGCTGGCTCATGGAGCGAACCATCTGGTGACCCTGGTCGATCAGGCTGTGCGCATCCTGACGGCCGCGGGCGTCGAGGGCGGTGCCGCCACGCTCGGCCCGCTGCTCGGCGCCGCGCTGGATCGGGCACTGACCGAGGACGCTGATTCCGTGCTGACCGGGTTGACCGGCCCGGTCTCGCGCGGCGACGCCGGCACCGTCCGCTCCCACATCGAGGCGCTGGAGGCCCTGCGCGATGACGAGGGGTGCGGGCTGGAGGACGTGGTGGACACCTACCGGGCGCTCGCGCTGGCCACGACCCGGCGTGTGGAGGACACGCGTCGGATCACCGGAGCCCAGGCCGAGGATCTGCGCGAGGCGCTCGCCCCGCGGGATGACGCCGGGTGAGTCGGGCTCGCCAGTGATGTCGAGTGCGATGCCGAGGGCGATGACGAGATCGACTTTTTCGAACGAGATCGACGGTGGCACCGTCGACTTCGTTCGAGGATGTCGATCTCGACCCCGGATCCCCGGATCGCGTTCGAGTCGGCCGCCCATCGGCTCGATCATCTAGCGTGTGCCCATGACGACTCCCGTTTCGCCCGTCTCCGCCCCCGCATCCGCATCTGCCGCGCCCGCCCCTCGCTGCGATCGGGTAACTCTGGTGCGCAGTCGCGACGAGCTCGCCGCCGCGCTCGCCGTTGATGAGGGAGCCGGCGGGGTCAACAGTGTTGGCAGGGCCGACAAGACCGATAGGGCCGACAGGGTCAACGGGGGCGACAGAGCCGACGGGGCAGCCAAGGCCGGAAGCGCTGGCGCCGCTCGTCATTCCGGCGATTTCGCCGGTGCAGGTGGCGTCCCGCGCGCCGTCGTCATGACCATGGGCGCGCTCCACCAGGGGCACTTCGATCTCGTGGCCGAGGCCGCCCGCAGGGTGGGCGCGGACGGGACCGTCGTCGTCACCATCTTCGTCAACCCGCTCCAGTTCGCCGCCGGGGAGGATCTGGACGCCTACCCGCGCACCCTGGAGGCCGACGTCGAGGGTCTGACCGCCGCTCTGCGCGCCCCGGGGGAGGACGGTCTCGCCGTCGGACGGCTCATCGTCTTCGCGCCTGCGCCGGAGGTCATGTACCCGAATGGAGAGCCCTCCGTGCGCCTCGACCCCGGCCCGATCGCCACCGTCCTGGAGGGCGCCACCAGGCCCACGCATTTCGCGGGCGTCCTGCAGGTGGTGCTGACCCTCATGCACCTGACCCGCCCGCACTGGGCGCTGTTCGGCCGCAAGGACGCTCAGCAGCTGGCGCTCGTGCGCGCCATGGTCCGCGATCTCGCCGTGCCGGTGGAGATCGTGCCGGTCGACATCCGCCGTGAACCCGACGGCCTGGCCATGAGTTCGCGCAACGCCTATCTGAGTGCGAGGGAGCGCGAGCAGGCCCTGGCCCTGTCCCGGGCGTTGGCCGCGGGCCGGGAGGCGGCGCGGGCCGGGGCTGATGCGGCCGGGGTGAGGACGGCGGCGCTGGAGGTGCTGGAGAAGGCGCCGGGCGTTGAGGTGGACTACGCGGCCGTGGTCGATCCCGACAGCTTCGTGGATCTGTCGGGTGCCGGTCTGGGCCTGCCCGGCGAGTCCGTTCAGCCCGCCGGGGCAGTTGAGCTGGCAGGGCCCTTTCGACCGGCAGAGCCCTCTCAGCCGGTGGGGCCGGTCCTGCTGGCGCTGGCCGCCCGGGTCGGCACGACCCGGCTCATCGACAACGCCCTCATCGACCTGCGGTGACTCGGGTTACTCAGGGACTCGGGTGACCCGGGTGACTCACTGGTTCACCGAGTCGCGCCTTCTTGGGCGCCTCCCTGCGATGGCGCCCTGTCCCCACCGGGCGGATCATTGGCGGGCCGGGCCGGACCGGGCGGTCCGCACCGCAGTGCCCGGGACTGGTGAGGCTGCTGGGGCCGCCGGGGCTGTCAAGTAGATCACCATCGGGAGACCGGGCTTTGGCGGGGCGCGCCGTCCTGCATAATCTTGCCGCGATGACTTCACGCTTGCGGACGATGATGACGTCCAAGATCCACCGCGCCACAGTGACCCGGGCCGACCTCGACTACGTCGGCTCCGTCACCGTGGACGCCGATCTCCTTGATGCCGCCGATCTCATGCCCGGCGAGCGCGTGGACATCTGCGACTGCGTCAACGGCAACCGCCTGTCCACCTACGTCATCCCCGGCGAGCGCGGGGCCGGGCAGGTCTGCATCAATGGCGCGGCCGCCCACCTGATCAGCCCCGGCCACACCGTCATCCTCATCGCCTATTCCCAGATGGAGGACGCCGAGGCCCGCACGTACCTGCCGCACGTCGTCTTCGTCGATAAGCACAACCGCATCGTGGAGCGGGGCAGCGAGCCTGGGCAGATCCCCGTCGACTCCGACGCCGCCCGGCTCCAGGGGCTGGCGCCCTCCGGCCTCTCCTTCGCCGCGGCCCGGAGCTGAGCCGTTGCGAGCATGCTCACCATCGATAGGCTGGTGGGCATGCAGGGCAAGGATCTTCCCGAACTGTTCGAGCTCTACACGCGCCGCGAGTTGACGCTGCACGATGTGCGTGCGGCGGCCCCCGATCTCACCATCGAAGGACACGACGGCGATGGAACGAGCATCCTCATCCGCGATGGCGTGCGGCTGGTCCTGAAACTCGACGAGGCGTCCATCGACGTCTCCCTCGACTTCGTCGATTACGTCAAGGAGGTCTCGGGCCGCGATGAGCTCCCCTTCTGCTACGAGCTCGAATGGCCGGGCGGACGGCACGTCGCCTCGGTGGGCGACCCCGGTCTTGAGATCGCCGAGGATCTGGCGCGTCGTTGCGACGGCGTCGTCGCCGACTTCCACAAGCGGGTGGTGTGGCCGGTCAGCGAGTCGCCGCCTCCCGACTTCGACTCCGATCTCTACGACGCCCCGGAGGAGTCCTTCCAGGTTGTGCAGTTGCGGTGGTTCGTGCGCGAGACCGTGTGCGATGTCCCGGTTGCCGCCTGGATGCGGGCCGTCGGGCGGGTGGCGCCCGACTGGCTGCCCACCGAGTACACCGGCAGGGCGCGCATGCTGGCGCTGACCGAGGCGACCATCGACGCGGCGGACGATATGAGGCGCACCGGCGACTACGGGGTGTTCCTGACCGGTCCTGAACCGATCCATGCGGTGGAGATGCTCCCCAGCGCCCCGCAGGAGCCGTACGGCATGTACTGCGTCGAGTGCGCGGTCGAGCTCGCCGTGCTCGACGGGGCCGCGCTGGATCGGCTCCACGAGATGTTCATCGCGGTCGCTGATGAGCTGGGGGCCGAGTTGGCGCTGGCCGAGGTTCTGGAGAACTGGGATCACACGTACAACGGGAGCGTCATGCCCGGATCGCAGGCGCAGTACCCCCAGGAGCTCGGCATGGGCGACATGGTGGTCGCGGGACTGCCGATGCGCCCGGTGCCGTGGTGCTACTTCGGTCCCGCCTACGCACGGCTGCTCTCCGGTTTCCTGTCCGGTGCCCCGGCGCAGTGGAAGCGCCTGCGCACCGCTCGCGGTCTCGACGTGAGGCTCAGCGGGTCACCCGTCCCGGCCGAGGAGCTGCCGTCGGACTGGTTCCCCGCCGACTTCTGCATGTCGCTGCAGCCGCGGTGGTTCCACGAGAGCACCCTGTACGGCGCCCCCGCCCTGCCGGACTGGAACTGAGTGCGTCGGTTCCTGCCCGAGATCGTCGGACTCGGACATGACGGTTTTCATCTCGCGGATACCCACGGATTTCACGTAAAGAGAGCATACGTCTTGTGTTCGTACGGGCCGCTGTCCAGGTGTCCGTAGCTGAGTGTGTTGGTATGTGAGACGTGGTCGGGATGGTTTACGGGGCGGTTGCTGGTGCCTGGGGTGAGTGGGGGTGGTACCGTCGGTGATGTCCCTTTCCGCGTTGAGTAGTGCCATTGATGAGTAATGAGAGGTTATCAAATGGCGGGTAGTTTGAAGTGGTACCATGATCAGGCGCAATCTGCGAAGTCGAGTATGGATTCGGCGAGTGGTCATATTAGTGGGGATTCGGTGGAGTCGCCGTCGGGTTGCGGGTCGTCGGCGTCGGCTGCGACGGCGGTGGTGTCGAGTTTTCAATTGGCGTTGTCGGGGTTGTAGTCGAGTATTCCGTCGTTGTCGAGCAGTATGTCGTCCGCTGATTCGAATATGACGTCGGCTGATACGCAGAGTGCGAGTAGTGTGCCGCAGTGTTCGCCGGCGCAGTCGGGGACGGATCCGGGGTCGACGCTGGGTTCGGGTTCGTCGTCGAAGGGTGGTTCAGGGGGTGGGAAGCCTCATTCGTCTTCGCATCCCGGGTTGTCTGCGGATGCGGGGTCGACGTGGAGTGGCTCTTCTGGTGGGTCGTCGTCAGGGTCTGGTTCGGGGACGTCGTCGTATGCGGGTATGAGTTCGAATCCTAATGGGCGCTGATCGGGGCCCGGTTGGTGATGTGGTTGTGAGTGCGGAGGTTAGTGATTATGTCGATTGATACTCATTTGGATGCGACGCCGTCTGATATTACCTCGTCGGCGACGAAGATCGGTGATATTAAGTCGCATGTTGATAGCGCCGAGACTGATATGATTAGCGCGCGTAGTAGTGTGGCGGATTTGCGGGGGACGACGGCGGGTGCTGTGTATCCGATGGTTAATTCGTGTGTCACTAATTGTGAAACTTTGGTGTCGAATCTGGGTAGTTATAAGACTGCTTTGGATAATCTTGCGAGTGCTCTGGGGTCGATTAAGACTGATTTGGAGGGTATCCGTAGTAGGGCCACTGAGGGTGGCTTGACTCTTTTTGATGAGACTATTTATGCGCCGACGCCCTCATCGTCGTCTTCGTCATCCTCTGCTGGTGGTTCGTCTTCTGTTCCTGGGGATAGTCCTAGTGGGACGGAGGTTGATAATAGTGATGCTGAATTTCAGCAGAAAATGATATTGTATACCACGTTGACGACTGAGACGAGTGATATTCGTACTCGGGAGAAGGAGGCTCGGCAGGATTTTGTGGATGCCTGTCAGAAGATCACTAATCCTGTGTACCATGCCGTGGCCGCTGGGGTGAAGGACTATGTCAGGCCGTCGCCTAAGGGTGGTGGTTGGATCGCGGCGGCGACTGCGGGTAAATGGGGTGTGAGTCGTACGAAGGATGCTGTTGGTTTGGTGAGGGGTTTTGCTTTGCGAGCCAGTGGTGCGGATGTTGCTCGTTATCGCAAGTGGGCGACGTCGCATTCGGCCAAGCCGGGAGCGCCTGCTCGTAGGTGGATCAGGGGCAAGAATCCGGTCATGACGGAGGCTGGCGGTAAGGGGACATGGGAGTGGAAGCATGCGTTCAATGACCGCAAGCTCGGGAACTGGAAGGTGCCGGCATCGGCGGAAGGGTCCAGGAGTGCGAAGATCGCGGAAACGGCCGGGAAGATTGCGGATAGCAATGCGCTGAAGTATGCCGGTCGTGCGGGCACCGCGGTGAGCTTCGGTGTTGATGCTTACCAGCAGTGGCAGAAGGACTCGAAGGACCCCTCGATCGGCACTGGTGAGAAGGTAGCCCGGGCGGCGACGAAGGGTGCTGCTTCTGCGGGTGGTGCGTGGGCCGGCGCTCAGGCGGGTGCCGCGATCGGTGCGTGTGTGGGCGGCCCGGTCGGGGCTGCGGTTGGCGGTATTGTTGGCGGAGCTGTGGGGTCTGGGGCAGGAAGTGCTTTAGCTGATCTCGCCAATAAGGGGATTCATAAGTTGTGGCATTGATGGTTAGTGGTTTGTGAGGGGGTGAGTTGGTGTGTCTGAGGGTGTGTTGTACGGCCTGGTGTGTCTTGCCTTGGGTGGGGTGACTTTGGTGAATTGGTGGTTTGCGATGTTCTCGGACAGTGATTATGGGGAGATGTGTCGTGACATGCTTGCGGGTGAGTTCAGTCTGGGCCGTAACACGGTCGCGGTTATTCAGCCTGCTGTAGGGACGCTTTTCGTATTCGGAGGAGGGTTGCTGCTATCTGAGGCTGCCGGCCTTGGCTATGATGAGGGTCCTCTAGCATGGTTCTTCCTGGCGGGAGTATTGCTGTCTGTGGTGACGGGGTTGTTGGGTGTGATTCCGTTTCCGTTGCCGCGGTTGATGTATCCGGAGGGGCAGATGGAGAGGCGTTGGCGGCGGAGTCTGACCGAGGCTGAGGCTGCTGCGGCTGATGAGGCTCAGCGGCGCGCGGACCATCCCGATAATGGCCCTGGTGGTTCTCGGCCTCCTTACCGTGGTAAGCACCGCAAATGACCACCCCCGCCCACCCTCCGAGGGTCGCTGATACCGCCAAGCATGTCGGCGGTATCAGCGGTATCAACAGCTCTTGCACGTATCGTGTGAGGTGGTGAGTTGGTGTGTCTGAGGATGTGTTGTACGGCCTGGGAAGTTTGGCGTTGGGTGGGGTGACTTTGGTGAATTGGTGGTTTGCGATGTTCTCGGACAGTGATTATGGGGAGATGTGTCGTGATATGTCGTCGGGGGAGTTCAGTCTGGGCCGCAATACGATCGCGGTTATCCAGCCCGCTGTAGGGACGTGTTTCGTGTTCGGGGGAGGGCTGCTGCTGGCTCAGGCTGCTGAATTCGATAACGAGGGCCCTTTAGCGTGGTTTTTTGCTGTAGGAATATTTCTGCCTATGGTGGTGGGTTTGTTGGGTTTGATTCCGGTTCCGTTGCCGAGGTTGATGTATCCGGAGGGTCAGATGGAGAGGCGTTGGCGGCGGAGTCTGACCGCGGCTGAGGCCGCTGCGGCTGATGAGGCCCAGCGGCGCGCGGACCATCCCGATGACGGCTCTCGGCCGCCTTACCGTGGTAAACACCGCAAATGACCACCCCCGCCCATACCCTGGGGGCTGCTGATACCGTCGAGCACATCGGCGGCCCTCGCGCATATTCCCAGGGAACCCCGGTCTGGCAGCGGGATGTACTTCTGTACTCCCTTGTGAGGTTGTGAGCGCGTTCTGCTGGTGTCAGGCCGTCGATGCGGACTGTAGGGAAGATGGAAACTATGGTTGTGCGACCATGCGTGGTAGGTACTCTCTCATGCGGCCTCATTTGAATACGCGCGGGCAGGTGCCCATTCTGTATCGCCTGTCTGATTGAATCCCACGATGTTCCCGCTCCTCCCATGTGCATTCAGGGGGTGCTGTGCACATGGGAGCGGAGAACTTCCCTCACACCCAACCCAGATTCCGCAGAACGGTGCGGTTTTCTGGAATGTAGAGACGCTGCGAGTGTGCAATGCCCCGTAGCGCTCTGCTCACAATGCCCACGATCGCCTTTTCGCCAGCGGCAACGTCGTCATAAGTCAGCCGGAGCGGCACATAACCGGCGGCGAGAGCGCGCTGGTCGCGGTGCCGGTCGCGGACGAACTGCTCCTTGGAGGAATGGAACTCGAATCCGTCGTCTTCCACGATGAGCCACCCCTCGACAAGGGCATCGACCTCGCCGATGCCCTCGAGCACGACGCCGGTCTCGACCCGCAGCCCGGTTTCCCGCAGGCACAGCCGGGTGCGAGTCTCCACATGGGAGCGGGCGGCCGCGTCGGCCTGATCCAGGCGTAGACGTGCGGCCTTCGAATAACGGCCGACCAGCAGCTCGGCGATCTCCTCCTTCGTCGTATCCCCGTGGTTGAGCGCCGCGTCCGCGACGCAGATCGCGTCGAGCTCGTCCAGGCAGGTCAGGGCGCAGGCGACGACCTCGGCCGGA
>ERZ772967.3065-NODE-3065-length-10373-cov-3.508238_pt1 | contig 10373 bp, 9 predicted proteins | sample MGYA00511677_ERZ772967 | MGnify/ENA primary metagenome ERZ772967 (study PRJEB29015, sample SAMEA2737931) | human oral metagenome | biome: human oral; feature: human-associated habitat; material: dental | place: China | collected 2146 ...
GAAAAACAACACTTCGATCTATATATCGATTTTACTACTTATGCGAATAAGAATTCTATAAGGTTTCCTCTGTGGTTGATGTTTATGTTTGAACCGGAGGCAAACTACAACGATATAAAAATAAGGGTTGGACAATTGAGATACCCTAATCTCGAGAAAAGACAACGCTTTTGCTCATTAGTAGCAAGTCATGACTTTAATGGTATAAGAGGAAAAATGTTTGAGGCATTATCTTCTGTTGATAAGGTGGTATCTGCTGGAATATTTAGGAACAATTCAGATGAACTCCATTCTGATTACAAAAATAATAAACATGATTTTATAAAACAGTTTAAGTTCAATATATGTCCGGAAAACTCTAATCATCATCTTTATGTTACAGAAAAAATATTTCAGGCTATCGGCGCCGGTTGTATTCCTATTTATTGGGGAGGAGATAATAACCCAGAATATAATATCTTAAATAAAGATGCCATTATGTTTTGGAACGAGGATGATAATACAGAACTAATAAAAACTATAACGAAAATAAATACAGACAGACAAGCATACAATAACTTTGCGAAGCAGCCAAGATTATTGAATGGAGCAGAAGACATTGTAATTGAGATGTTTATTTCATTAGAAAAAGCCATACGCGATGTGATTAAGAATTAAAATAACACTTTGTGTTGTACAAATACGATTATTTTTGCAGATTAAGGTTATAGAATTTGATATTTTGAGATTATGAAAATTTCCATTGTTATTCCCGTTTACAATGTAGAGAAATATTTGTCGCGGTGTTTGGATTCGGTACTTAATCAGAGTTACGACAGCGACTACGAAGTCATTTGTGTCGACGACGGTAGTACCGATGGCAGTTCTGCAATACTCAAAGAGTATGCTGATAGAAACGAAAAAATAAAGATAATCAGACAGGAGAATAGAGGATTAAGTGGTGCACGTAATACGGGACTTCGGGCTGCTCGCGGTCAGTATGTATGGTTTGTCGATAGCGATGATTGGGTATCTGATAGAGCGTTGAGTATTTTGCACGACAATGCTAATGGGCAGGATATATTGTGTTTCAATGCTTGTATGTTTGACGATAACAAAAATGTATTTATCGACAATAGCAGTAATAATACCCAAAATGAATTTTCGATGAATGGCTGGGAATATTACAATTATTTTGTTTTAAAACCCGAAAAGATACATTTTGTCTGTGTTTGGCAAAGATTATATCGCAGAGAGTTTTTGTTGGAGAATAGTCTTTTTTTCGAAGAGGGTATCTATCACGAGGACAACCTATTTACACCTATTGTTTGTTATTATGCAGCTTCCGTAAAGGTGATACCCGATATATTGTACATCTACCGTATACGTCAAGGCAGTATTACACAATCGATTAACAGTAAGCGTATATTAGACACAATACACGTTACCAATAGCCTTGCTAAGTTTTTTATTCCAAACGATAATATAGATAAGCAAACTGTATACAAAATACTTGCTTCGGATTATATCAATTTCTTTTCGGAAGAAATATTCAATTTGTATGGTGATAAAGACAAAGAAATAAGCAAGTTAGTTGATTTCAAAATGTTTCGAAAAACGGCAGTGAGTCCACGTCACAGATTTCTATACTGTCTTATAAAGGTCTCGCCTACCCTATTTCGAGCATACTCCAAATTAGTAAAAAAGCTAAGGCAATAAACGAATATAAAGCTGTAATGTTTTCTGTAATAATACCTTTGTTCAACAAAGCATCGTACGTAGAGAAAGCCATTCGGTCGGTGTGGTCGCAGACATATCGCGATTTTGAGTTGATAATAGTCGACGATGGTAGTACCGACGGTTCTTTGTCTGTCGTAGAATCGTTTTGTTCCGAATTGAGCAAAAACGACTTAAAGACAAAATTCTACATCGTATCGCAAAAAAACTCCGGAGTATCGACTGCCCGCAACAATGGTGTAAAATCGGCACGATATCCCTACCTTTGTTTCCTCGATGCAGACGACTGGTGGGAGCCGACATTTCTTGAAGAGATGAGCCGATTTATAGGCGAATTTCCACAAGCAGGCATATACGGAACAGGTTATTACATCGTAAAAAACGGCCGGAAGCGTATAGCTCCGGTGGGAGTAGAGACCGATTTTGAGAAGGGAATTATCGATTATTGTAAGGTATATGCCCGAACACTCTGTATGCCACTTACTTCTATTTCGATTGCCGTACCGAAGCATATTTTCGAGCAGGCAAACGGGTTCAAACCCGCTCTGAAACTTGGCGAGGATTTCGACCTCTGGGTACGTATAGCTATGAATCATACAGTCGCATATCTAAATAAGCCTTTGGCATATTACAACCAAGATGTAGAACTAAAAAATAGAGCTATCGGCGGTAAATTATACAAACCGTCGGAACACATGCTATTTTCGGATTATGGCGTATTTATGCAGAATACCGATTTTCACTATCTGTACGAACGTTTGGCTTTGTACGGTCTATTGCCCTATTATTACAACAACGTCAACAAAATAGAAGTAGACAGTATATTGTCGCATATAGATTTGAGTAAACACGACGGTATATACGTATGGTATTACAAGTGTCTGCCTCGTTGGATGGTAAGATTATGGCAAAAAACACTAAAAACATTAAGTATCATAAAAAATAGGATTATAAAATGAAACCACAAGTTATTGTCGACCCTTCTGTAAATATCTTGTACGCAAGTTTTTATATCGAAGGATTGTATAAAATATATGGACGGCGAAATGTGAAATTCAGTTCTAAACCTTTCGTCTCTTTGTCTCTCGAATCTCGTATGGCAGCATTTCCTTTTGTAGTTATAAAAGACGGAAAAACGACCAAGTACATTATATCTTTCTATGATTCATATAAAATAATAGAAGAATTATATCATTGGTGTGATGTGTACGGAAGTGTGAATGCCAACTTTAATTTGACTCCCAAGCAATATCATACAAAATTGGTATCGCTTGCACCATCATTTGGAATAAGAGTTTGGGGAATTGCCAATACTATTCTTTTTGCTTTTTCCAATCTTGTAAAAACAACGAGATATACTAGAGAATCATTTAGTTATCGTAAGTTTTTAGGAAAATATAAAAGAATGTATACTCTTCGTCTACCATATAAAAGCTATGAAAAGAGTCGTACTATCGATAAAAAAAACAATTATATATTTTCACTTAATACACTGTGGTACAACGACGAATGGAATAAAAACGATGAAGGAGTTAATAAAACTCGAGCTAACTTTATAAGAGCGTGTAAAGATATAAAAACTATTGACTTTGAAGGAGGAATGGTATCGTCGAAACTCAGCCAATCGTCGAATAGATTATTCGCCGACTGTCTGTATCACAAAACAATAGCAATGAAGACATGGTTCTATAAAACATGTAAATCATTTGTGGTTTTCAATACACCTGCCTTTTGGAATTGTCATGGATGGAAACTCGCAGAGTACTTAGCTCTTGGAAAGGCAATCGTATCTACCGATTTATCGAATGATTTGCCTGCTCCTTTGATAAATGGAGAAAACATACATATTACAGACAATAGCCAAGAGGCAATCGGAGAAGCTATAACATTTATAATTAATAACATTGAGTATCGAGATAAACTCGGAAATAATGCTCGTCGATACTGGGAAAAATACGGCACTCCCGTAAAATCTTTGGAATTATTGGGGTGTGTAGGGGATTAACTTATTAGCAATTAGTAAATAAAATGAAAAAGATTCTACTGGTATTCGGTACTCGTCCGGAGGCAATAAAAATGGCTCCGCTAGTAAACAAATTCAAAGAGTATTCCTCAGATTTTCAGACTATTGTCTGCGTTACCGGGCAACATCGTCAGATGCTCGATAGTGTATTGAGGCTCTTCGATATTGTGCCCGACTACGACTTGGACATAATGAAGCCCGGGCAGGATTTGTACGATATCACATCGCGTGTAATACTCGGAATGCGTGATGTACTCCGAGACTCGCAGCCCGATATAGTGTTCGTTCACGGCGACACCACTACTTCGATGGCTGCAGCAATGGCTGCATTTTACAGCCAAATACCTGTAGCTCACGTAGAAGCTGGTTTGCGAACATATAATATCTATAGCCCTTGGCCAGAAGAGATAAACCGTCAGATTACGGGACGTATCGCTCGGTGGCACTTATCGCCTACCGAAATATCGAAAAATAACCTATTGAAAGAGAGTGTCCTCGCCGACAATATTTTTGTTACCGGCAATACTGTTATAGATGCTCTGCTATGGGTAAACAATAAGATAATAAACGACAAAGCATTGTCCGATAGTTTAACCCGACAGATATCGAACATCGGTTACGATATTTGTCGCCTACAAAACGGTAAACGTCTGATACTTATCACAGGGCATCGGCGCGAGAACTTCGGTGAAGGATTTTTGAATATCTGTATGTCTATCAAAGAATTGGCTAAGAAATACATGGATGTCGATTTTGTTTATCCTATGCATCTCAATCCCAATGTACGCAAGCCAATCAAAGAGATTTTCGGCGATATCGATAGCCATCAAGGAAAAGCTGCCGACAACATCTATTTCATCGAGCCACTCGATTACCTTCCTTTTGTCTTTCTTATGGGGAAATCTCACCTATTGCTTACCGATAGCGGAGGGGTACAAGAAGAGGCTCCCGGACTTGGCAAACCCGTGCTTGTAATGCGCGATACCACCGAACGCCCCGAAGCCGTAGAGGCTGGTACAGTGGCTTTGGTCGGTACCGATAGGCAATGTATTGTAAATAAGGTATCTTCGTTGCTCGACGATGAGTCGATATATCGGGCTATGTCGAAGGCACGAAACCCTTATGGCGACGGGAAAGCGTGCAGTCGGATAGTAGATATATTCAGACACCTGACCTGATACCCTACACAACGACGGCAACGTCTGCTACAAGGCGGTATAAGTCAACGGTAAAACTATGGTTATAAGCGACTTTCGTCTTATAAAAACACATACTCGAGTGCCTCGTAGATTTCGTCTTTCGACGATTTGCAGTTGCAGTGAAATCGACCTATATCTTCGAGCAAGGTGAAGTTTATCGTATTGGTAGTGTTCTTTTTATCGTGCTGCATGAAGGCATATATTTCATCGAAGTCACGGCAACCAATCGGTATGGCAGTATAATGCTCTTTTACAAAAGAGTGCAGTCGGTGGAGCTCTTTTTTGGGGAACTTGTAGTGAATTACCGACAGATAGAGTTCGCACACCATTCCCCAAGCGACAGCGTGCCCGTGAGTAAGCTCTATTTTTCGGCTTGCAGCCAGAGCCTCGAAAGCGTGTGCAAACGTATGCCCGAAGTTCAATGCTCGCCGTTCGTTGCGGTCGTATCGGTCTATCTTCGCCAGATATTGCTTAATCTCTATATTTCTCTTTATCAGACTGCTAAGAAGTTTTTTATCGATATTTTCCAAATCTATATCGTATGTCTGCCGTAGCAAATCGGAGTCCGATATAAGACCGTATTTGAGCATTTCGGCATATCCGTCGGCTTTTGCCGTATAAGGCAACGTATCTATTAAATCTGTATCTATCAATATCCATTTGGGGTCGGCAAAGACACCCACTTCGTTTTTCAGACCGGCGAAGTTTATCCCCGTCTTACCGCCTATCGATGCGTCTACCATTGCCATAAGTGTGGTAGGAATATTCACGAAATCGCAGCCCCTTTTGAAGGTTGCTGCCACGAAGCCTCCAAGGTCGGTAGTGATACCGCCTCCAATATTTACGATCAACGATTGGCGGTTTGCTCCCTCATTACCAAGCCATTGCCATAGCGACACGGCTTCGTCTATCGACTTAGCGCTCTCGATGGCTACCATCTTATATACCGACCTTATTCCGGTACTTCGAAGGCTTTCTATAATATCTGTAAATATATCATACACAGTACGATCTATAACGACAAATATACCATCGTCGCGATATTTGCCTACTATTTTTTCAATATTTTGCACTAAGTTCGAATACAGTATTTTCATCGGATGTTAGGGGCTTTTTGCAGTGCAAAGTTAAGTGATTTTTTTGCTTTTTATTGATAGAAAAGCTACTTGTTTTTATAAAAATTATTATCTTTGTATCGTTGTACAAGATAGATATTTTTATCTATTTACAACCATAATCATCCCATTATCAGTGATTTTTATTTTCTTATATTATAAACCAAATTAATTTTAAAACAATGAAGAGACAGATTTTTAGTTTTATGGCATTATTATTACTTGTAGCTACAGTATTGACTATGAGCAGCTGCAAGAAAGACACTCTCACTATCAAGAAGCAATGGCTATTGTTAGATGGAGAAGACGAAAACATGGTAGATATTTCATGTACTAAAGAAGGGTATATTATTATGGCAGAGCCAAGTGAGGAAACTGCCAAGAAGCATAACTTACCTAAAGACACCTATTTCATAACCTCCTCGTATGAAATAATTGAGATTAAAAGTACAAGCAAAACATCCGGGGTCGTAAAAATAAAAGGGGAAAAGGGGAAAATAGAAGATCTTAGCTATAGAAACCTCAATAATAAGGTCGTGATATTTGGTTTTCCAAATGAAAAAGCAGGTAAGATAACCATTTCATCTATTGGAGCAGAGGCTTTCGAAAGTAAAATACCTCTTCAAGAGTATCCTGCAAAAGATTAGATGTCAAGAAGAATATCGCACAGATAAATCACTAATAACACGATTGTTACCTCTCGGCTCATAGCCGAATATTCGGCACGAAAGCAACGACCGTAAAAGAATAAAGAGGCTGTCCGAAAGGTTAGCCTCTTTATTTTTTCTTTGCAATTTATCTACGTATATTTAGGGTAGATTCTTAGTGCTTTTCCGGTCGGCAGACACTATCCTCTTTAAACGCAAAACCTCTCTTCTGAGATGCGCAATCTCTTCGTTTTGTTTCTCAATAGTCTGTAATAGAGGATTCAACTCTTCGTCAGATATAGACTTTGGAAACTGAGCCTCGACTCGCCCAATAAAGTCGCTCAAAACATTCATATAGTTTACAAACGCATTGTATTCAGACTCATAGTGTGTTCCCATACGATTGCCCTCGCTCGTATACAGATGACTATCCATAAAATAGAAGTGAGACACATCTTGTAGCCTCAGCCAATCGGCTTGTAGCAAGCTATCTGGAAAGACATGTACTTTTTTCGACATCGCATAAAGCTTATTCAAAGCCTCGTTTTGCAGCTCATTACCGCAATAAGCCGTAAGACTTTTATCGTCGTTTGTCCACGATATAGGGTCGGGTACAGGCAAAGTGCCTATCGGAGTATTTTGAGCGATGGTATCTAACGGCGTAGAGAACGATACGCCGTTTCTATCGGCATAGTCGGGCAAAGCCCTGAAAAACTCGAATATCCCACTATGTTCGTTATTCGTAATACCAAGTATATCGTATCCGCACATTATGTTGAAAACACTCTCTTTATCAGGCGATTTGCCTATCCAACTCATAAACTTATCGGCAGTAAGTGGATATTCGTCCCAATCCCATTGCGAGAAACGGAAATTAAAATTATCGCTGAGCACATTATCGCGTATAAGTAGCTTCATCTTAGATATATACGGATGATTATAAACGAAATGCGGACTCTTGTAACCCATTATATGTTTTGCACCTTCGGTGATAATGGTACGAAAACCCATATCCGATACTTTTTTACCTATCTCATCGGAGTATATCATCGAGGTATTGAATAGCACATTAGGCTTATAACCAAACAGTTGCTCTATCTTTCGGCTCTGTTGCAATACTTGTCGTCGAAACTCGTTGTCGTCGAATACCGACGATAGCGAATACGAGTAAGGCATCGCCAGAAACTCCACCTTGCCTGTCTTAGCCAGAGCATCGAACGAATCTATCACCTCAGGAGCAGACTCCTCGAACCTTTCGAGAGCTATACCCGATATTGCAAACGATACCCTGAAATTACAGTCGGGTCTTTCGAGCATATCGAGCATAAGACGATTGGCGGGAAGATAACATTTTTCACTCTTATTTTTCAGATTATTATCGTTGGCATAGTCATCGTAATAATAGTGGTCGTTGTCTATGTCGACAAACGTATAATGCTTTAATACAGGCTCTTCGTGAACAAGAAATATAAAATTGACGTTTTTCATATAAAAAGTGAGAATGCACGATTAATTCAATTTTTCAAATATACGAATTTATTCTCACTTATAAATCGATTGATACGATATTTTTTATTAATTTCGCTTTGCGGAAAATGAAACGGAAGTGGTACCATAATCGACATGATAAATGGAATCTAATTGGGCAATAAAAGAAATAAGCGACGAAGAGCATAAGATTATCAATCGACTATCGGAAGAGTTGACAGTATCGCAAGACATAGCCAAACTATTGGTAATACGCGGAATAAATACTTTTGATGAGGCTAAAGATTTCTTTCGTTCGTCGCTCGACAAACTCCACGACCCTTTTCTTATGAAAGATATGTCGATAGCAGTCGATAGAGTAAACAAGGCTCTGCGTAAGCAGGAGAAGATACTCGTTTACGGCGATTACGATGTCGACGGAGTTACGGCGGTATCGGTCGTTTATGGCTTCCTCAAACAATACACCAAACTCATAAGATACTATATTCCCGACCGTTACACAGAAGGATACGGTATATCGTACAAAGGTATCGACTATGCCAGAGACAACGGTTTCTCGCTTATAATAGCCTTAGACTGTGGTATAAAAGCAAACGAAAAGGTCGATTATGCTGCCAAATACGGTATAGACGTAATAATTTGCGACCACCATACGCCAGGCAGCGAATTGCCGAAAGCTATTGCCGTATTAGACCCTTATCGTTCCGACTGTCGATACCCCTACTCTCATCTTTCGGGTTGTGGCGTGGGTTTCAAGCTGGTAGAGGCATTGTGTATCTCAAACGGTCTTAGAAAAGAAGATGCCTTCAAATATCTCGACCTTGTGGCTGTAAGTATCGCCTCCGATATAGTGCCTATCACGGGAGAGAACAGAATATTAGCACAATACGGTTTGCGGAAACTAAACAAACAGCCATCGGCCGGACTGAAGTCTATCAAAGAGGTATGCGGTATAGCCGATAAAACGGTAGATATATCAGACATTGTATTCAAGATAGGACCTCGCATAAATGCCTCAGGGCGTTTGTATAACGGCTCCGAAGCTGTTCAATTGCTTACATCGAGCAACGACGAGGTATTGCTACGAAAGTCGACAGATATAGATAGTTACAATAGCGAACGAAAAGATATGGATAAAAGCACTACCGAAGATGCCAAACGACAGTTCTGCCAACAGCCCGACTATTGCAACAAAAAATCGATTGTACTCTACAACCCTTTGTGGAACAAGGGTATAGTAGGTATCGTAGCATCGCGTATAGCAGAAGAATTTTGCCGTCCGACGATAATACTTACCGATAGCGACGATGGTCTGATAGCCGGTTCGGGCAGAAGTGTAGTGGGTTTCGACTTGTATTCGGCTATCGATTCGTGTTCAGACCTTCTGGTAACTTTCGGCGGGCACCCTTACGCTGCCGGTCTGGCAATGAAAAAAGAGTCGTTAGACGAATTTATAACCCGTTTCGACAACTTTGTAAACAACAATATTCTACCCGAACAGCTTATACCTCAAATAAATATAGATACCGAAATAAATTTTGCCAATATCTCGGCCAAGTTCATACGTATCGTCAAACAGTTTGCTCCGTTTGGTCCCCACAATATGAAGCCCGTATTTTGTACCAGGCGATTACGAGATTTTCGTTCTCAAAGTAGACTGATAGGGAAAGACAATACTCACGCCAAACTGGTATTAACGCAAGACAATAAAATATTCTTCGATGGAGTAGCTTTTTGTTCGGGATATATGCGAGATTATAATATGGAAAAGATTATAAATCACTTACGTAGCGGTGGTTATATAGATATTTGCTATACCATGGAAGAAAATAGCTTCAACGGCACTACCACCAATCAGCTGATGATTAGGGATATAAAAATTTCATAGTATTGATAGATGTTGCCTATCATTTTTCATAAAAAAAATGCTTACCTTTGAACATAAATATCAGTATATTTATACGATGTACAAACTATTGAATACAAGCTACTTCAATTCGAATACAATATTTTCAGACATGAAAATAATTCTCTTTTATAGGTAAATACTATTTTACTTATAAAAGAGTTTTTTTATACTGCGTATGGCTTTTGAATGAACTATAAGCAATCAATTGAAAAATAATCAAATATGGACAATACATTTTTTAGTAAATTTACGCCGAAGGAGCCGAAGTTTTTCCCC
>ERZ772967.3070-NODE-3070-length-10363-cov-28.829356_pt1 | contig 10363 bp, 9 predicted proteins | sample MGYA00511677_ERZ772967 | MGnify/ENA primary metagenome ERZ772967 (study PRJEB29015, sample SAMEA2737931) | human oral metagenome | biome: human oral; feature: human-associated habitat; material: dental | place: China | collected 2146 ...
CTCGGGCGAGTGCGCGAAAAGGTAGAAGCGGCACTCCGCGACGAGAGGCTTCTCGTCGGTACCGGCGAGGGGCAGTGCCCTCGTGACGAGGGCGATCGCGGTTTTATCCCGGCCGGTTGCGAAAAGGAGCTGGGAATAGTTGCCGAGGTTGTTGGCGTGGTTGGGGTCGGCGTCAATGGCCCGCCCGAACATTGCTTCCGCTTGATCGTAATCGTGGCGGATGGTCCACATGAAGGTGGCGTAGTTGCCGAGGTTGTTGGCGTGGTTGGGGTCGGCGTCAATGGCCCGCTCATACATCGTCTCGGCCCGGTCGTAGTCGTGGCGGACGGTCTTGAGGAAGTCGGCGTAGTTGCCGAGTATATCGGCGTTGTCGGGGTCTATTTTGATGGCCCGTTTGAACATCTTTCCAGCCTGTTCGTGGTCGCCCTGAATGGTCTCGAGAAAGATGGCATAGTTGCGGAGGTTATGGGCGTGCTTGGGGTCGGCTTTGATGGCTCTCTCGTACATGGTTTGGGCTCGGTCATAGTCGTGATGGACGATCCACAAAAAGTCGGCGTAGTTGCCGAGACAGCGGGCGCTGGTGGGATCGGTTGCAATGGCCTGTTCGTACATTTTCTCAGCCCGATCATTGTCACGAAGTATGTCCGTGAGGAAGAAAACGTAAAGAGCGAATGAATTGGGGTCAGGAGTTGATTTTGTTGTGAGTTTGTGGAGGAATTTGTCTGCCTCTTGGAGGGTCTGGTTAACGACGGGGTTGTCTCTGTCGAGGGTTCCGTGTTTGTGCATCGTCAAGGATATGGCGAGGGCTTGACGGGGACTGTGCTCGGTGCCTGCCATAGCCTCTAGGGTTTGCTGACTGAGTGGCCAGTCTGCTTCGTCGGCGACGAGGTCCAGAATCTCCCATTCGTAAGGGTCTATTTGACGTATAAGTGAGATGGTGTGATTAAATCTCTTCGAGGCCCATGCCCAGGCCTCTCTCCAGTTCGGTTCGCCCCAGGCGATGTCGTCCTTGAAGGTCAATGCGACTTCCTGGATCTGCGTCTTCGTCGCGGGACCCAGGCCCGCTCGTCTCCAGTCCGCCGCTGCCCTTACCAGGGCGTATCCCCATAGGTGCTGTTCCCGGCCTTCTTTTAGTCTTTGGCGGACTGCGGGGATGCTTCCGAGTAGTGGAGCGAGTCCGACTTTCTCCGCGGCGACGGCAAGATCTGCATAACTACTGCTCAACAGGGCGGTCTTTTCGTGCTCGGTCAGAAGAGTTTCCATTTGAAGTATGGTGAAGCGGTTGACGACGTCCCATCCGGGTGGCTTGTCCTTGACCCCGTCGCGCCATGACCTATAATTTGACTCCATCATTGTGGCTATGATGATGCAGGATCCTCGTATCCACACGTCGAGTTGTCCGAGCGACAGTGTCTGGTTGGACAGGAATCTATCGACATCATCGAGTATGATGATCGACCCGCGCCTCGGGCTCTGAGCGTCGCCGATGAGATGCCGTATGTCATCATCTCCTTTGGGGAACCATACTGGTGTGGAAGGGTAATTCTTGCGCACGATATCCACTACGAGACGCGTCTTGCCAGACATGGAGGGGCCGACTATAAGAGTAGGCGTATGGCTTTTGATGTTTCGGATTAATTTATCTCGGATGTTCCGGGACGGGAATTCTGAATCACTGTGATCGGAATTGCGGATCCATAGCTCTCCGAATTTCTTACCGAATTTGCAAATTCCGGAAGACTCTGCTCGAAATAGCTCAATTTTAGCGAATTTTGCTATATTTCGATCTTGTTGCACTCTGGACACCCAGTCATGCAGTAATATGGCTGGTGTCAATAGGAGTCCGATAAGGACAAGAATTGACCCTGATGTCTTCAGTTTGGCGATAAGGGGTGCTATGACCCCCAAGGTCGCGCCTATGACAGGAGGAACGAACCACCACGCAGACCGGTTCGGGTCTGTCGAGCGGGTCGCCCGCCGAGATCTCCATCGCACTCCGAGCCCCTTTCATCGATCGATTGCTAGGGAGTCTACCGTACCAAAGTCCCTCCGCGTCCTGCTCCCTCCGATGGTGGAGCGGAGTCGCTGTCTCGGTCTAGGGCGTGTTATGTAAGCCGTTTGAGTCAGTGGTCGATGGCGGCGATGCGGGTGGTGGTCCGGTATTGGACGGCGAGCTCGTCGCACCCGGTGGCCGGGCCGCGGTTGAGCCCCGGGGCGGCCGAAGCCGCGCTCGACGGCGTTGCGGTCCTCGTGAGCGTCGGGGTCGAAGGCGGGCGGTCCGCCCCCGGCGCTGCCGCGTCGGCGGCGGTTGGCGGCCTGGTCGGCCTTGACCGGGATTGGATCGCACCGGGTTTGATGGAGGCGGTGAACGCACGGAAGGATCACTGTCATGAGTGCACCGAGGAAGTACCCCGAGGAGCTGCGCGAGCGGGCCACCCGGATGGCTGTGGAGGCCCGTCGGGACCCGGAGAGGTCCAGGGGCGCGATCCGCAGGATCGCCGACGAGCTGGGCGTCCACCCCGAGGCGCTGCGCACGTGGGTGAGGCAGGCCGAGATCGATCGGGGCGACCGGCCGGGAACTACCGCCGACGAGGCGCGGCGGATCGGGGAGCCGGCGTCGGGGGTGCGCGGGCCGGGGGCGGGCCGATGAGATCCTGCGCAGGGCGAGCGCGTATCTGCGCCCCGGGCGGAGTGTGAGCGCCGCTGGGGGTCATCGACTCGTTCATCGATGACAACAGGGCGGACCTCGGGGTCGAGCCGATCTGCCGGGTCCTGACGGAGTCAGGGATCAAGATCGCCCCTTCCGCCTACCGGGCCCGCAGGACCCGGCCCCCGTCGGCCGGGGCTGTGCGTGATGAGACCCTCAAGACCGAGATCAGACGAGTCCACGAGGACGACTACCGGGTGTTCGGGGCCCGCAAGATGCACGCCGTGCGGGGTTGGAGTGAGCGGGGTCCTCTGGACTTGGGAAGAGTTTCTTCCCGCGACAGGTGAGGAGTGAGTTCATGACCAGAACCAAATACTCCGATGAGTTCAAGGAGCGGGTCGTTCGCGAGATCCTGGAGAAGGAGCGCACGATCGCGTCCGTGGCCGCCTCCTACGACCTGGTTCCGCAGACCGTGGGGGTCCGGGGTCGACCAGGCGCAGGAGGAGGGACGCCGAGGCCCGGGACCCCGAAGCCGCCGCCGAGTCGGCCGAGATCGCCGGGCCGGGGGGCGGAGGAGCGGGGAGCTGCGGGCGGAGAACGAGTTCTTGAAAAAAGGTGCGCCACGAGGGCGGGAGGCCTGATGCGCGTGTAGGTGATGCGCGGGTTGAATGCCGTGCTGCGCAGGAGATGAAGGTGATGGCCCTTCGGAGCCGCCGTACGGGCGGGGGCTTCAAACCACCGCATGCTGCGGGACCGGTGACGGTGTCGTGGTGAGCGATGCGGAGAAGGCGTCCGTGAAAGGACGTCAGGTGGGGGCCAGGAAGGCGAGCGCAAGCGAACCGCTGTTGACGTGTCGTTACTGAATAGGTGGCATCAGAACCGGGTGTTACTTTTTGGCCCGGGATAAGTCTGGCGGTGGCCCGTTGACTGGCCAGGCGGTGTCCGGCATGGAGGCGGCGCGATCCTGGTCTGCGGCTTCTGCGTGGAACGTGGGAAGGCACGTCCGGATACTGTCGCGCCAGGTGCGCGACGACAGGGAGGTCCTTGAGCGGATGAACCGCAAAAGGCGGAGTACCGTGGCCGGATGTGCCGGCGGACCGGCTCGTAGTAGTGTGGAAATCCCTGTAATGGGGGCTGAGCGAAGGGGCCGGGTCATTCGCGGGAGTGCATGTTGATCAACCGAGTTCCGGGAGGAATCAGATGAGCGGACCGCAGTTGTCAGGAAAACCGTTCGATATTTCGAAGCAGGAGGTTTGGCGGGCCTATCAGAAGGTCAAGGCGAACAAGGGGGCCCCGGGGGTGGATGACTGCTCCGTGGGGGCGTTCGAGAAGGATCTGAAGAACAATCTGTACAAGATCTGCAAGTCGGATGTCCTCAGGCAGTTACTTCCCGCCGCCGGTGCGCGCCGTGGAGATACCGAAGCCGAGCGGAGGAGTCAGGGTGCTCGGAGTGCCCACCGTGGCTGACAGGGTCGCGCAGACGGTGGTCGCCGAAAAGCCGGGGGAAGAGGGTCGAGCCGATCTTCCATCCGGATTCTTACGGCTACCGTCCGGGCCGTAGCGCCCTGGACGCAGTGGGACAGTGCCGCAGGCGCTGCTGGAACAGGGCCTGGGTGGTGGATCTGGATATCGCCAGATTCTTCGACGAGGTCGATCACCAGCTGCGGCTCAAGGCGGTGGCCGGGCACGCCCCGGAGCCGTGGGTGCTTCTGTATATTTCACGGTGGCTGAAGGCGCCGATCCAACACGGTGACGGGACGATCGCCCAACGATCCCGGGGCACGCCCCAGGGATCGGCGGTCAGCCCGGTCCTGGCCAACCTGTTCCTGCACTACGCGTTCGACATGTGGATGGCGCGCCGCTTCCCGACGGTGCAGTTCGAGCGCTACGTCGATGACGTGGTGGTGCACTGCGTCACCGAGCGTCAGGCGCGAGAGGTGCGCGAAGCCGTCGAGGGCAGACTGGCCCGGGTCGGGTTGCGGATGCACCCGGACAAGACCCGGATCGTGTACTGCCGGACTCAGAAGCGCAGGGGCGACCACCCGGAGGTGTCGTTCGACTTCCTGGGGTACACCTTCCGACCCCGGGCGGCGCGGGACGGGAAGGGCGGGATATTCACCTCGTTCCTACCGGCGATCAGCAAGAGCGCCCTTAAACGCCTCAGTGCCCGGGTGCGGTCCTAGAGGCTGCACCTGCGCACAGGAAGCACCTTCACGGGCCTGGCGCGGACGATCAATCCGATCGTGCGCGGGTGGATGCAGTACTACGGGCGATTCTACCGCACCGCCCTGTATCCGCTTCTCAAACGCATCAACGCCTACTTGGTGCGCTGGCTGCGGAAGAAGTACAAACGGCTGCGGACCTTCAAGAAGGCCAAAGCGGCCTGGAGGAGGGTGACCCGTCAGTGCCCCCTCCTCCTGAGCCACTGGGCCTGGGTCCAATCATTCTGGTGACCAAGGATGACAAGAGCCGTGTAACGGGAGACTGTTACGCACGGTTCTGTGGGAGCCCGGGGGTGAGACTCCCCCGGGCCACCCGACCAGCGGCCTTCTTCGCGAAAGAACGTCGGTGAGCGAGCGCTACGAGCTCATCCGCCGCGAAGAAGGCAACTGCCCAGTCGCATCCATGTGCAAGCTGGTCGGAGTGTCCAAGTCCGGATACTACGACTGGCTCGGCCGGCCCGACTCCGCCACGAAGGTCAGAAGGAGGAAGTTGACCCTGATGGTCGAATCCGAGTTCAACGCCTCGGACATGACCTACGGGTACCGGCGCGTCACCGCCGCACTGCACCGCAAGGGCGTGACGGTCTCGGCGGACACGGTCCGCTCCATCATGCGCGAGAAGGAGCTGAGAGCCGCGCAACCGCGCCGGAAGGTCCGCACCACCGTCCCCGCCGACGACATCGACACCCGCCCCGACCTCGTGGGCCGGGACTTCACCGCCCGGACCCCCGGACTCAAATGGGTCGGGGACATCACGTACATCCGCACGTGGGTCGGGTTCGTGTACCCGGCCACCGTCCTGGACTGCTGCACCAAGAAGGTCATCGGCTACGCCATGGCCGACAACATGAGAACCGACCTCGTCTGCGACGCCATCGATATGGCCGTGCGCCGCTGCCCCCACCAGAAGAACGTCACGATCTTCCACTCCGACCGGGGCAGCCAGTACACCTCACAGCAATTCGCCCGGCACCTGGAGCACCACAGGATCCGCCCCTCCGTAGGCCGCACGGGAGTGTGCTGGGACAACGCCTGGGCCGAATCATTCAACGCCACCCTGAAGAACGAACGCGTCCACCGCATGGTGCGCCCCACACGAGAAAAGGCCATCAACGATGTTGCCTCGTGGATCGAGACCGACCCTGCAATCACACGCGACTCCACTCAACGCTCGGCTACCGCACCCCCAACGAGGTCGAACACGAGCTGAGAAGCCAGAAACACGCAGCCTGAGACCACCAAAAACCACGGTCCGAGAAACACCGAGCACTCCACACGGCAGTGGGAGGCGCTTCACGTACTGCGTGATCCAACGGCGCTTTCCCGAGTAGAGCCGGTTGCCGCAGACTTCGTCGTAGTAACGCAACCCGAGCGATGAATTGGCTACGGCCAGTATGAGATAAGCATGAGACTCCTCCTGGATGTCGGCCAGTGAAATCCAGTAGCAATTGCCGTTGACGACGGCTCCGCTGGTATCGAGGGCGAAGCGAGGACTTTCACTGATGTCCGGGAACACGATCTTGGGCTTTGCCCACAGTGCGGGACGCTGCGGCACCCAGATCTCATACCACTCGCGGCCACCTTCGATGACGTACTTTCTGCCGCGGAGCTGCCCCTCGTGACGGTGCAGGTAGGCCGAGGCTCCCGGCCAATCTTCAATATTGAGGGCTCTTCTTCTCTCGGAGGAGAGGTCGTAAGGATAGAGCACCTGCATGTCGAGCCGTTCTGAGATCCTCCATGGAGTGATGTTGCGCTGTGTGATCAAAGGCAGAAGCAAGGATGATTCGACAGCGGGGGCCCGGGTGCTCCAGTCCTCTCCGAGGAAGACGTTATCGGCGGTGGTCTTGATCCCGACTCGGATTTTCGCGATGTCGCCAAAGCGCTTCCACGACTTTTCGTCGACCGACTGCAGCCAGTGATCGGTGAGGGGATCTGAGAGCCTCCAGGGAGTCTTCGTGTCGGCGGGGACGCTCAGTGTCCCGACTCTCACCTCGTACGATTTGTTGTTGTGCGACGCGATGCATCTGCTTGTGGCCTCGAGAGCGTCGAACAGGGGACGGCCGCTAGAATTGAATGGAACCGGCGCTTCGTATGCGCTGACGAATCTCGGCGCACTGTTGATCGTTTCCGACTTGCTTGCGATGATAATGGCGGGAAGCACGGCGGCCTTGAATAGTTTCGTGTCGCCGAGGTCGTAGACTTCGAAGATCCTAAGATCTTCCTTCGTGAGCGTGCGCCGGATGTTCTGACCCGCAAGGGTCGTGAGGAACCGATTGGAGCAGAGCAGACCCATGACGCCGCGCTCCACGAGCAGTCGCGAGGCCGCGGTGACAAAAGGATGTGTAAGGTCGACACGGCCGGTGAGCGAAAATTCATTCGCAAGAAGCTGTGCTGTTCTCTGGCCGAGGTTCTGGGTTCTGACATACGGAGGATTGGTGATTATTACGTCTGCCGACCCGGTGGCCAGCCGCCGCTGCCGTACTAGGAAGTCGTCATGGATGATCTGCGCGCGTATGCCGGCATCTTGGAGCCTCCTGCTCGCAGAGTCTGCGGCTCCGGCATCGATTTCGTACCCGATGAGTTCGAGATCGCCCTGGTATCCTGCTGAGTGCGCCGCCCGTGCGATGGAGATCAGCAATTCTGCGTCACCGCATGCGGGATCGATGATGGTGAGTGATGGCTTATCGATCGGAGCGCGAGCGATCGTGTGCTTGGCGAGGAAATCTGCAAGAGCGCTCGGCGTGTAGTGTCGTCCGTGCCGCTTTGCGGATGATATGCCAGTAGCATGGTTCATTTTCGCGCGCTCCTTACGGATCGAGGTTCATCGACGGTGCACGGTTCGGCGCTCTCACTGAATTCTATCATTGATAGGTTGCTCTGAGGTTGTCCGAGTGAGTCCTCTGGATGCGACGTGACGTGCCCCGCTTTCGTGGAGCGTCACGGAGAGCACCCATGGTGTTCACAGAGCGTCTTGCCGCATGAAGTGTACCACGGGTCTTCGCCCGGACGAGTTCGCAGGCCTGCTCATTCGACTGCGTGATGAGGCGGTTCGGGACTGTCCCGCATGCCGGTCTTGGGATGCGATGAGGTCGCTGCGGATGATGCATGCCGACATGCCTCATAGTCTTTCGCAGGAGGTCATCGACGACTCGTCGGGCGCGTGCTGGCGCCGGTGGGGGGCGGGGTCGGGCCGGGTCGCCCGCGGCCGCGGGCGACCGCGCCGGGTTGTCCGCTGCGCCTCTTCGCGTCTGCTGCGCCTTCTTCTGTCTGCTGCGCTCCTTCACCCTCTGCTACGCCTCTTTTTCTCGTACAGTGGAGGGTCAAGAGGCGTAGCAGAGTGAAAGGGGCGTAGCAGACGTGGGCGCGGGCGGACCGGCGGGCGGCGTGGTCCGGCGACTCGGAAAGGCGACCGGCGTGCATCTTCCCGCCTCCGCCCCGCGGCCCTCATCATCGCGCTCCAGCACGAACCCCGATGAGAAAGGCTCAGTATTCGAGTGAGCGCCCAGTGGAGGATATGCTTCGTGTGGCGTCAAGGAGGGGCTGAAGATGTCGAACTCGTCGACTACCACTGACACTGACCTCATCGAGCCGATCCACCCGGGAGAGATCCTCATGGAGGACTTCATCAAGGGCTTCGGGATCACGCAGAGCCGCCTCGCCGTCGCCATCGGGGTGCCGCCGCGCCGGATCAACGAGATCGTGCACGGCAAGCGCGGGATCACAGCCGGCATGGCAGTCCGGCTCGCCAGGTACTTCGGTACTTCCGCCGAGTTCTGGATGAATCTCCAAATGCACTACGAACTGCGGTTGGAGCGACGGGCTCTGCGGGATCAGCTCGAGCGCATCAAACCGTTGGAACCCGTCGCATGAGCGCCGTCGGCGGGCTCATCCCCGGTTCAACCAGGGCCACTCGCTCGTGAGGTAGGCGCCGACGGCGCGGTGGCGGAAGTCGTAGGGCCTGCCGCGCCGGATGATTCCGCGGGTGAGGTCCAGGCGCTGCGCGGTCGGCCCCGCGTCGGTCGTCCTCTCATAGCCCATGGAGCGGGCGATGTTCGTCAGGGTGCGCTCCTCGGGCGGAAGGGCCGCCATGGCCTCGAGGAAGTGCCGTTCGCGAGGCGGGAGCCGGTCGAGGATGCGCTGCACATGGGCCTCGGCCTCGGGGGCGGCGTCGCGCCATCCCGTCCTGACGTGCTCGGCGGTGATGATGTCGTCGGTTCCCGCGTACCAGGCGCGCTCCCCGGCGAGCTGGAAGAGGAACGGCTCCCCGTGGGCGAGCTCGACGATGGCGCGCTGCGCGGCGGGCTCCATGAACACCCGCCCGACGCCGCCGGCGTCGTCGGCGATCGGCCAGCCCTCGGTGACGAAGGGCTGGAGCGCGCTCATGAGGGCGTCGTCGTCGATGGCGCCGAGGGTGGTCGTCCGGAATCGGCGGGCGAACGTGGCCCCCTTCCGGGCGCCGGTCATGTCCGCGAATTCGGGCAGGCCCGTGAGGTACACGGCGATCGGCAGGGCCCGCTCGATCTGCAGCCCGCCCGGGACGTCGACGGTCTCCTCGTGGGTCAGGGCGTCCCCCAGGGCGATGAGCAGCTGCGAGCGGGCGTTCTCGTCGCTGATGTTCTGCACCTCGTCGATGTGGATGATCACCACGACGTCCCCGCGCCGGATCGCCGCGCGGCCGATCTCGATGAGGAGGTCGGTCAGGGCGATGTACGGCTCGGGCCCGTCCTGCGCGCGCACGGACAGCGAGACGCCGGAGGCGGCGACGGTCTCGACCCTGCGCAGGAGGTCGCCGATGCGCTGCTCCCGGGCGGCGGCCAGGCCCGCCGCCGCCGACAGGTCCAGGAGCGCGGAGGCGACCCTTTTGAGCGGGTCGGTGCCGGAGGGGATGCGCAGCTGGGGCGTGGTCCAGTCCCCCGACTGGGACGCCTCGCGCGCGATCCGGCGCACGAGCGAGGACTTGCCGGAGCCGGCCTCCCCGAGGATGGTGCGGCCCCGCTCGTGCAGGCCGGCGGCGCGGCGCGGGCGCAGGACGTCCCGCCAGTCGCTGAGGTGGGAGGTGCGGCCGGCCCACACCTCGGGCACGGTGTCGGAACCCGGGCTGAACGGCGAGTCGAGCGGAGACCTCATGATGATAAGTTTATCAAGTTTCAAGGATCTTGATAAACTTATCAGGACTGCCGGGGCGGGCGCCGACGTCGGGCGGGCGGCACACTGTCCCCATGGACGATCTGCGCATCCCGCCCGGCCCCGGCTGCCCGCGGGGGCTGCGCGTGCCGGCGGCCGAGCTGATCGAGCGCTTCTCCCACGCCTCCGGTCCGGGCGGTCAGGGCGTGAACACCTCGGACTCGCGCGTGCAGCTCGGCCTGGACCTGGCCACCACCACCGCCCTCGACGAGCAGCAGCGCGAGCGGGCCCTGGCGCACCTGGGGGAGCGCCTGACGGGCACCGTCCTGACGGTCGCGGCGGCCGAGCACCGCTCCCAGCGCCGCAACCG
>ERZ772967.3073-NODE-3073-length-10363-cov-3.403473_pt1 | contig 10363 bp, 7 predicted proteins | sample MGYA00511677_ERZ772967 | MGnify/ENA primary metagenome ERZ772967 (study PRJEB29015, sample SAMEA2737931) | human oral metagenome | biome: human oral; feature: human-associated habitat; material: dental | place: China | collected 2146 ...
CACGCAGTGGAAGGGTATTTAGCGAAATTGGTGCAGTTGGGTGAACCGGTGGCAATTTGCGAACAAGTCGGCGATCCAGCCACGGCAAAAGGGCCGGTGGAACGCCAAATTGTGCGCATTGTCACGCCGGGTACGGTGAGTGATGAAGCGCTGCTACTGGAACGTCAAGACAACTTAATTGCGGCGGTTTATCAAGAAAAAAACAAATTCGGCTTGGCGACCTTGGATATGACGTCCGGCCGTTTTCAGCTTTGCGAACCTGCCGATAAAGAAACCTTGCGCGCAGAGCTACAACGCATTGCGCCGGTGGAACTGCTTTATTGCGAAGAATTTAACGAAATGGCAGCGATTGAGCATTGCAAAGGCTTGCGCCGTCGCCCAATTTGGGAATTTGAACTTAGCACGGCGATTACGTTGCTTAATCGTCAGTTCGGCACAAAGGATTTACGTGCCTTTGGCGTGGAAAAATCCCCCCTTGGTTTAAGCGCGGCAGGCTGTTTATTGCAATACGTGAAAGAAACCCAACGCACGGCCTTACCCCATATTCAAAGTATCAGCGTGATTCAAAATCAAGATTGTATTCAACTTGATGCCGCCACACGCCGAAACCTTGAACTCACCCAAAATCTTGCTGGTGGCACGGAGAATACGCTCGCCTCGGTGTTGGATAAATGCGTGACGCCAATGGGCGGTCGTTTGCTCAAGCGCTGGATTCATCAGCCTGTTCGGGATGTAGAAAAATTAAAACAACGTCAACAAGCCATTGCGGAAATTCTCAATTTTGATTTAGTGGACGAACTGCAACCTTATTTACAACAAGTGGGCGATATGGAGCGCATTTTGGCGCGTGTGGCGTTGCGTTCGGCGCGTCCGCGCGATCTCACCCGTTTACGCACGGCGTTAGAACAAATCCCCGAATTAAGATCCATCGTTCAACAAAAAATACCGCCATTTTTGACCGCACTTTTCAGCCAAATTGCTGATTTCAGCGAACAATGCGATTTACTGCAACGCGCCATTATCGACACCCCGCCGCTACTCATTCGCGATGGTGGCGTGATTGCCGAAGGCTATAATGCGGAATTAGATGAGTGGCGCACGCTCTCTGATGGCGCCACTCAATATCTGGAGAATCTGGAAAAACGCGAACGTGAAAGCACCGGCATTGATACCCTAAAAATTGGTTTTAACGCGGTGCACGGTTATTACATTCAAATAAGCCAAGGGCAAGTGCACAAAGCGCCGATTCATTATGTACGTCGTCAAACCTTGAAAAATGCCGAGCGTTACATTATTCCGGAACTCAAAGAATATGAAGATAAAGTGCTTAAATCCAAAGGCACAGTATTGGCGTTAGAAAAGCAACTTTATGATGAATTATTCGATTTATTGCTACCGCACTTGGGTGCATTGCAGCTGGCAAGTCTTGCGCTTTCTGAATTGGATGTATTGGTCAATCTTGCAGAACGTGCGGACACGCTCAATTATGTGATGCCGACTTTCTGCGATGACATCAGTGTGAAGATTGAAAATGGTCGCCATCCGGTGGTGGAACAGGTGTTGAAGGATCCCTTTATCGCCAATCCGGTCAATCTTAATCGCGATCGCCATTTGCTTATCATCACCGGCCCGAATATGGGCGGCAAAAGCACCTATATGCGCCAAACGGCATTGATTACCTTAATGGCGTATATCGGCAGTTTCGTGCCGGCAGACAGCGCACAAATCGGCCCGATTGATCGTATTTTCACCCGCATTGGCGCGTCTGACGATCTGGCTTCCGGACGCTCAACCTTTATGGTGGAAATGACAGAAATGGCGAACATTCTTCATCAAGCCACCGCGCAAAGTTTAGTGCTGATTGATGAAATCGGGCGCGGTACCTCCACGTATGACGGGCTTTCTCTTGCTTGGGCATGTGCCGAATGGTTGGTGAAAAAAGTTCACTCGCTGACCTTATTTGCCACCCATTATTTTGAATTGACTGCGCTACCGGAACAACTTCCGGGTATTGTAAACGTGCATTTAGATGCGTTGGAACATAACAACACCATCGCCTTTATGCACGCTGTGCAAGAAGGTGCGGCAAGTAAAAGTTATGGCTTAGCCGTGGCGGCATTGGCGGGAGTTCCGCAATCGGTTATCAAGCTCGCGGAACAAAAACTCACCCACTTGGAAAAAATGTCGGGGCATTCCGTCGATCAACAAATCCAAGCCTTACGCGAAGCCAATCACAATCAAGGCGAACTGTTGTTTGAACAAGAAACTGATGCGCTCCGCGAAGCCGTTGAAAAACTCGATCCCGACGATTTAAGCCCGAAACAGGCACTGGCGTATTTGTATCAGTTGAAGAGGATGGTGAATTAAAAACATCAAAGGAAATGACCGCACTTTGACGTCAAAGTGCGGTCAGTTTTTGTTTTTTTTCCGTATTACGGCTAACCCGTTGCCGAGATTAGATTCATTATATGTTTATGATGAAGGATTCGACAACCATCTAAACAATATAATCCCGAGCAAAGTACAAAGCAGCCCTCCGCCAAGATGGAGCAAAATAACTCGCAACCCGTCTGACCATTTATCAGACATTAATAATTCAATAACTTCCGCCGAAAATGAAGAAAATGTCGTAAAGGAACCTAAAAAACCTGTCATTACGAATAATTTCCAGAGCATGTTAATTTGTGGGTATTGCCAAAGTGAGGCCATAAACAAACCGATCAGAAAACATCCAATTAAATTTGCAAACAGCGTACCAAAAGCAATGGTTGAAAAGATCGCATTAAGCCATATGCCCAATCCCCAGCGCCCTAAGGCGCCAAGGATTGCACCGGCACTGATACATAATATGGATTGTAGGATCATTTTACATCAAATAAGTTACGAAGGTATTTGGCGACAGATTCATCTTTATTGGCGCCGATGAGTTCTAATTGTGGACAGGCTTGCTTCAAACGTTTATCTGCATTCTCCATTACACAACCTTTTCCGACACCGAGTAACATTTCGAGATCATTCATTCCATCGCCAAAACCGATACACTCTTTCAACGTGTAATTGCGCGTAGCCAAAACATGTTTTAACGCATCGCCTTTAGAAACCGCTTTATTCATTATTTCTAAGCAGGTTACGGCAGAATAAACAATCGTAATTGTTTCACCGAATTTTTCACGTAAATGACGTTCAATTTCAATTAAATCATTAGGTTTTTTACTGATAAAAAAGACTTTTTCCGTGCCTTTGCCGTGATGTTGAGAAAAATCTACGACGTTATACATGAAACCGGAATCTTGATGGTATTTGCTTAATTCGGGAACATCCGTATTAATAAACCAGCCCTCATCCTGATAAGTGTTCAAACAAACTTTTGTTTTATCAAAAGGCGTTTCATAAAGTTCAAGTACAATATCTTCAGGCAAACTATTGCTATAAATTATGTTCTCCTCCAAGTCTCTAACCCTTGCACCATTTGAGGTTATCATCACCGCGCGTTCGGCGCCAATTTTGCCTAAAATTGATGAAACATCGGTATGATTTCGGCCTGTCGCCAAAACAATATCCACGCCTTTTTGTTCCAGTCGATTTAGCGTATCAATCGTAAATTCACCGATAACGTGATTTGCGTTTAGTAATGTGCCGTCCAAATCAGAAACAACGGCTTGAAAAGGTAAGCGTGACATAATAAATCCTTAAAAAATTTGCCAAATCATATCAAAAAACGGTGAACTTAATCAGTTAAGTTGACGATAAAGTCCATTGATATCGTATTTTTAAATATGACAACCAAACAACGACAGGTGAATAGGAAGCGATATGAAACATCGTATGCCGCTTCGCGAATGCCATAGTGTTTTTTCTAAGATGAGTTTGATGATGTGATGCTTGAATTCAATGGAATAATCTTTTGTCATAAAAACCTGCTCCTTAATCAGTCGGTTTTGTCCAACTTTTGGGGAGCAAATCAAAGAGCGGTCAAAATTAAAAACGTTTTATCGCTAACTGAATTTACTACGGAAGATCGTCAATCTCTCTATCTGCTTTTTGTACGATCATATGTTCACGTCTTAAACCGACATCATAAGCAAGCGCAATCGCGATAAAAATAGAAGAATAAGTACCGAATCCAATACCGATTAATAAAGCTAACGAAAAATTGTGGATTGACGGTCCGCCGAAGAAAAATAAAGATACGACAACTAGCAAGGTTGTTGCGGATGTCATGATAGTTCTTGATAAAGTTTGTGTTAAAGAAATATCAATAATATCAATCGTATCCACACGTCTTATTTTGCGGAAATTTTCACGTACACGGTCAAATACCACAATACTATCGTTGATTGAATATCCGACCACGGAGAGAATCGCAGCCACAAAGGTAAGATCCATTTCAACTTGAAGTGCAGAAAATGCACCTAACGTGATGATAACGTCGTGCGCAAGCGATGCTATACCACCGAATCCTAAACGCCATTCGAAACGAGAACCTACGTAAATTAGTATCATGGCAAGTGTCGCCAAGGTGGCATAAACAGCCCCTTCCGCTAGTTCGTCCCCAACATTTGGTCCAACAAATTCGACACTCTTAATATGAATATTAGGATCAATACTTTGCAGCATCGCTTTTACACGATCACCGATACTGGCATCATTGTCTGCCGCAGGTAGGCGAATCATAACGTCCTGCACCGACCCTGTGGTTTGAACGATTGGACTTTCAATCCCGTTTTCATTTAACGTCGCGCGAATTTTATTTAAATCGGCAGCTTGTGAAAAATGCGTATCAAAAACGACTCCCCCCGTAAAGTCTAATCCCCAGTTGAAGCCTTTGGTAATGATAAAAAATAATGAAATCGCCATAAGAATAGCGGATACAAAATATCCCCATTTCCGTACTTTCATAAATTCGGTCAGTGGAAACGGCAGTTTTATGCCATTAATTTCTCGAATAAAGTGACCGTCTTTATCTTTTGCAAATAGTTTCATTATTACTCCACTAAATAGATAATTTCTTCAGTTGTTTACCGCCATAGAGGAAATTAACCAGCGCACGGGTTCCCGTAATAGCGGTAAACATAGAAATCGCGACCCCTAAAGAAAGGGTTATTGCAAATCCTTGAATTGGGCCTGTTCCCACAGAGTAAAGAATAACTGCGGTTAAAATTGTGGTTAAATTTGCATCAAATATTGAGGTAAATGCACCGTTATAACCCTCATCAATAGCTTGCTGGATAGGCCGTCCATTTCTTAATTCTTCTTTAATCCGTTCAAATATTAATACGTTTGCATCGACAGACATACCTAATGTCAAAACGATACCCGCAATCCCTGGCATAGAGAGTGTCGCCCCGGGCAAGATAGACATCAGGCCGACAAGCAATACGATATTAATAACAAGTGCGAGGCTTGCAACAACACCGAACATCTTGTAGTAAAACAGCATGAAAATAATGATGGCGACCAATCCCCACAAACTGGCATTAATGCCTTGTTCTACATTTTGTGCACCTAATGTCGGACCAATCGTACGTTCTTCAACAATTTGAACAGGCGCGATTAACGCACCGGATTTCAATAACGTAGAAAGGTTGTGCGCCTCACCGATACTACTTACTCCGGTAATTTGGAAATTTGCCCCGAAGCGTCCCTGAATTGTCGCTACATTAATGACTTCTTCATTTTTTTCTAAAATGACTTTGCCATTTTCATCTCTCTTACCATTGTCTTTATATTCAACATATAACGTCGCCATCGGTTTTTTGTAATTCTTTTTCGTTGTTTGCGACATAAGTTCGCCACCTTCACTGTCTAGCGTTACACTAACCTGTGGCGTACCGGAATTTTGATCAACGCCTGCGCTGGAATTAATAATATGCTCGCCACCCAACACCGCACGCTTATACAGAATAATCGGCGTTCCTTGACGATCATATTTAATTTCAGTATCTGAAGGAAGAATTCCACGCGCAGCCGCATCAGGGTTGACAGAAGTGTTTACCATGCGAAATTCAAGCGTTGCCGTTGCGCCTAAAATCTCTTTTGCACGTGCGGTATCTTGGACGCCCGGCAACTCAATAACAATGCGCTCTGCCCCTTGACGCTGAATAACGGCTTCTGCCACCCCTAATTCAGCAACACGTTTACGCAGAATCGTTAAATTTTGTTCAATGGCCAAATCACGTGCCTCATTTAGGGCGGCCTTTGATAAGGCTAAATTTAGTGCATTATCTGCCGATTCGCTAATTTCCAAAGTCGGATGTAGTTGTCGTAGAATACGCGCAGCCTTAGAAATTTGATCCGAGCCGGCCAACACGACTTCCGTGCCAAAATTAGTACTGTTTTTAATCGCGGTGTATTGAATTTTTTCTTTGCGGAGCTCCGTACGCAATGTATCCTGAAGTTGCTCTTGACGTTTAGTCAATGCAGAATTCATATCGACTTCCATCAAAAAGCGAACGCCGCCGCGCAAATCTAATCCCCATTTCATCGGATTTGCACCGATTGAACTGAGCCATTTTGGTGTAGCCGGCGCAAGGTTTAATGCGGTGGTATAATTATTGCCGAGTTTTTGTGCAATTTTATCCTTCGCCAATAATTGATCATCCGTATTATTAAAACGTGCCAGAATAGATCCGCCTTCTAATACTATAGATTTTGAATTAAGTGAATTTTCTTTTAAAACATTTTGTACTTCAGTCAACACTGCCGTATCGGCATCTTGCCCACGCGTTCCGGAGATTTGCACAGCGGGATCTTCGCCATAAATGTTTGGAAGAGAATACAACGCACCGATAGCCGTTATCAAAATGACCATCAGGTTTTTCCATAGCGGGTAACGATTCAACATAGTTTGCCCTTAGAAGTTAAATTAGAGAGATTTCAAGGAGCCTTTTGGCAATACGGCAACGATATAGTTACGATTAATGGTGACTTCCGTCGTATCGTTTAACGCGATAACCACACTGTCGCTGCCTTCGGTAACTTTGGTGATTTTTCCGATCAATCCGCCGCCGGTAAGCACTTCCGTTCCTTTTGCCAATTCGGACATTAATTTTTTATGTTCTTTATTGCGCTTCGCTTGAGGACGATAAATCATAAAATAAAAAATCAAACCGAAAATAACAAAAATCAGTAATGTGGACATTGGGTTTTGCGCTTCCATTTTCTTTCCTTAATAGAGTGAGATTAAAACTGCGCGGTAAAATACCATAAAAAGCGTTTTAATTAAAGTAGAGACTAAAAGTGCGGTCATTTTTCAATGAGTTTACTCTTTGTATCCGAATTTCAATCGTATGAATTTTTAACAAAAATAAACGACGATAAAAATCGCCGTTTATGTATAGTAATCAGGTTAAATAAAATTAATCGCCATATACCGGCAAACGTTTACAAATATCCAACACTTTCGCTTTTACATCGGCTATAACTTGCTCGTGGTTATCCCGGTTAATGCTATCCAAGACGTCACACATCCAGACGGCCAATTCACGAACATCATTCTCTTTGAACCCACGACGCGTCACTGAAGGTGTTCCTACGCGAATACCTGAAGTCACAAACGGTTTTTGCGGATCATTCGGTACGGAATTTTTATTCACAGTAATGTTAGCCTTACCTAGAGCCGCATCAGCCGCTTTCCCGGTGAGACCTTTTTTAACCAAACTGACTAAGAATAAATGGTTTTCCGTTCCCTTCGAAACCACATCGTAACCACGCGAATTAAAAACATCACACATCACTTTGGCATTTTTCATCACTTGTTGTTGATATTCTTTAAATTCCGGCTCCAATGCCTCTTTGAAACAAACCGCCTTCGCCGCAATCACATGCATTAACGGCCCGCCTTGATTTGCCGGGAAGACGGAACTATTTAATTTTTTATACAGTTCTTCATCTCCGCCTTTGGCAAGAATCAATCCGCCACGCGGCCCACCTAAAGTTTTATGTGTCGTGGTGGTGACAACATGTGCATACGGTAATGGGTTCGGATAAATACCCGCCGCAACCAAGCCCGCAACATGCGCCATATCAACGAATAAATACGCACCGACCTCATCGGCGATTTCACGCATTTTTTTCCAATCAACCACTTGAGAATAAGCGGAGAAACCGCCCACAATCATTTTCGGTTTCACTTCATGGGCTTGTTTGCGCAATGCTTCATAATCAATCAACCCTTCATCGGTTATGCCGTATTGCTCCGCATGATAAATTTTGCCCGAAAAACTCACCGACGCGCCATGGGTTAAGTGACCGCCATGCGCCAAACTCATCCCTAAAATCGTCTCACCCGGATTTAATAATGCGCCATATACAGCCGCATTTGCTTGAGATCCGGAATGCGGTTGAACATTAGCATAATCGGCACCAAATAACTCTTTCGCTCGATCAATCGCTAACTGTTCGACAATATCCACATACTCACAACCGCCGTAATAACGTTTTCCGGGATAGCCTTCGGCATATTTATTGGTTAATTGTGAGCCCTGAGCTTGCATAACCCGCGGAGTGACATAATTTTCAGACGCAATCAATTCAATATGTTCTTCTTGACGGCGATTTTCATCTTCAATAGCTTGCCATAATACCGGATCATAGTCGGCAATATTCATACTACGTTTAAACATTCGATTTTCCCTCTAAATTAATTATCAATAGCACTAAGGATTCTAAAGTTTTTTCCCACTTTTACCTAATATTTTTTAATTAAATCCAAGGGGAAATAATTCATCTTTTAATTAAAAAATTTCATCTACTTATTAATACTTCGCCTCTTTTATATTAACCCGCCCAATAACTTGTCTTAATTCAAAGCAAGTAATTAATTCCGCACTTGTCATTTTTTCACGAATCGGATCAGAGTTATTAAATTGAGCGTATTGATTGCTAAAATCATCAAATGACTCATTATTTGAAAATAATTTTTTAGTATTTTCTTCTCCGATAATGTCAGGAATTACATTTTTTAATAAAAACTCTTCCCATATTTTCGTTTCCGCCTCGGACATTTTGGCATAAATTTTTTTAATTTTAGCCCCTTCACCATTAGCTTCGGCAATTTCCGGATGAACACATTGCTCAAATTGATTTGCCTTATATAAAATTTTTTTCACATCTTCGGTCGACATTTTATACATTACATCTTCACTTTTGCTTTGTGCATTTTCAGCCAGCGCATGAAAGCTAAATAAAGATAAAATAGTGGTAAAAATGATAAATTGTATTCTTTTCATAGATATTTTTTCATCCATAGATTTTAAAAGTGCGGTCGTTTTTTCCATTATTTCTGTTGCTCACGCGCCACCGCACGATAACCGATATCACGGCGATAAAAACGTCCGTTCCAATGAATTTGTTCGGCAAGTTTTAAGGCTTTTTGTTGCGCTCTAAATACGCTCTCGCCTAATGCGGTAACACATAACACACGCCCACCGTTGGTGAGCAATTTGCCGTCTTTGGCTGCCACGCCAGCTAAGAAAACTTTTTCACTTTCAACTGCACTTTGTGGAAGCCCTGTGATTTCGTCACCTTTGCGATAATCGCCGGGATAGCCTTCTGCCGCCAACACAATACCTAAGGACGCTTTCGGATTCCATTGGGATTTCACTTCGTCCAGTTTGCCATCACAAGCTTTGAGGCAAAGTTCTACAAGATCGGACTCCAAACGCAACATAATTGGCTGGGTTTCCGGATCACCAAAACGGCAGTTAAATTCAATCACTTTCGGCTGACCATTCGGCATAATCATCAAGCCGGCATATAAGAAACCGGTGTATACATTGCCTTCTTGCGCCATGCCGTTCACGGTCGGGTAAATCACTTCGCGCATAATGCGATCGTGGATTTCAGGCGTAACGACCGGAGCAGGAGAATACGCCCCCATACCGCCGGTGTTCAAACCGGTATCTTTTTCGCCCACGCGTTTATGGTCTTGGCTGGTCGCCATCGGCTCCACGTTTTTGCCGTCCACCATCACAATGAAACTGGCTTCTTCGCCGTCTAAATATTCTTCAATCACCACGCGACTGCCCGCTTCACCAAAGGCATTGCCGGAAAGCATATCGCGCACGGCATCTTCCGCCTCTTGCAACGTCATCGCCACAATCACGCCTTTACCCGCTGCCAAACCGTCCGCCTTCACCACAATCGGCGCGCCTTTTTCGCGCAAGTAAGCCAATGCAGGCTCTACTTCGGTGAAGTTTTGATATTCCGCCGTTGGGATCTGATGACGCGCCAAGAAATCTTTGGTAAAGGCTTTAGAACCTTCCAACTGCGCAGCCGCTTGAGTCGGTCCAAAGATTTTTAACCCTGCCGCACGGAATGCATCCACCACGCCAATCACAAGCGGTGCTTCAGGCCCCACGAT
>ERZ772967.3076-NODE-3076-length-10356-cov-2.863605_pt1 | contig 10356 bp, 9 predicted proteins | sample MGYA00511677_ERZ772967 | MGnify/ENA primary metagenome ERZ772967 (study PRJEB29015, sample SAMEA2737931) | human oral metagenome | biome: human oral; feature: human-associated habitat; material: dental | place: China | collected 2146 ...
GGGCCCGCTGCGAAGGCCGTGCCGACGAAGGCGAGGGCCGCAAGCCACGCGACGGCCCTCAGAGAATGCCACATGCCCATGAACTTCCGATCCGATCTCACGAAAGAAAACCTCCCTAAACCCTTACGACGCCGCAAGGTCAGCGCGCCGCTCTCCTGCTGAGGCGCACCTCCCTGGGCCCTGCCTTGCAGAAGGAGAGCCTGTAGGCTCCCGCGATCCAGTAGTACTCGCCGAGGTTGAGGTCAAAGCGCGGGGCGCTGCCGTACCGTCCCTGTCCCAGCCTCAGGACCTCGTCGAGCGCTTTGGATACGTCCTGCTCCCGCGCGAAGTGGGAGAGGACGTCGATGCGGTAGGCCCGCTCCTCCAGAAAATATATCTCGACCCCAAACTCACCGTGAAGCCACGCCCGGCGCAGCAGCTTTTTGTCGCCTCCCACGGCGTTGGCCTCCGCCGCTGCGTCCAGCAGGGCAGAGGTCTGCTCGTAGGTCATGCCTGGGGTGAATTTTTCGAGCAGCGCCAGAGCCCGCTCCACATTCCCCGACGCCCAGAGGGGCCGGCAGAGGCTCAGGCACAGGGCGGCGCACAGCGCAAGGCCCATCCCGGTCCTCAGCGCCGCGCGGAGGACGGAGCGCGAGGGATGAGGGCACATTTCGTCTTCTCTCTTCGTCATGACGTCTCCTTCGTTATCAAAATAGTTCGTTCCGCAGGGGCGATGGAACGTTCGCATTGGAGTATGATACACCATACAAGAGCGTGAGAGGCTGGAAAATCGAACGTCGTTATATTTTTTATCAGGTATAATGTATCTCAAGCTGAAAAAGAGCGGCGAAGGGGCCCGCTCTCTTTCGGTTGTCTTGTGAGGAGATGGACGAGATCGTTGTCAATCGCAGGGTAGACGAATACTATATGCGCCGGGCCCTGTCCCTGGCCCTGCGCGGCATGGGGCGAACCTCCCCCAACCCGATGGTGGGGTGTGTCCTCGTGCGCGATGGGCGCATTCTGGGGGAGGGGTGGCACCGTCGGTGCGGCGAGGACCACGCGGAGGTTGCCGCCCTGAAGGACGCCGAGCGGCGGGGCGAGACGGCGCGCGGCGCCGAAGTTTACGTGACCCTTGAGCCGTGCTGTCACTTCGGCCGGACGCCCCCCTGCGCCCAGAGGCTGGTTCGTGAGGGGGTATCCCGCGTGGTGGCGGGTACCGCGGACCCCAATCCCAGGGTGAACTCCGGAGGGCTGGCCGTGTTGCGGGAGGCGGGGGTGGAGGTCTCCGCACCCTGCCTCGAAGAGGAGGCGCGCCGGGTCAACAGGGGATTCATCCGCGTCCAGACCCTCGGTCGCCCCTGGGTGACCCTCAAGGCGGCGTCCGGACTCGATGGGCGCATGGCGCTGACGGACGGCGACAGCCGATGGATCACGGGCCCCGAAGCTCGCCAGTGGGCTCATGGGATGCGCGCCTCCCACGACGCGATCCTGGTGGGGGTGAGCACGGTGCTGAAGGACGATCCTGAACTGACCGTGCGGCACACGGAGGGCAAGAGCCCCTTGCGGGTCATCCTGGACTCGCACCTGCGCACCCCGACGAGCGCCAGGGCCCTTCGCGGCGGGTGCCTGATCCTCACGATCTCCCAGGAGGCGGAGAGGGCGCGGGCCCTGCAGGCCGCCGGGGCGCGCGTCGTGCCGCTGCCGTCCCGCGAAGGCCGCGTGGACCTTGAGGTGGCTCTGGCCTTTCTGGCACGGGAGGGCGTACTCACGCTGATGGTGGAGGGGGGGCCGCGCGTGCTGACCGCCCTGATGGAAGGGCATCTCGCGGACTCCCTTTCGCTGTTCGTGGCGCCCAGGGTCCTGGGCGAGGGAATCGGGATGGGAGAGGGGTTCTCGCCGGCCTCCGTCGCAGAGTCCTTCAACCTCAAGGACGTCACGTCGCGGCCCGTGGGGGACAACCTCCTGGTGGAGGGGCGCTTTTCATGTTCACCGGACTTGTAGAGGCCGTGGGGAGGGTTCGGGCGTTCACCAGGGGAGGACTGGTCCACACCCTGTCGATCGAGTGCCCGAAGATCGCCCCTCAGCTGGTCCTGGGGCAGTCCGTAGCGGTCAGCGGCGCGTGCCTCTCCGTCACGGCGCTGCGGGGCGATGCCTTTGACGTGGAGATGATGCCGGAGACGGCGGAACGCACGTGGTTTCGGGCCCTGCAGCCGGGGACCGCGGTCAACCTGGAGCGCGCCATGAGGCTGGGGGACCGCCTGGACGGACACCTGGTGCTGGGACACGTGGACGGCACGGCGGTCCTGCGCGAGATGACCGGGGAGGGCACGGCCCGAAGGGCCGTCTTCCGCGCCGATCCAGAGTTGCTGCGCGGCATCGTGCCCAAGGGCTCCGTGGCCCTCGACGGCGTCAGCCTGACGGTGATCGACGCGCTGGAGGCGGAGTTCTCGGTGGGGTTGATCCCCACGACGCTCAGGTCCTGCACGTTGGGGGCGGCCAGGGTGGGAAGCGTCGTCAACCTCGAGACGGATATACTGGGTAAATATACGGAGCGCCTGCTGAGGGGTTCGCTGGGCGGAAAAGGGCTCACAATGGAGGAGCTGAGGGGACTTGGCTATTGAAAAGGGTGCGGTGAAGGACGAGCGGCCCCCGTTCGACAAGGTCGAAGCGGCGATCGAGGCGATGCGCCGGGGGGAGCTGGTCCTCGTGGCCGACGACGAGGGCCCGGAGGACAAGGGCTACCTCGTGGGAGCGGCCTCCGGCGCGACGGCGGAGAACGTGAACTTTATGATGCGGTATGCTCGGGGACTGATTTGCCTCCCCGTCGCCGGCGAGGTGGCCCGCAGACTTCAGCTAACTCCCGTCGCAGCCCCGCAGCAGGGCGGCACCAGGGCGGAGCCCTTTCTCGTTCCGGTGGACGCCCGCGAGGGGGTGCTCACCGGCGTCTCCGCAGCGGATCGAGCCCTGACCGCGCGGTTGGCGGCGTCCCCGGAGACCCATGCGGAGGACTTCGTGCGACCGGGACACCTCTTTCCGCTGGAGGCGCGCGATGGAGGCGTCCTCGTTCGGGCCTCCCACGCGGAGGCGGCCGTGGACCTGGCGCGCCTGGCGGGGCTCCCACCCGCAGGGCTCTCCTGCGACGTGATGAACGAGGACGGCGCCATGGCTCAGCTTCCGGACCTGCTGGCCCTGGCCGGGCAGCATCGCCTGACGTTCATCGTCCTCAAGGACTTGATCGCTTGGCGCTGCCGCCGGGAGAAGCTGGTGGAGCGGAGGGTGGAGGTCAACCTGCCGACGGAGTACGGCGCGTTTCGCGCCCACGCATACCGCAGCAAACTGCAGGACGACGACGCGCACACGCACGTGGCTCTGACCATGGGGGACGTTGCGAGCGGAGAACCCGTCCTCGTGAGAGTGCACAGCGAGTGCTTTACGGGGGACCTCCTGGGGTCCCTGCGCTGCGACTGCGGACCTCAGCTCCACGCGGCGTTGTCGATGATCGAGAGGGAAGGACGGGGCGTGCTGCTCTACATGCGTCAGGAAGGGCGCGGCATCGGGCTCCTCAACAAGCTCAAGGCTTACGAGCTTCAGGACGCGGGCATGGACACCGTGGAGGCGAACGTCGCCTTGGGCTTTCCGCCCGATCTGCGCGAGTACGGGACGGGGGCTCAAATCCTGATGGACCTGGGGCTGAAGCGCATTCGCCTGATGACGAACAACCCCAAGAAGGTGGTCGGGTTGGAGGGGTACGGGCTTGAGATCGTGGACCGCGTCCCCATCGTCATCGAGCCGAACCCATACAACGAGAGGTACATGAAGACGAAGGAGCACCGCATGGGGCACCTGCTCCACCTGCTATAGGGCCACCTTCAGAGGAATCCGCGCTTTCCAAATAACGATAGACAAACGAGGTGTGTCTGAATGCGAGTCATTGAGGGAAAACTGCTGGGGACGGGGCTGTCCGTCGGAATCGTCGCCTCGCGCTTCAACGAGTTGATCACGAGCCGATTGCTCGACGGGGCAAAGGACGTGCTCCTGCGTCACGACGTCTCCCACAACGCCATCGACGTCTTCTGGGTTCCCGGAGCCTGGGAGCTGCCCCTCACGGTGAAGGAGATCGCGCTGATGGGCAAGTACGACGCCATCATCGCCCTTGGGGCGGTGATCCGGGGGGACACGCCGCACTTCGATTACGTCTCGGCGGAGATGTCGAAGGGCCTCGCGCAGGTCGGACTGGAACAGCGGGTCCCCGTGATCTTCGGCGTCCTGACCTGCGACACGCTGGATCAGGCGCTGCTGCGGGCCGGCAGCAAGGCGGGGAACAAGGGGGCGGACTGCGCTTACGGCGCCATTGAGATGGCGAATTTGATGAGGACGATCCGCACGGCGGACGGGACGAGGGGGGGGACGCGCAATGCTTGACCTTCGCTGGATGCTCGCGCACCGCGAAGAGGTGGAGTCGTTTCTGAAAAACCGCAGGCACGACTTCGATATGGACGCACTGGAGGCGCTCGACGAGAAGCGCCGCCGCATCATCGTGGAGACGGAGGACCTGAAGGCCAGGCGCAACGAGGGGTCCCGCAAGGTGGGAGCGGCGAAGAAGACGGGCGAAAACGTTGACGCCCTCATGCAGGAGATCCGCCTCATGGGCGACCGGATCAAGGAGCTGGACGAGGAGCTGAACAGGACGGAGTCGGAGCTGAACGATTGCCTGATGCGGCTTCCCAACCGCCTGAGCGAGACGACACCCGTGGGGGAGGACGAGGACGACAACCCCGTCGTTCGGACCTGGGGAACGCCACGGGAGTTCTCCTTCGAGCCCAAGCCCCACTGGGACATCGCCGAGGCGCTTGGCATCATGGACTTTGAACGGGGCGTCCTGCTCGCTCAGAGCCGTTTTACCGTCCTGAAGGGGATGGGCGCCCGCATGGAGCGCGCCCTGATCGCCTTCATGCTGGACCTGCACACCCAGAAGCAGGGGTATCTCGAGGTGGAGCCGCCCTTCATGGTTCGGTCCGCGATCCTGGAGGGGACGGGGCAGCTGCCGAAGTTCGCGGAGGACCTGTATCGCATCGCGGACGAGGACCTCTGGCTGATCCCCACGGCGGAGGTGCCGCTCACCAACCTTCACCGCGAGAGCATCCTGGAGGAGTCGGACCTGCCCCTCTACTACACCGCCTACACGCCCTGCTTCCGGCGGGAGGCCGGGTCCGCGGGCCGGGACGTTCGGGGAATGCTGCGCCAGCACCAGTTCGACAAGGTGGAGATGGTGAAGCTCTGCACGCCGGAGACGAGTTACGAGGAGCTCGAGAAGCTGACGGCAGACGCGGAATCGGTGCTGCAGGCCCTGGAGTTGCCCTACCGCGTGGTGTCCCTCTGTTCCGGGGACATCGGCTTCGGCTCGACCAAGACGTACGACCTCGAGGTCTGGCTCCCCTCACAGAAGAGGTACCGCGAGATCAGCTCGTGCAGCAACTGCGAGGACTTCCAGGCCCGCCGGATGAACTGCCGCTACCGCCCGGCAGGCGGCGGCAAGCCGCGGTTCGTCCACACGTTGAACGGGTCCGGCATCGCCGTAGGGCGCACGCTCATCGCGATCATCGAAAACTGCCAGCAGGAGGACGGCACCGTCGTCGTCCCCAGGGCGCTCGTGCCCTACATGAACGGCACGAGCGCGATCGGGAAGGACTGAGGGGGCCCCGCGTGCCTGACTACGCGACGATCGCCGTCGGCTGTTCCCTGGCGGCGATTCTCTGCATCGCGGTTCAGTTCTGGATCAAGCGAACCTTGCCGCTCCGCCAATACAACTACTTTCGAGACCTGCTTCTGCTGGGGATATGGATGCTCCTGGCCATCTGGTTCGGTTCGCCCTACTCCAGGGCGGTGGCCGCCGCCGCCGCCGTCGCGGGGGCCGTCGGGCTTGCCGGCGCCCTCTACCACAGGCGCAGGTGGGACCTCTGCTTTCTCCTGATCGGCGTGCTCTGCGCCCTCTGGGGGCCCTCGATCCACTACATACGCTTTTCCGACGGAGACTACATCTACCTGGAGCCCTCCGCCTCCTTCGCCCTGACGACGCTCTGGTTTACGGCCTTTCCCATCGTCTTTCGTCACCTGGACGATATCCCCGGGCTGGTGGGGAACGTCCTGGCCGCGACGTACCCCCTGATGCTCATGGCGGTCCTCCTGATGGAGGGCCCCGCCTCGGAGGCGTTCTTCATGACCTTTGCAGGTCTCGCCCTCCTCGGGGCCTTCTGGAGCCGCTTCGGCAACGCCTACCGCCAAGCGGGACGGGCCATGTCCTCCATGTGGAGCATCCTGGTGGCGGGCACAGCGATCCTGGGGAACAGCAAGGGCATCGTCTTCAGCTCCATGTTCTTCCTCTCCGTGGGACTCTACGCCATTCCCGCTGCGGAGGTCCTGCTCCTCTGGTGCGGCCGCGCGTTCGCCGAGCGCCCCGACGGCGGAGGACACCTCTACAGGGCCATGATCGCGCGGGGGCTGGAGCACCCGGACGCCGTTCGCCTCATCGCGGGGCTCTGCGCCCTCGTCAGCATCGCGGCGGCGCTGATCCAGTCCCCTCCGCGCACCATGATGCGGGGGTGTTGGGGCGTCGTGGGCCTGTGCGTCTTTGCCGTGGTCTTCTCGCTGTTCCGCCGCCGGATGAAGAGGGATGCCATCGCCCGCGAGGCCCCCGAACTGTGGGGGGTTCCTCTGGACAACGTCTCCATGAATTACGCGATATCCCGGTCCCGTGGGCTGATCTCCAATCCACGGGGCACAGGCGCTCAACTCGTGGCCACCGTTAACGCTCTGGGGATGGTCGAAGCCCTTAAGGACGAGGAGTACCGCGGCATCTTGCGGCGTTCCGCGCTGGTCTTGGCCGATGGAACCGGCCTTCTGTGGGGGATGCGCTTCCTCGGAATGCCGCTTCAGGAACGGGTGGCGGGGATTGATTTCGCCGAACAGCTCTGTCGCACGGCCGCCGTCGAGGGGTGGCCCGTCTACTTCCTAGGGGCGAGAGGAGACACGGCATCTCGGTGCGCGGCAGCCTTGTCCGCCCGATATCCGGGCTTGATCGTCGCAGGGACGCGGGACGGGTACTTCGAGATGGAGGACCCGAACGTGCCCGCCGCCGTCGCGGCCAGCGGGGCCAGGGTCCTCCTGGTGGCCATGGGGCTTCCCCGACAGGAGAAGTGGGTCGCCCTGCACGAAAAGCGCCTGGGGAAGGTCCTGGCCGTGGGGGTGGGGGGCGCCTTTGACGTCTTTGCCGGAGAGCTCCGTCGGGCGCCGTCATGGGTGCAGAAAATCGGGATGGAGTGGCTCTATCGGCTGTTCCAGGAGCCAGCCCGCTGGAGGAAGGACCTGGGGCTGTTCTCCTTCGTGGCGCGGGTGCTGGCGGCGAAGGTGAGGCTCTACCCCACGCGCAGCGCTCCGCGCTGACGACGGGGATGAAGGTTCTGATCCTCGCCGTGGGCAGGCCCAGGGAGAGGGCGCTGGCGTCGCTGGCGGAGGACTACCTGGCGCGCATTCGCCCGGCGGGACTGGTGGGGGTGGAGCGCACCCCGGACGTTCCGGCGCGCTCGCCGGAGGAGGCGATGGCGAAGGAGGGGCAGGATATCCTGCGCCGCATCAGGCCCAGGGATCGGACGGTCCTCCTGCGCGAGGACGGCGCCGAGTACGACAGTCCGGGGTTCGCCTCGTTTCTTGCCGCTGAAATGGAACGGGCCGGAGGACGCCTCCTGATGGTGATCGGCGGCCCATGGGGGACGAGCGACGCGGTGAAGGCGCGCGCAGACACGGGACTTTCGCTCTCCCGAATGACCTTCACCCACGAGATGAGCTTCCTCTTCCTGGCGGAGCAGCTGTACCGCGCTTTCTCGATTTTGCAGGGGACTGGATACCACCACTAATTCCAATCCCCAATCCATCGTACACTTCGTTGTTTTTGCTCGCCTTGCTCGACGTACTATCATGTACGCCTTCGCTGCAGCTCGCAAAAACCGCCTCGTCCACGAAGGATTTGGAAATGGAATGAGACGGTACGTTCAGCGGCGGGCGCGTCAGCGCCTGCCCAGGGCCTCGAGCGCCGCCTCGAAGTGGGACGCCTCGAGGCGGATCGTCTCCGCGCCCTGCGTGATGCTGCCCCTCAGGGCCGCCAGGGCCGCCTTCCGGCAGACGAAGGCGATGTCCGCGCCCGTCATGCTGTCAGTGCGCTCCGCGAGGGCCCTCAGGTTCACGTCCGGCGCCACGGGCTTCCTGCGGAGCTCGATCTGAAAGATATCCCGCCGCGCCTCCGCGTTTGGCAGGGGAAGCTCCAGGATCAGGTCAAACCTTCCGGGCGTAAGACACGACGGGTTCACCAAGTCCAGCCGGTTGGTCGTGGCCAGGACGACGACGCCCTGAAGGTCCTCGATGCCGTTCATTTCGGACATGAACTGTCCGATGACCCGCTTCTCGGTGACGCCATCCCCCGCGTTCGCGGGGAGGAGGGACTCGACCTCGTCGAAGTAGAGGATGGAGGGCGCCGCCTGACGCGCCACGCGAAAGACCTCGCGGAGGGCCCTTTCGGATTCCCCGATGTAGCGCGACATAATGGAAGGCCCCTTGACCGGGATGAAGTTGATCCCGCTCTCTCGTGCCAGGGCGCGCGCCAGAAGGGTCTTTCCCGTCCCGGAGGGCCCGTGAAGCAGGATCCCGCGGATCGGTCGGATCCCACACCTCTCGAAGAGGTCCGCGTGCTCCAGCGGCCACATAACGGCGTTGTAGAGCTCCGCCTTGACGTCCTCCAGCCCCCCGATGTCCTGCCAGGAGACGTCTGGAATCTCGACGAAGACCTCGCGGATCGCCGAGGGTTCGATCTCCATCAGGGCGGACAGGAAGTGGCGCATCCCGACCTCGAGGGCTGCGACCCTCTCGTAGGGGATCGTCTGGGTCCTGAGATCGACGTAGGGCAGGACGTCGCGCACGCAGGCCATCGCGGCCTCCTTCGCCAGCGCTTCGAGGTCGGCGCCCACGAAGCCGTGGGAGAGCGCGGCCACCCTCTTCAGGTCCACGTCCTTCGCCAGGGGCATACCGCGCGTGTGTATCTGAAGGATCTCAAGTCGTCCCGCGCTGTTGGGGATCGGGACCGATATCTCCCGGTCGAAGCGCCCCGGACGCCGAAGGGCGGGGTCCAGCGCGTTCGGGATGTTGGTCGCCGCGATCACGACGACCTGCCCGCGCGACTCGAGGCCGTCCATCAGCGCGAGGAGCTGGGCCACGACCCGGCGCTCCACCTGCTTCTCGCTGCCCATGTCCTCGCGCTTCGGAGCGATGGCGTCGATCTCGTCGATAAAGATGATGGAGGGAGCCCGCTCCTGTGCCTCCTCGAAGATGTTGCGGAGCCGTTCCTCGCTCTCCCCGTAGAACTTCCCTATGATCTCGGGCCCGGAGATGTGGGTGAACCAGGCGTCCGTCTCCCCGGCCACCGCCCTGGCGATGACGGTCTTCCCCGTCCCCGGAGGGCCGTAGAGCAGGACCCCCTTGGGAGGCTGGATGCCGAGGCGCTCAAAGACCTGCGGAAAGCGCAGGGGGAGCTCGATCATCTCCCGCACCTTGCGGATCTGCGCCCCGAGGCCGCCGATGTCCTCGTAGGAGACCCTGTGCGGTCGGACCGTCTTCGCGGGCTTCAGCAGGTTCAGGCAGGTGGCCCTGTTGAGCACCACCGTCCCCGCGGGCGTCGTCGCCGTGACGCGGAAGTCGCAGACGCGGGTTCCGAAGAGGTTGACCCGCACGCGGTCTCCCGTGCGGACGGCCGTGTCCTCCAGGGACGATAACAGGTACTCCTGGTCCTGCTCCTTGTCCGACAGCTTCGTCTCCGTCAGGGGCTCCAGGGTGGCGTTGCCCGCAAAGCGCCGCTCCACGGCCCCCTCGACGCTGACCGTCTCGTCCAGGGAGGTCGAGGCGTTCTCGCGGAGCAGGCCGTCGATTTGAAGGATGCCGCGCCCCGCCTCCGGGTCCCCCGCCCTGGCGCGGGCCGCCGTCGTCCTCTTTCCCGTGATTTCGATGAGCGCGCCCTCCGAGAGCCCCAGTTGCTCCATGTCCTTCGGGTGCATTCTGGCAATGCCCTTCAGGGCGTCTCCTGGGTACGACTCCTGCACCTTGAAATCCTTTCGCATCTCCTCACCGCTTCCCGGGGTCAGGCCCTCTGCCGCCCCTAGACAAGTCCTCCGTCCCACAGCTCGCTCAGGCGGACGAAACGATAGCCCCTCAGCCGAAGCGTCTCGACGATCTGCGGGAGCGCGGCCACCGTGTTGGGGACCCCCGAATGCATCAGGACGATCGCTCCGGGCTTTGCGTTCTCCGTCACCAGCCTCACGATGTCCTGGGCGGGCTTTC
>ERZ772967.3077-NODE-3077-length-10352-cov-3.673983_pt1 | contig 10352 bp, 8 predicted proteins | sample MGYA00511677_ERZ772967 | MGnify/ENA primary metagenome ERZ772967 (study PRJEB29015, sample SAMEA2737931) | human oral metagenome | biome: human oral; feature: human-associated habitat; material: dental | place: China | collected 2146 ...
CAAAGCAGGCACTTGTCGGTTTACGGCTCGACACGCTTCAAACTCACCGACAAATGGTCGTTGATAGGCGGTATGCGCCTGATGAACTGGAAGTATGCCTACCGCACCGAGCGCAACCGTTTTGCCGACGGACGGCGCAGCGAGAAAGCCTTCATCCCCTACTTGGGCACGACTTACGACATCACGCCGAACCTGACTGCTTATGCAAGCTATACCACGGTTTTCCGTCCGCAGGAGATGCGCTATCTGACCCAAAACGGCAACCCCCTTGCCCCGCAGCGCGGCAGAACTTACGAAACCGGATTGAAAGCTTCATGGTTTGAAGGCCGTCTGAACGCCGCCGTTTCCGTATACCGCAACAAACGCGACAAAATCGGCGTGCCTGCGGGCAGGCTGCCCAACGGGGAACGCTACTATAAGGCTGAAGACCATACTTCCAACACCGGCGGCGAGCTTTCGATTAACGGCCGTCTGAACGACCGTTGGCTGCTCAATGCCTCTTATGCCCGTTCGAAAACCAAAAACAGCAAAGGCAAACAGATTAAAACCACGTATCCCGTGCATCTGTTCAAATTCTTCACCGGCTACGACATCAACGACCGCCTGACTGTCGGCGGCAATGTCAACTGGCAGAGCTTCATCATCGACGACCGCGAGGAAGTTACCGAACCGGCCGCGCGCAAGGCCCTCGCACAGCGCGCCTACGCCACCCTCGACCTGACCGCGCAATACAAAATCGGCAAGCGCACCCGCGTCGCACTCGATGTTGAAAACGTGTTCAACAAATATTACAAAACCATGCCCGATATTCATGTCTACGGCACGCCGCGCAGCATCACGGCATCGCTGAGGTACACGTTCGACTGAGTATCGCCATCGGAAAGGCCGTCTGAAAAAACAGGGATTCGGTTTTCAGACGGCCTTAGAATAAGGTTGAATCGTTCCGTATTCTAACGGAAATTCAACGTTTCTGCATGATTTTATAGCGATTTGACAATCTCGGTCACCATCTTCGCAGAGCTGACAGCCGCTGTTTTCAAAAACTCTTCAAAGCTGATGTCCGCTTTCTCATCTGCCGAATCGGATACGGCGCGAATAATCACAAACGGCACTTCCAACTGGTGACAAGTCTGCGCAATCGCCGCGGCTTCCATTTCCACTGCTTTTACGTCAGGGAAATGGCTGCGGATTTCCACAACACCTTCGCTACTGTGCACAAAACGGTCGCCACTGACGATCAAGCCTTGCGTTACGGACGCACCTTCAAACACTTGCGCCGCCTTTTCTGCTTGGCGAATCAAGTTCTCATCCGATGCAAACACAGCAGGAAGTTGCGGTACTTGCCCCCAAACATAACCAAAAGCCGTTACATCAACATCATGATGCGCCACAGTTTCGCCGATAACCACATCGCCGACCTTCAGGCCCTTGCCCAAACCGCCTGCACTGCCGGTATTAATAACACAATCCGGTACAAACTGATGAATGACCCAAGAAGTCGAAACCGCTGCATTAACCTTACCGATACCGCTTAAAACCAATACCATGCGTTTTCCGGCCAACTCGCCTTCATACGCAGAGAATTTACCGAAGGATACATGCTTGACATTGGCCATGCTTTCACGCAAAAGCTCGATTTCCTGTTCCATTGCGCCGACCACGGCAATTGTTTGTACTGACATCTCGTTACCTTTCCATTCACTAATTGGGCAACATTATAACAGCAGAATTTAAAATCACAGGGATACTGAAAAATCTGCTATATTCCCAGAACGACACTCAATTTAAAACAGATTGACGCTCGAGCTGGCAAACAGCAAATAATGGTTGCTTCTGTTATAATTATTCTCAATGAAATAACTTAATATTAACTATCTGAATTCTTATGTTTGACGAAAATACTCCGGGTGCAAAAGAAGAATTGTTCGCTTGGCTACACCATATGAACACATACAAAGGCTCCGACCTTTTCATTACCACCAATTTCCCGCCGGCCATGAAAGTGGACGGCAAAATTACGCGACTGAGTGATGAGCCGTTGAGTGCTGAAAAATGTATGGAAATCGCTTTTTCGATTATGTCTTCCAAACAAATCGAAGAATTTTCTTCCACCAACGAATGCAACTTCGCCATCAGCCTGCCCGATACCAGTCGCTTCCGTGTCAATGCCATGGTTCAACGCGGTGCAACAGCTTTAGTGTTCCGCTCCATTACCAGCAATATCCCGAAATTTGAAACGCTCAATCTGCCCCCTATTCTGAAAGACATCGCCCTCAGAAAACGCGGCCTGATTATTTTTGTCGGTGGTACAGGTTCGGGCAAGTCCACTTCTCTCGCCTCCCTTATCGACTATCGAAACGAAAACAGCTTCGACCACATTATCACCATCGAAGATCCGATTGAGTTTATCCACCAACACAAAAACTGCATCATCACCCAACGAGAAATCGGCGTAGATACCGAAAATTGGCCGATTGCGCTGAAAAACACCCTGCGCCAAGCACCGGATGTTATCTTGATTGGCGAAATCCGCGACCGCGAGACCATGGACTACGCTATTTCCTTCGCGGAAACCGGCCATTTGTGTATGGCGACACTACATGCCAACAATACCAACCAAGCGCTCGACCGCATCATCAACTTCTTCCCCGAAGAGCGCCGTACCCAGTTGCTGACAGACTTGTCGCTCAACCTGCAAGCCTTTATTTCACAAAGACTGATTCCCCGTGAAAGCGGACGGGGTCGTGTGGCGGCGGTCGAAGTTTTGCTCAATTCGCCGATTATCGCCGACTTGATTCAAAAAGGCGAAGTCCACAACATCAAAGAAATGATGAAAAAATCAACCGGCATGGGCATGATCACTTTTGACCAAGCCTTGTATGATTTGTATGAAAACGGCGATATCAGCTATAAAGACGCTATTAAAAATGCCGACTCCCCCCATGACTTGCGCCTAGACATTCAATTACGAAGCCGTCGTGCGCAAAATGCCGGTCCGGATTTAGAATTGATTTAACGTCTTCAAAGCATAAAAAAGGCCGTCTGAAACCTTACTACGAGTTTCAGACGGCCTTTATTCCATCAAATAATCAAGCGTGTTTCAGTTTTGCATCGGCATCACGCAATGCAGTACGCAGACCTTCCTCGATAACCGGATGGTAGAACGGCATATCCAGCATTTGCGGAATCGTCATCTTCATTTGATGCGCCCAAGCCATCAAGTGTGCCAAATGTTCGGCAGCAGGGCCGACAACTTCCGCACCAATGAAACGGCCGGTCGCTTTCTCAGCATACAAACGCATATGGCCTTTGTTGACCAACATAACGCGGCTGCGGCCTTGATTTCGGAAGGAAACCTCGCCGATGACAAACTCATCAGGCTGATATTTCGCCGTAACTTGCGCGTATTTCAAGCCGATAGTGGCAATTTGCGGACTGGTGAATACCACGCCGATTACGCTACGGCGCAAACCGCCCTCAATATTCGGGAAAATAGCGGCATTGTGACCGGCAATTTTGCCTTGGTCGGAAGCTTCATGCAGCAGAGGCAATTGATTGGACGCATCGCCTGCGATAAAGATATGCGGAATGCTGGTTTGCATGGTCAACGGATCGGCAACAGGCACGCCACGCGCATCTTTTTCGATATTCAGGTTTTCCAAACCGATATTGTCCACGTTCGGACGGCGACCGGCGGCAGCCAAAGCATATTCGGCATGGAACACACCTTTTTCGCCATCTTGTTCCCAATGAACTTCAACATTACCTTCTGCATCCAATTTGACTTCGGTTTTGGCATCCAAATGCAAAGTCAACTCTTCACCAAAAACGGTTTTGGCTTCTTCAGCGACAACAGGATCGGAAATACCGCCAATCGCACCGGCTACGCCAAAAATCTCAACTTTTACGCCCAAACGGTGCAAAGCCTGACCCAACTCTAAGCCGATTACGCCAGGGCCGAACACGGCCACACTCTTAGGCAAGGTATCCCAAGAAAAAACATCATCGTTCACAATCAAGCGATCGCCTAAAACTTCCCACTGTGGGAAAATCACAGGGCGCGAACCGGTGGCAATCACAAAACTTTTTGCAGTAATTTGAGTGTGGTCATCAATTTGGACGGTGTGTTCATCAACAAATTTTGCCGTACCCATAATACGCTTGTCGGCAGGCCACTCTTCTACATCGCTGACTACAAAACCGACAAAACGGTCGCGTTCGGACTTCACGCGGTGCATGACTTCTTCGCCGTTTACCGTTACGCTGTCTTTATCCAAATGTACGCCAAACGGATCGGTATGCAGAGCATGATGGCGCGCTTCCGCAGCCGCAATCAGCAATTTGGACGGCATGCAGCCGACACGTGCACAAGTTGTTCCGAATACATTGTTTTCAATCAGGTAAACATTGTCTGTATGAAGTCGGGCATTGCGAAATGCGCCCATACCGGCTGTACCGCCACCCAGTACTACCACATCTGCTTGAATCTTTTTCATATTTTATCCTTACTGTCTATATCCAAACCGATATTGCCATCAGGTTATCCGTTTTCAGACGGCCTAAACTTCACAAACTATCAAAATTTAAAAATCAATAGTCAATACCTAAATATCGATTTAAAACAATAATCTCAAATTCTACTTGTAAATATAGAGTTATTCAGAACGCCGATTTGTAAACGTCGTCTGAATAACTCTATATTTGGGTCTTTCAGACGGCCTTTTCAAGCCGTCTCAAGCATACAGGCAATTAGTTTTTAGCCAAGTAAGCTTCCAAGTCTTCGCTGCCGCCGATGTATTTGCCGCCGATGAATACTTGAGGAGCAGTCATCTTGCCGGTAATAGCGCGTACGGAAGTAACAGTTGCATCTTTGCCCAATACGATTTCTTCGTAAGACAAGCCTTTGTCTTGCAGAGCTTTTTTAGCTTTGGCACAGAATTGGCAACCAGGTTTGGTGAAGATGGCAACAGACTCTTGAGCTTTCCAGTCAGGAGCAATGTATTTCAACATAGTGTCAGCGTCAGACACTTTGAAAGGATCGCCTGGTTCTTCAGGTTCGATAAACATTTTTTCAACCACGCCGTCGTTAACCAGCATGGAGTAACGCCAAGAGCGTTTACCGAAGCCCAAGTCTTCTTTGTCAACCAACATGCCCATTCCTTCAGTGAATTCACCGTTGCCATCAGGGATCATGTAGATGTTGTTGGCTTCTTCTTCAGCAGCCCAAGCGTTCATTACGAAAGTGTCGTTTACAGATACGCAGTAGATTGCGTCAACACCGTTTTCTTTGAACGCGCCAAACAATTCGTTGTAGCGTGGCAGATGAGAAGAAGAGCAAGTTGGAGTAAATGCGCCAGGCAGAGAGAACACGACTACTTTTTTGCCTTTGAACAAATCATCAGTAGAAACATCTTTCCAAGTGTCGCCAACGCGAGTGTGGAATACTACGGAAGGTACTTTTTGACCGGTACGATCTTGCAAAGCCATTTTTAAGCTCCTTAAAAATTCGGGTTTGAGAAATGAATCAATGCTTGCATTCTAATGCAGGCCTATCGATTTGTATAATTTATAGTTCAAATAATATTAATTACATTAAACTATCAATTCAATTAAACCGAAAACAGCTGTTTCTTTAAATGGAGGCCGTCTGAAATAAAACAAGTACCTGACTGAAATTATTTTTTAGGTAAGGGCTGAACGGGAGAATCCGAAGCCACAATTTCACCGATGGCTGTTTCCGCAATATCCTTCAAAACATAGCGGTCTTTATCCGGCATGTCTGTCGGTTTGTATTGAGGCGAGAAATCCAAACGGATACGGATTTTCTTCATAGAAACAATACGCCATAAAGACTGAAACAGGTTTACCTCCGCATAGGATGGCAGATCCGTCCGTTGTCCTTCGCCATCATAATATCGCAAAGTTACTGCCTGAATCGGCGCTTTCGCATCAATAGCCGATTGAAACAGGGCTGCTTTAAACGGCAAAATACCCAAGCCAGAAGAAGTGCGTGCCTCGGGAAAGAAACTGACATTTTGCCCTGCTTTCAATGCCGCACAAATCGCCTGATTAATCGGCTCGATATCACGGCGGGAATTGCGCTTAATAAACACCGTGCCGGCATTTTTACCCATTTTCCCCAAAACCGGCCAGCCGCTAATTTCCTGTTTCGCAATAAAACTGCTCGGATAAACGGCACTCATGGCAAAAATATCCAACCAAGACACATGATTGGCCACCACCAAAGTACCGCTCACATTTCCTTGCGGCGGTACGCCGATTTCCAATTCGATATCCAAAGCATCCAACGCACCTTTTCCCAAAACAACCACAGCGTGATTGCGTTCCTCTGCATTGTTGCCATCGATGGCACGCAAATCCCGACCGGTTCTGAATAACCAAGCTGCCAAACGGCAAAGTCTGCCCAGTCGTTTAAAAAAAGGAGCTTTTTGTTTAGACATAAAATTTCTTCTGTATTGTGTTCATTATTTTCAGACGGCCTCTGACATTTAAGGCCGTCTGAAACTATTTCTGGCAATTTGGACAATAAAATGTTCCACGCTGCCCCAAAGTTTCTTTAAAAATCAGCCCGCCACATTGGACACAAGGCTCATTGTGACGGCTATAGACCGTATACTCCTGCTGAAAGTAGCCGCTTTTTCCATCGCTATTAACGAAGTCTCGCAGCGTACTGCCGCCGGTTTCAATCGCCCTTTGCAGAACCGCTTTAACGGTTTCCACCAATAATGCGCATTCTTTTTTGGTCAGCTTATTCGCCGGACGCAATGGCGAAATACCTGCCTTAAACAGACTTTCATTCGCATAAATATTGCCAACGCCAACCACCACCGCATTATCCATCAGCGCTAATTTAATTGCTCGCTTTTGGTTTTTCAATTTCTGATACAGGTAATTTGCATCAAAATCATCCGAGAGCGGCTCCGGCCCCAGTTTTTCCAACAGCGGATGATGCTCAGCAATACCCTCATACCACAATACCGCACCAAATTTACGCGGATCGTGATAACGCAATACGGTACCGTCATCAAATACAAAATCCAAATGATCGTGTTTATCCGGTGTGGCGATACGCTCATCATCGGCGGTAAAAATCCGCAAACTGCCGGACATACCCAAATGAATAAGTAAAATACCCGTTTCAAAAGTAATAATCAAATACTTCGCACGACGGTTGCATGCCAAAATTTTGCGCCCGGCCAAAATTTGCGCCAAGTTTGGATGGATAGGCCATCTCAATTTAGACTGGCGAATAATGACTTTTTCTATCTTCTTGCCATCAATATGCGGCGCGATTCCGCGTAAAGTCGTTTCCACTTCAGGTAATTCAGGCATCATTAGTCTCCAAATTCATCATTATATATAGGCCGTCTGAAAACTATTCAGCCAAACGTGCCGTACTTAAAGCAACCGTATTGCCATCGAATGCAGATTCCAATTCAGGCAAAGGATGGACACCAATTAAATGTTTCGTTAAAACCACACCATAAACCGCCGCACATTGAGGCCACCACCTATCCCCCGCCTTTTCCATAAACCGCCAAAACCGCAAAGCAGATGGCGAATTCACAGCAGGCAGATAATCCATAAATTGCCCATATTCCATTTCGAAACCAATAGCGGCAATTTTTCGTTTCATCTCAGCCAGAGCCAAGCATTGAGATTTCATAGGTAGTCTTTTGCCATCAAACCACGAGCTTAATCCCCACAAAGATTTAGGGTTAAACCCCGTCAAAATCAACCTGCCCTCGGGTTTTAATATCCTAAATGCCTCTTGCAACACCAAATCGGCAGATGAAATTTCCAAAAGATGGGGCATCAATAATACATCCACAGAATGCGTTTCAAATGCCAACATTTCAGCATCCATCCGCACATCGCGCGGCACCACAATCATATTTTCAGACGGCCTTTGCCATATACCGCCTAATTGAACTGTCACTTGGCCATTCAAATATTGCAAATGCCGTCTGAAAAAATCCGCCTCTTTTTGTGCAAGATATTGTCCCATTGGCGTTTGCATAAAAAAAGTTTCCATTAAATGCTCCCCTATGCATCCCGACTTGTGTGACAGAATTTTAACACCACGACCACATCATACAAGCAAATTCCCTGCTCGACTTGACGATTGAATGCTGAAACGATACCATCGAAAAGACGAAATTTTATTATATATTTGATAACTCTATTTACTATGGCAAAACTAAAAACCATCGCTCTGACCGTTTCAAGCCTGTCGGCAGTTTCCGCCACAGCCTACGCGCAAAACGCTACGCCCAACCAAGTCGGCATGGCCATGATGCGCCTCAACTCCTCCCTGCTCGACCAAGCCAAAGCACAAACCTTCGGCTCTGGTAGCTTGTGGGCATCGTTGCGTAAAGACTTCCGCATCAACGAAGTCAATACAGAACTGGTTCGCCGCCATGAAAACAAATTTGCTGCAAACAGTGCATATTTCGACCGCACCATCTCCCGCAGCAAACCTTATATGTACCATATTGCCAATGAAGTTAAAAAACGCAATATGCCTGCTGAAATCGCTTTGCTGCCTTTCATTGAAAGCGCATTCGTAACCAAAGCCAAATCACACGTCGGCGCATCCGGCCTGTGGCAGTTCATGCCGGCAACCGGCCGTCATTTCGGCTTGGAAAAAACACCTTTGTATGACGGCCGCCACGACGTATATGCCGCGACCGACGCCGCGCTGAACTACCTGCAATATCTGCACGGGCTGTTTAACGACTGGTCTTTGGCATTGGCTGCATACAACTGGGGCGAAGGCAATGTAGGCCGCGCCGTCAACCGTGCCCGCGCACAAGGCTTGGAGCCGACTTACGAAAACCTGCGCATGCCGAACGAAACACGCAACTACGTTCCAAAATTGCTGGCTGTCCGCAATATCGTCGCCAGCCCCCAGACTTTCGGCATGAATATCAGCGAAATCACTAATCAGCCTTATTTCCAAACAGTCAGTATTGACAAACCCATCGACAACAGCACCATCGCCCGCCTTGCCAATATCAGCGAGAGCGAGCTGCTGACATTGAACCCTGCCTTCAACGCACCTGTCTTCATCCCGAAAAACAACCGCAAATTATTGCTGCCCGTTTCCGCCGTATCCGCATTCGAAAAAAATTACCGCAATGCAAACCCCGAGACACTGCTCTCTTTCAATGCCTATACATCGGCCCGCAATACCAATCTGAACAAGATTGCGACAGAAGCCGGGATGAGCGTTGCCGAAATCAAACGCCTGAACGGCTTAAACGGCAATTCGCTGTCTGAAGGACGTACTATTTTGGTTGCGCAAAATAATACTGCGACCAAACAGGATATGATTAATTTCATTGATACTGACAATACTCCGGATACCTACCGTTCGAATATGCCGACAATGGCTCCGATTCAAACGGCAAAACTCAAAACCGATACAGTCAAAACAGTCGTCATCCCTGCCAATACGGTTGCACAAGAACAAGCTCCAGCAACCTTTGATTTTGTTACCAATACCAAAGCTGCAACTGCCCCTATTGCCGTCGATACCGTTACAACCGCCCAACCCCGTGTAGAACGCGTTCAAACTGTACAATCCACGGAAGCAAAACCTGCAGCAGACACAACTGTCATTGCGGCAGCCGAGCTTGCACAACCTGCCTTCACCTTAACAGAGCCGCAGGTTGTGGCATCCGCAAAATCAGCTACTCCTCCCACTCCTTCTGCAGTCGAAGAACCTGACCAAATGATGACATTGCTTGCCAATGTTGATTCACGTCTGCAAAAAGCAGAAGAGGATCAAACCACTGTTGCTCAAAATATCACGCATCATCAAGAGGTTGACGCAACCAAAGCACGCAGCGAACGCATTGCCGAAAATATTGCCAAGCATCAAAGCCGTACTGAAGCACGACTGGCAAGAGCAAATAATCAATCATCTGCACAGCCGACAACTATGGCAGGTATGCACCGCGTGACTGATGGAGATACTTTGTTCAATATCTCTAAACGCTACAACTTAAGCGTTGCCGATTTGATTGTGGCCAACAATATCAAAGGCAGCAACATCCGCAAGGGTCAGCTGTTACGCGTTAGCGCGGCTCCGGTCAAAACCCGTAAAAACAACATTCAAAATGTTTCTTATACAGTCCGTAGAGGCGATACACTCAATACGATTGCCAACCGCTTTAACGTAGATGTCAACGATATCCGCCGCTGGAATAAAAATACCCGAACCGTTACTCCGGGTCAGCGTTTAAAATTGATGGGCAGCTAACCGTATAATCAAACAGCAAAGGTCGTCTGAAGTTTTCAGACGACCTTTTTATATCGTGAATCGT